>Ga0224504_10000323_pt1 | contig 21263 bp, 18 predicted proteins | sample SF_Oct11_sed_USG_3_FD_170160 | JGI IMG/M metagenome (GOLD analysis project Ga0224504, IMG submission 170160) | Sediment microbial communities from San Francisco Bay, California, United States - SF_Oct11_sed_USGS_24 | ecosystem: Environmental > Aquatic > Marine > Sediment | place: USA...
AGGCGGTCGTGGCATCGATAGTGATCTGCATATCCAGGTGCCCCAGGCCAGTTCGATCGATGTTGGCACGGTGAGTGCTGATATTGACGTAACCGAAGTGCAGGGCGAGCAGAGCCTGAATACCGTAAGCGGAGACGTTAACACCGAGGCCTTCGGCAATGACGTATCAGCCGAGTCGGTCAGTGGCGATGTCGAAGTGAGTGGCCAGAGAAAGGATGCAGAGACGGACGCGAGCACGGTGTCGGGTAACGTTACGTTGTTCCGCGTCGCCGGAGTTGTTGAAGCGGCATCCGTTAGTGGTGACGTGATTATCGATGAGGGTTCGTTCAACCGCGCCAGCCTCGAGACGGTCAGCGGCGATCTAATATTCCGTGGCGATCTGCGCGACGGTGGCAAGATAAACGCAGAAACGGTGAACGGTGATATCGACCTGGAGTTCGACAAGAGGGTAAGCGGTCGCTATAACGTCGACACGTTCAACGGCGATATCCGCAACTGCTACGGCCCGAAAGCTGAACGTACCAGCAAGTACACACCGGGTTGGGAGCTCAATTTCGAGGAAGGCGACGGTGACGCCCGGGTAAGCGTGTCAACGCTCAACGGCGATATCTCGATCTGCGACTAGAAAGCACGTATTTATTTGACCAACGGGCCGCAATAGCGGCCCGTTTTTTCTTGGATTTGGTACTCTACGGTTCCACAACCAAAGGGTGTCCAAATGGGCCGTCCTGCCAAAATCCTAGCCTGGATATTCGCCGCGATTTTTGCGGTTTTCGCACTTGCTGCGATCGCTTTAACGTTCTTCTTCGAGCCTAACGATTTTCGTGAGGAAATCGCCGCTGCGGTGCACGATTCAACCGGTCGCGAGCTCCACATCGATGGTGAGATATCAGTGCAGCTGTTCCCATGGCTGGCAGTCGAGGTCGGGCATACGACGCTCGGCAATGCGGAGGGGTTCGGCGATGAGCCGATGGCAGAGTTTGACCAGGCACGCCTCAGCGTTCGCCTGTTGCCATTGTTGCTGCGCCGCCAGGCGGAAGTGGGCGCCGCGGAGATAGACGGCCTGCACTTACATTTCGAAGTCGACAGCAAGGGCCGCACGAACTGGGACGACCTGCTGGAAGGCGGCGATCGTGATGCCACCGAGGAGACCGCTGGTGCCGGCGGGGCGCTGGACATATCCGGGGTCGATATCAGGAATTCATCCATCACTTACGCGAGCCGGCAAACAGGCGATCGCTATGAGCTGACGAATGTGAATATTGGCGTCGGACGGATTTCGGGCGATGCGAATCCGGTGCCGCTCAGTGGCAGCGTACATTTCGACGTGCAGCCCAGCGGCATTTCGGGCGATATCGACGTCAATACTGTCGTCGCGTTCGACCAGGACACGGGCGTATTCACGCTGGACGATTTTTCGATGAAGGGGTTGGCGGAAGGCCTTGTTGATGCGCCGGCCCGCATGAGCTTCGCGACCGACAGTATCGAGCTCCGCAGCGCCGAGAACGTGGCCAGTGTGGGGACCGTCTCCATCTCCGTACTTGATCTCGATATCACTGCCGATGTCGAACCTTTCTCATACGCCAACGAAATAGAGCCAATCGCACAGATCCGTGTAGACGCATTCTCACCGCGCAGCCTGATGCACGTGTTTGCTGTCGAGGCGCCGGACACAGCCGACCCGAACGCGCTTAGCAGCATGAAGCTCGAGGCAAAAGCTTATGTCGGGGCAAACAACATCAGGATGACGGGCGTCAACATTGAGCTTGACGATACGACGTTTACGGGTGCTATGACGGTGCCGATGGATACCGCAGGCAGGTTCATCGTGAAACTCAGCGCCGACGCTATCGACTTGAATCGCTACATGGCGCCGCCAGCCGAAGGGAATGGCGGGGCGGCCGCCGAGTCCGCGCCCGTGGAGATTCCGGCCGATCTTATCAGGCCGCTCAACGCGCGAGGCGACCTCACCATAGGGACAGTCACCTTGGGTAACCTGCAGCTTCAGCAGGTGGTTCTTTCCCTGAACGCCGGCGACGGGCGCCTGCGTATTCATCCGATCACAGCGGCGCTCTACGGTGGCAACTACAGCGGTGACGTGCGTGTCGATGCCAGTGGCTCGACGCCAGTCCTGTCCATGAACGAGACGGTGCAGGATGTCGACCTTGCCAGGCTGGCGCTCGCGATGTTTGAACAGGAGAACATCACCGGGTCGCTCAGCGGTAACTTCCGCCTCTCAGGTCGCGGGAGCGACCTCGGTGAAGTCCAGCGCACGCTTGGCGGCCAGATGAACTTCGAGCTCAAGGACGGCACGTACGAGGGCACGGATGTATGGTACGAATTGCGTCGCGCCCGGGCTTTACTCAAAAATGAAACACCGCCCGAGCCGGTTCTGCCGGCGCGCACACCGTTTAGCTCGGTGAAGGCAACCGGCGTTGTGACGGACGGCATCATGCGCAACGACGATTTCGTGGCGGATATGCCATTTATGCAGCTCACGGGTAACGGCAACGTGGACATCCCCGCCGGCACCGTGAACTACAGTATGAAAGCCAGAGTCTTCAGAAAACCCGAAGCGCTTGCCGCGGCGACACCCGAGGAGATCGATGATTTCACGAAGACCGTTATTCCTATCAAGATCACGGGGCCGCTATCGGCACCGAAGGTGAGCCCCGATGTCGAGGCGCTGCTGCGCCAGCGCGTAGAGGAAGAGATCAAGGACAAACTCAAAGACCTCTTCAGACGATGAGGCGCGCAATCAGTTTTCTACTCGCGATACTCGCGAGCGCGCAGTGTGCAACTGCCGCAGAGATGCGCAGTATCGAGATGCAGTACGAAGACGGGCGTTACTCGATGGTCTCGGTCGCGTGGTTTGATGCGGGCATCAACGAAACCTTTCATGTTTTCAGTACCTGGGAATACTCGACCCGGTTTTCCAGCGCGGTCGTCGAGGCTCGGGACATTGAAGCAGAGCCGGGCGGTCTCCCGGGTTACTTCGTCATCAACAGGGGTTGCGTGCTTTTCTTCTGCAAATCGATGGTGCGGCAAGGCTCTGTCGAGGCGCAACACAACAAGGTTCTGCGTGCTGTAGCGGACCCGCAGCTCAGCGACTTTCACGAGTTCGAGGAGTCCTGGGAGTTCTCGGAAATAGATGGCGGAACCAGCGTGCGTTACTCGCTGCAAATGGTGCCAGACTTCTGGGTGCCGCCGGCAATCGGACCTTACATGATCAAGCGCAAGCTCCTGAAAGATGGCGGCCGCGCGCTGGACAGGATTGAGGTTATCGCACAGAGCATGGCCGAGCCTGTCGGGCCAACCGTTGACTAGCTTCCCGGAGCGACTGCTCGCCTGGTTCGACGAGCACGGCCGTAAGGATCTGCCGTGGCAGCAGCGGAAGGATGCCTATCGAATCTGGGTGTCGGAAATCATGCTGCAGCAAACGCAGGTGCAGACGGTGATTCCCTACTTCGAACGCTTTATGCGGAGTTTCCCCGATGTCGTGTCGCTCGCAAATGCTGCGCAGGATGAGGTTCTCCAACACTGGTCCGGCCTTGGCTACTACGCGCGCGCACGCAACCTGCACAAGGCGGCGCAGATTGTGCGGGATGAGCACGGCGGCATCTTCCCCGATACGCTCGAGGCCGTGACCGGGTTGCCCGGTGTGGGGCGCTCTACGGCCGGCGCGATCCTGGCGCTCGCGTTCGACCAGCGCCACGCGATTCTCGATGGCAACGTGAAGCGAGTTCTTGCCCGCCATGCGGCAATCGAAGGCTGGCCCGGCACCACGTCAGTCGCGAAGCAGCTGTGGGCGGTTGCCGAGGACAATACGCCGACCGAAAGGACAGCGGCTTATACCCAGGCGATCATGGACCTGGGCGCGACCCTCTGCACACGCTCCAAACCGGGCTGCGAACGCTGCCCGGTCGCCAGCGACTGCATCGCCCTCGAAAAGGGGACAGTCACCTTTTTGCCGGGGCGCAAGCCGAAAAAGGAAAAACCCTTGCGTGCAACGACCATGGTGATGGCCAGGCACGATGGGCATGTTTACCTGGAGCGTCGTCCGGAGGCGGGAATCTGGGGTGGCTTGTGGAGCCTGCCGGAAGTGGCTGGCGTTGCGGTTGAGGACTGGTGCGCGGAGCGCCTCTGTACCGCGGTCGCGTCAACCGATGCCTGGGAGACCTTGCGGCACAGCTTTAGCCACTACGATCTCGATATTCAGCCGATAGTGGTGCGCGTCGCGTCACCATTGAGTAAAGTAGCCGACTCCGGCGATGCGACGTGGCATCGACTGGGCGACGAATTGCCGGGCGGCGTGGCCGCTCCCGTGAATAAACTCTTAGAGAAATTACAGAATGTCTCGCACGATTAAATGCGTCATGTTGGGTGAAGGGGCCGAAGGCCTCGACTATGCGCCGTACCCGGGCGAACTGGGTCAGCGAATCTACGATAACGTTTCGAAAGAGGCGTGGAAGCGCTGGCTGGCCCACCAGACGATATTGATTAATGAGTATCGCCTGACGCCGATCGAGCCCGATGCGCGCAAGTTCCTCGAAACCGAGATGGAGAAGTTCTTCTTCGAGGGTGGATCAGCTGCGCCGCAGGAATTCGTTCCGCCGGCCGACTAGTCGCGCAGCAGGAGTTGCACGCTGAACCATTGGTTTGGGTCAGTCCAGACCTTACTGACAGTGAACCCCGCAACACCTGCCATCGCGGCGAAGCCGTCGAGCGTGTACTTGTGTGAGTACTCGGTAAGGATTGTCTCACCTTCGTCCAGAAGGATCGTGGCGCCCCCAAGATGAACGGTTTGTTGCCGCGCGCTGACCAGCTCTATAACGACCCGACCCTCATCGGGGTCGTAGGTCGCCCTGTGACGGAATGACTCCAGTTCAAAATCACTGCCGAACTCGCGATTGAGATGGCGCAGCATATTGAGATTGAAGCGAGCCGTAACACCCGCACTGTCGTTGTAGGCATCGTGGATAACAGCCGGATCTTTCTGGAGGTCCACCCCGATCAGGAGTGCGCCTCCGTCACCTGCTTCCTGGTGCATTACGCCTAGCAGATCTACAGCGTCGTCATACTCGAAATTGCCGATCGTTGATCCCGGGAAATAGACGACGTTCCGCAGCGGCATCGTAGCGGGCACAGGCAGGCTGAACGGGTGCGTGAAATCGGCCACGACGGGCAATACTTCGAGATGCGGGAACGCTGCCCGAATACTGCGCTGGCTCTCGAGCAGGTGTTCCTCGGAAATGTCGACCGGTACATAGGCGGCTAGCTCGTCGAGATGCTCGAGCAGCAGGCGAGTCTTGACGCTCGAGCCACTGCCAAACTCGATCAGGCTCGCCTGCGGGCCGACAACGGTGGCAATTTCATCGATGTAGCTCTCCATGATGCCGAGCTCGGTCGAGGTCAGGTAGTACTCGGGAAGCGCGGTGATCTCTTCGAACAGACCGGAGCCGGCCTCATCGTAGAAGTACTTCGGTGCTATCGATTTCTGCGGCTTACTCAGGCCCGCTATCAGTGCTTCGATCTCGTTAGTCATGCTGGTCCTTCGCGAGCCTCAGGCCGAGAAACTGCCAACGAGCGTCCGGGTAGAAAAAGCTGCGGTAGCTGGTGCGAATGTGGTCGTCAGCGGTAACGCAGGAACCACCGCGGACGGTCATCTGATTGCACATGAATTTGCCGTTGTACTCACCAAGCGATCCGTCCAGGGGACGGAAGCCCGGATAGGGCGAATACGCCGAAGAGGTCCATTCCCAGACGTCACCAAAAAACTGTGAGCTACCGTTGGCGGCGGTCGGATGCCAGTTTTCGCAGCTGAGGAGATTGCCGCGCATGGATTGTGCGGCGGCGGCTCGCTCCCATTCGAACTCCGTGGGCAGGCGACAGCCGGACCAGCGCGCAAAGGCATCGGCTTCGTAGTAGCTGATGTGACAGACCGGCGCATGCTCATCGATTTCAACGGGGCCGCAGAGCGTGAATTCCGTTTCCAGCGCCTCGTCCCAGTAGAGGGGCTTGTTCCAGCCGCGCTCATTGATGGTCGACCAGCCGTCGGACAACCAGAGTTGGGCATCTTGATAGGCGCCGGATGCGACGAACTCGCGAAACTCGCCGTTGGTAACAAGCCGGTCGCCTATCTCGTGTGGATGCAACAGCGCATCGTGGCGCGGCGTCTCGTTGTCGAAACAAAAATCTTCGCCGGTCGCCCCGATACGCACAATACCCGGTTCGCCGGGCGAGAACGTGTAGCTGCCTGGTGAGCTGCCCGGCGACCTGGTGGAGGCATGCACGGCAGCCGGCTGCAGCGGGTTGCGCGACAGCACGTGCTTAATATCGGTGAGCAGCAATTCCTGGTGTTGTTGTTCGTGATGCAGCCCGAGCGTAATTACCGCGCTAACGTCGTGCGACACATCTTTGGACGCAAGCAGCGCACACATAGCCTCGTCGACGTGTTTTCTATAGTCGAGAATCTGATCGAGTGTCGGGCGTGACAACTCGCCACGGCGTGGCCGCGGGTGCATTTTGCCCGCCGAGTTGTAATACGAGTTGAACAGGTAGTGGAAGCGCGCGTCGCAGGGGCTGTAGCCGGGTTGGTGAACGCCCAGCACGAAACATTCAAAGAACCAGGTGACATGAGCCAGGTGCCATTTTGTCGGGCTGACGTCCGGCATTGTCTGGATGACAGTGTCTTCGGGTTGCAGGTCACAGATGAGTCGGGTTGTGTTCGCACGGACGCGCTGATACGCGTCGACCAGAGTCTCTGAAGACCCGTCCAGGTTTTCTGCAGAGGAGGCCATAGCCAGATTCTAACGCAACGGCAGTTCTGTTTTTCGCTGCACCGTCCGGATCGCGAAACTCGAGTTGACCCGGGCCACGCCAGGCAGGCGCGTCAGTTCGGTTTTATGAATACGTTCGAAGTCGGCCATATCCGCCACGACCACGCGAATCAGGTAGTCGAACTCGCCTGACATCAGGTAGCACTCCATGACCTCCGGTATGTCGCGAACGGCCTCCTCGAACGCAGCCAGGTCGCTTTCCACCTCACGTTGCAGGCCAATCTGCACAAACACGTTGCCGGGCAGCCCCGCCTCGTTCTGGCTGATGAGGGCCGCGTAACGGCTGATCATGCCGGATTCCTCGAGCGCCCGAACCCGCCGCAAACAGGCCGACTCCGACAGGCTCACCTGGGCCGCAAGCTGCACATTGCTGATACGGCCATCCTTCTGGAGAGCCTTGAGAATCAATTTGTCGTGCCTGTCCAGCATCGTCGAAGAATCCTGCGTAAAAGGTACGGTTTTTGGTGGAAAACACCACAATTTACCTAATTTTGTCGCAGATACGCAAGCGAATGCCGCATTCAGGCCCGTAATATGGCAGTTCAATAAGAACGATTTCAGGTCGGGAGAGAGCCATGAAGATCGGTGTACCCAAAGAGATTAAGACACTCGAGTTCCGTGTCGGCATGACGCCGGCAGGCGTGCTCGAGGTTGTTCATGATGGCCACGAAGTCATCGTGGAATCGAATGCTGGCGCCGGCATCGGCGTCTCCGATGCTGACTACGAGGCCGTTGGCGCGAGGGTTGTTGGCACCGCAAAGGAAGTCTTCGACCAGGCCGAGATGATCATCAAGGTCAAAGAGCCGCAGCTCAACGAGTGCGCAATGCTGCGTCCCGACCAGGTGCTGTTTACGTACCTGCACCTCGCACCCGATCCCGCGCAGACGAAAGCGCTCGTCGAATCCGGTACGACGGCGATCGCCTACGAGACAGTGACCGCCAGAGACGGCAGTTTGCCCCTGCTGACGCCGATGTCAGAAGTTGCCGGTCGCCTGTCGATCCAGGCTGGCGCCTACGCATTGCAAAAAGCGAACGGCGGTTGCGGCAAGTTGCTCGGCGGCGTACCCGGCGTACAGCCGGCCAACGTACTTGTGATCGGCGGCGGTGTTTCCGGCGCCAATGCGGCAGACATGGCGATTGGCCTCGGCGCCAACGTCACAATCCTCGATCGATCGCTGCCGCGCCTGCGCGAGCTCGACGACATCTGGGGCGGTCGCGTTCACACGGTCTTCTCGACCAAGCATGCGGTCGAAGAGCTGTCCATGCAGTCCGACCTCATCATCGGCGCGGTGCTTATCCCCGGTGCCGCTGCACCGAAGCTTGTGACTGCGCAGAACGTCAAGGACATGCAGGCCGGCACGGTCCTGGTCGACATCTCCATTGACCAGGGCGGCTGCTTTGAAACGAGTCGTGCGACGACGCACGCCGATCCCACTTACGTAGTGGACGATGTTGTGCACTACTGCGTAGCGAACATGCCGGGCGCCGTTCCCCGCACCAGCACGTTCGCTCTGACGAACGCCACACTGCCGTTCGTCAAATCACTGGCCAGGCTTGGCTGGGTCGATGCGCTCAAAGCCGACCCGCATCTTGCCAATGGCCTCAACGTTCACGCGGGGCATGTCACTTACGAGGCTGTCGCGCGTGATCTTGGCTATGAGTATCTCTCTGCCGAGGACGCTCTTAAAACCGCCTGATCCCTTTAGACCCCCTTCAGGTTCAGGCGTAGTTCGAGGCCGGGCATTTGCCCGGCCTTTTTTTGCTTGTATTGCAGTCAAACCGCTCTATTCTTAGCGGGTCAAAGTTACAAAATGACCTGTCAACTAAAGACAGTACATAAATGGTGAGGGGGGTTAATCATGAGCAGTATCGGAAAAACAACACAACGTCTTGTGGTGTTGCCCGCAGCGCTTGCGTTGTTGGGCTTGTCGGGCGGCGCAACAGCGCAGGTGCTCGAAGAAATTACGGTAACAGCAACCAAGCGCGAAACCAGGATTCAGGACGTTCCGTTCTCGATCAACGCGCAAACGGCTGCTGATATTCAACGCACCGGCGCAACCGATCTCGAAGAATTGTCGAGAAACGTGGCTGGTCTCACTGTGCAGAACCTCGGGCCGGGCCAGAGTCAGGTCGCGATTCGTGGTGTATCGGCAGGCCAGATCGTTCGTGACCAGCCGGGCGTCAAAGAGCAGGTGGGTGTGTATCTCGACGAGTCGGTTATTTCGCTCTCGTTGTTTACCCCGGACTTTGATCTTTACGACCTGAACCGCGTTGAAACACTGCGCGGACCGCAGGGTACATTGTTCGGCTCGGGTTCGGTGGGCGGCACGATTCGCTACATTACGAACAAGCCGGATACCGATGCGTTCGACGCAAACGTCGAGCTGGACCTTAACTCTGTCACGGACGGTGATGTGGGCGGAGCGGTCAAGGGTATGGTTAACCTGCCCCTGGGCGAGGGCAATGCCGCACTGCGCCTCGTAGGTTACACAACCGAGTACGGTGGCTTTATCGATGCGCGCCAGGAGTCGGGCTCGATCAAGTCAGATGTGAACGGTGGCAGCCGGACGGGCGTGCGCGCCGCGCTGACGTTCGGTATCGGTGATTCGATTACGGTCACACCGCGTCTTGTGTACCAGGAAATTCAGGCCGATGGTTTCAACCGTCAGGAAGCGTTCAACCTGTTCGCGAATCCATACACGACCACACGTCCATCTATCCAGCTTGGCGAGCGTGAGCAGCATCTGCTTCTGGACGAGGAATTTACGGATGAGACGTTGCTGGCTGACGTGGTATTTGAAGCCGCTTTCGACGCGTTCGACCTTACGTTCGTCGGCAGCCAGATGGATCGCGAGATTCTTGTCAGCCGCGACGCAAGCGCGTTGACTGGTAGTGTGTCGGTCGACCTTGGTTACCCGGATGCGGGCGTACTGCTGCCGTCAAACCTGCGCGATACCACGGATCTCAAGCAGACGACATTTGAGACACGCCTTAGCTCGAACTCGGACGGCGCACTCCAGTGGTTGTTCGGCGCGTTCATTTCGAACACCGATCGCAAATATGGACAGCGCCTGCCGACGCCGGGGTACGCGGCCGTCACGGATGCAACGCTGGGCGCCGGAACCTCGGCAGCTGTTGCCAATGGCTTCACCGATCTCGACTCGCCGTACAACGCGTTGCTGCCGTATGACATCGAGCAGCTCGCAATCTTTGGTGAAGTGAGCTTCGATGTTTCAGACGCGTTGCAAGTGACCGTCGGTGGTCGTTGGTACGACTTTGAAGAGTCGCGTCGATTCTACTCGGGTGGTCTGTTCGCGAATGGTGATGACCAGACGGACACCACGTCGTCAGATGGATTTACTCCGCGCGTCATGGCGAGCTTCGATATGAACGACAACGTGACGTTGAATGCACAGGTGTCGCAGGGCTTCCGCCTTGGCGGCGTAAACGACCCGCTCAACGCGACGTTGTGTACACCGGAAGATCTTCAGATCTTCGGCAGCTTCCAGTCGTACCAGGATGAGAAGTTGTGGAACTACGAGGCCGGCATCAAGTCCGGTTTCGGTAACGGTGTGACGCTGAACGCGGCTGTATTCTATTCGGATATCGAGGACCTGCAGGCGACGCTGGATGCGGGCTCCTGCTCGTCACGCGTCTCTTTCAATGTACCCAAAGCGCACACGCAGGGCGTCGAATTTGAGCTGGGCGCCAACCCGTCCGACTCGCTGTACCTGTCGCTGGCTGGCAGCTTCCTCGAGTCCGAGTTTGACTCGACGGTTGTCGATGGCTCAGGTGCCGTAATCGGCGGCCTGCGCAGTGGCAATCGCCTGGCATCCGTACCGGACTTCCAGATCGCCGCATCGGGTAGCTACTACTTCCCGTTCGACCTGTTCGGCGGATCGGATGGTTTCGTAACCGCGACGATCCACCATGTTGGTGACCGCATCACGCAGCCGAGCGATCAGGAGCCTGGTGCTGGCGTATTCTCCTCAGGCCTGCCGTTCGGTGGAGCAACTGGCAACGAAACGACGACACTCGATCTCGAACTCGATCCGTACACAATCATCAACGTGAGCACAGGTATCGAGAAAGACGACTGGTCAGCCGTGCTTTATATCCACAACGTGGGTGATGAGAACGCCGACATCTCGTTCGATCGTGAGCGCGGTGGACGCGCGCGACTGGGTTTCCGGACCAACAAGCCGCGGACAATCGGTATTACGTTCCGTAAGAGTTTCTCCGGAACGTAAACGCTCGCGCTTATTGTTTGGCAATACGCCCGGTCAGAAATGGCCGGGCGTTTTTGCTAAAGCGGCACAGCCATCCGTATGAGCGGACGCTCGCCATCCCAGAGTTCTTCGAGCTCATTGGACGTCACCTCGAAGCCGAGCCTTTCGTATAGCTGTTGCGACTCCGGCAGGCCGTCCGTCGTTTCCAGAAAGACGCTTGAGCAAGCATTGTTACGCGCGTAGTCGAGGGCGCAATTTACGAGGTTCTTGCCAAGTCCGATGCCCCGGGCCGATGCATCGACAAGCACCCAGCGGAGCTGGCCGAGGCCGCCGTCACGCAGCACCATCGCAGCGCAGCCAACAAGGCTGCCGTCTCGTTCCGCCATCCAGATGCGACCGACGCCACCTGCATCGAGGTAATACTCGGCGACGGTGCGCGCAACATAGGCTTCGAACTTCAGGCCATAACCGGGCAGGGCGTCATACACCGTGCCGTGCAGAGCGACGATGCGGCCGAGGTCGCCGACCTGAAGGTTATGGCGGATGCTGATGTCGTGATTCATGCTCGCGTCGGTGGTTGCCTCTTGAATTCAGCAGTATAAGGCCAAGATATGGCCTATGAGTGATTCAACACATGTGGTTTGCCCGAGCTGCAATGCCGTCAATCGTTTGCCCACGGATCGCCTTGCCCAGAGCCCGAAATGTGGCAAATGCGGTGAGCAGGTCTTCGCTGGCAAACCCACCGAACTGACTGATGCGAATTTTGAACAGCACATCGCGCGCAGTGACATTCCGGTCGTCGTGGATTTCTGGGCGCCCTGGTGCGGACCCTGCAAGGCGATGGCACCGGCGTTCGAGCAGGCCGCCACCGAGCTCGAACCGGGCGTTCGCCTGGCCAAGCTGAATACCGACACGGAGCAGGGTACGGCCGCGCGCTTCGGTATTCGCAGCATCCCGACGCTGGCGTTGTTTCGAAACGGGCAGGAAATTGCCCGTCAGCCGGGCGCGATGGGTGCCGCGGATATCGTGCGCTGGGTAAAAGCCAATAGCGCCTAGTTAGCCGCGGTCAGCCGACTGCGGAACTTTTCAAGCATGCGTTTGACGGTCCCGGCGTTGTTCGGGCCCATACGCAACAGCAGTTTTTCTCCACTCGACAGCGCTTCGAGATCGGGGTCCGCAAATTCGTACAGGACGTTCGGCCGAACCAGCACTATGGGTCCTTCCGGCACGGGCGTGGCAATCAGGTGATCAATGACTTCGACGAGGCGATCGTTGAAGTACGCATCAGGATAGCCAAGCCGCTCGTAGGATTTCTGGAACAACGGGTAATAGCGGCGGTACGTGTCATAGACCTTGTCGAGGTCGGCGTAATACAGCTGCGCAACCAGCGCCTCGAAGCGAACGTAGTTGTTTATTCCCAGAACGATGGTGCCGTCGTCGCCGTCGTCGGTCGCGAAACTTTCGCGGAGACGACCAACCGGTCGAATCTTTTCAGATAACTTACTACGCGGCAGGTTGTCGACCGTGGTGACGAGCCGATCGATGACGGCCTCGCGAACCAGCAGTGACTCGATAGCCGGCCCGAACGTAGCGGCGATCTCGAGCAGGAAATACGCATCGCTGTCGTCGAGCGCGGGCAACGGAACAAGCTCACCGGAGCTGGACATACCTGTTGTCGTCTCAGGTATCGGATGTTGTGGACCGGTGTCCGTGACGGGTTCGGCTGGTGCGGGCGCTGCAATTACAGGCTCGGGTTCAGGCTCACCGAAAAGCTGGTCGCGGTAGGTCCATCCCACGACGCCGAACACGATCAGGATGATGGCGCCGAAAAGCAGTTTGAGGTCGGGGTCGTCCATAATTTCTTTAATCGCTCCGGAATTCGATCTTCTTGTGCTCGCCGTCGCAGAACGGCTTGTTCTTCGAGCCGCCGCAGCGACATAACGCCGCCTTCGTTCCGTGCCAAGCACCACGTCCGCTCGATGCGACAATCTTCAAATTGCCGTTAGCCAGGATCGGGCCATTCTCGGCAAAGCGCAGCTCGAGTTTACCGCCTGCCTCGACCGCAGCGGCGCCTTGCTCACCGACCGCGCCGTAATCCTGAAATCCGGCTTCCTCGTGACTGTTGTCGCAGAAGGGTTTGTTCTTCGATTGCCCGCAGCGGCAAAGCGCAGCGCGGAACTTCAATCCGGGTACGTTTTCGGGCGCACCGTCGATGCTCAGGTCGCCGCGAACAAATAACGGGCCGTTGTAAGCCACCTGCACGGAATTCTCGTCGGCCGCGACTTCGGGAACCGAGTTGTCGGCAAACTCAACCGAGAGCGCGCCGGTGGGACAGCGCCCAATAACCTCGCGAATCTCATCAGCTTCGGACATATCGGGCTGGCACCAGGGTTGTCGCCCGCCGACAAAGAGTTCGCCCTTTGCACGACCGCATTCGCCGATGTGGATGCAGAGGTCTCCGTCCCAGGTCACAGTGGCGTTCTTGCCATCGTAGTGAAAGGTTTTCTTGTCGGCCATTGAAACTCCCCTGGCTTAGATGCGAAGCATGTCTCCCAATATACCTCAGACGCGGCCTGGCGGAGCCGCGCATTCGGTGGCGAGCAGCATCTCCGTCAACGCGTGGTAGTTGAGCGGATCGAGCCCTGTGAGGTCGCGAATCCGGCGCATGCGTGCGTAGATCGTATTGGGATGGATGTTCAGCGCCTGTGCCGTGCGCAGCACGTTCATGTCGGCATCGGCGTAGGCGCGCAGGGTGGCTGAAAGGGAGCCGCGCGATTTACGGTCACCGGTGGTGAACGCATCCAGCCACGCGGGCAGGGCCGACTGCACCGACTCGCGTGCCCGCGTGACGAGCATCTGACGAAACGGGATATGCGCATAGCGCATCACGCGGTTGGCGACATCCGCGAAGTCCAGTGCCAGCCGCGCTTCACTCGCCGCACGCGGAACGTGCGACGTCGATGGCACATCATTACTGAGGCCGATAACGGCGGCAGGGCCGACCTGCCGAAGCAGTGGATGCACACGGTCGGCCACCAGCGACTGTGGTGCCGTCCAGCCGGACAGGCGGCGCGTACCGGACAGAATCGCGACGACGTGGTTGTCGCGGACGCCGACGAGGCAGCGCAGCGGGGATCCGGCAATGACTTCAGCAATCGCATCCGCCATGCGTTGTGCCCTGGCCGGGCTCTCCATCTCGCGGGGATTGACTGAGCGCGCGATGGCCACGCAATACGACTGGCGCTGCTCGAGGTAGCCGGCTCGCCTCAGGAGCTGGGCTGCGATCCGGTCGGATTCGTCGTAGCCGCTTAATAAGGTGTCCATGAGACGGGTACGGCGGTCGCCTTCGGCCTCGGCGAGGATCCGGGTGTGGGCGACGTACTCTGATGTCAGGGTCGTGCCGAGCGCCCCGGTGAATTCAACCGTGAAATCGGTGACCGCAGCCACGACGCGGCGGACCTGTGCCGACTCGTCGGCGATCTCAAGCGCTGCATCACGAACCCAGCGGGACAGGTTGCGGTGGACGCAGCGATAGGCGTGCAGGATGGCGTCGAGCGGAAACTTCTGCGCGGCACGTCGGCGGGCATGCTCGGCGACGAAATCGAGGGTGCCGATGCGCTCACCGGACAGGAGCTGGCAGGCCGTGTCGACGACCTCGGCCAGGTGGGCCTCCAGTTCCGGAATAAGCTCCGGGTTGCCTGACGCCTGGTAGGCCGGCACCTCCCCACCAACGGCCCTGATCAGCTCTCGCAGGAAGGCATCGCGCCGGCCTTGCAGGGCTGCCGAGACGTCCGGCACGACGCCGTGCGCCTTAAGGGCCGAGAGCGTGGATCGGAGGTTGTCGAGGTCCATCGTGGAGGGCATAGATTGTGTATTTTACACAATAGAATCCGCTAAAAAGCGGCAATATGACCGATGTACACGTAAATTATTGTGTGTAATGTGCAGATATTGGGCAACAACGCGAATAACAGGAGAGCATCATGGCCAAGTATCTGTTTGTGTATCACGGTGGCAAGAAAGCGGCGAACGAGGAAGAGCTGGCCGCAGGGCTGGACGCATGGGGCCGCTGGTTCGGATCGATGGGCGCAGCTGTAATCGATGGTGGCAATCCGGTCGGCGGGTCGCACACCGTCAACCAGGATGGGTCGCTTACGGGCGACGGCGGTCCGAACCCGGCGAGCGGTTACAGCCTGATCGAGGCCGCGGATCTCGATGACGCGGTGGCCAAGGCAAGAGGGTGCCCGATCCTGGTCGCCGGTGGCTCGGTCGAGGTGGCTGAAGCCATCGATATGTAGGCGTGAAGCCTTTTATTTGCCCCGCGTGACCGGCAGGCGCAACAGGCCGGTCGCGAGCGCAGTGCCCAGCAGGATCACGGCGCAGCCGATGAGCATCGAACCCGTAATCGGCTCATCGATGACCACGGCGCCAAGCAGCATGGCAAACAGGGGAATCAGGTAGGTCACCGTGATCGCATTGGTCGGGCCGGTATTGGCGATCAACCGGAAGTAGAGGATGTAAGCCAGCGCAGTGCTAAAAAGACCCATGGTGATCGCCGCGGCCCAGGCCGTAAGGGAGATCGTGGTGTCCGGCCAGGTAAGAGCCGCAACCGGCAGCAACACGAGTGCCGCACCGATCTGGCTACCGGTGGCAATGGCGAGCGGCTTGATATGGCGGGCGTAACGCCGCGTGAAGTTGCCGCCGATGCCATACAGGAATGCGCCTCCCAGTGCGGCCATAACGGCGAGCGTCGTATCCCCCATCGAGGCGCCGACTTTGTCGCGCACGAGCAGCCACACACCGACGGTGCCGACCAGCAATCCAGCGGCTCGGCTGAGGTTCAGTCTTTCACCGAGCCAGGCCCATGCGATGACGGCGGCAAAGATCGGCGCGGTGGCATTCAGGATGGCGGAGGTGCCGGCAGTCAGGTACAGCGTGGCCCAGGTAAACAACAAGAACGGCAGTGCCGTGTTGTGGATACCGAGGACGCCGAGAATGGCCCAGTTATCGGTAAGCTCACTGCCCTGGCCACGAATGAGAATCATCGGCAGGAGTACCAGTGCAGCAATCGCCACACGCACCTCCACCAGCGCGAACGCGCCGAACTCAGGGCCGGCGATACGCATGAACAGGAAGGAGGCGCCCCAGAGGATGCCAAGCGCGACCAGGTCGATGAGATCGCGGCTTTTCATAATTGGATTCGAGCAGACATCCTTAAGGATACCGTGACTTTCAGCACAAATCCGGCCTTGACTGATCAGGCCCGGACCGGTCTAATAGCCGCCCACCAAAAGGCCAGGTAGCTCAGTTGGTAGAGCAGCGGATTGAAAATCCGCGTGTCGGTGGTTCGATTCCGCCCCTGGCCACCAAACGCCAAAGGCCCCCTCTTAGGGGGCCTTTCTCGTTTGAAGCAGGGCGAAATCGTTTCCGAGTCATGTTCTTTGTAAAAGGCGGCTTCCCCGGAACCGCGATGCTTCCGATTTGCGGCAGGGCTACCTCATAGTCTCTGAACTAGCCTCAATCCGATACGGCACCTCATCGTTTTAGTCGGTTCGATTCCGCCCCTGGCCACCACATGCCTAGAGGCCCCCGAATGGGGGCCTTTTGCGTTTCTGGGTATGCGCGGAGTCGCTCCGCGGGTCATAATGGTCGCGAAGGCGCCACCCGCAAGTGCCAAGTGCGCCGCATGGGATTCAAAAACGAAAATGTCATTTTTCGCAGAACTGAAGCGACGTAACGTTGTACGTGTAGGCCTTGCCTACATCGTCATTGGCTGGCTGCTTGCCCAAGTGGCCGAGTTCGCATTTGAGAACTTCGGTGCACCAGAGTGGGTGCTCAAGACATTCGTTGTGATGCTGCTGCTCGGGCTGCCGCTCGTTCTGTTCTTCGCGTGGGCATTCGAGCTCACACCCGAAGGCGTCAAGCGCGAGAAAGACGTTGATCGCAGCCAGTCGATCACGCCGCAAACCGGACAAAAGCTCAACAGGCTGACATTCACGGTCATGGCTTTGGCTATTGCCTATTTCGCTTTAGATAAATTCGTCATGAACAGCGCGCCCGAGGCACAGCCCGAAGCGGCAGTGGCCGAAGTCAGCGCCGACCCGCAGAAGTCGATTGCGGTGCTGCCCTTCGTGGATATGAGTCCGAGCAAGGACCAGGAGTATTTCACGGACGGCCTCACGGAGAATCTGCTTAACGCATTGGCCCAGGTGAGCGAGTTGAAAGTGGCGGGGCGTACTTCTTCATTTGCGTTCAAGAATCGCAACGAAGACCTGCGCAGCATCGGTGAGCAACTGCGAGTAGCGCACGTGCTCGAGGGCAGCGTACAGAAAAGCGGCGTACGGATTCGCATCACGGCACAGCTGATCAACACCGAAGATGGCTACCACCTGTGGTCTCAAACCTATGACCGTACGCTGGAGGATATTTTCGCGGTGCAGGACGAAATCGCAACCGAAGTCGCCAGGGCGATGCGCGTTGCCTTGCTCGGTCACAGCGCCGAGGTACACGAGCCTGTCTCGCAAAACACGGGAAGTGCCTACAACGATTACCTGAAGGGTCACCACGAGGCTAATCGCGGCAATCTGCAGGGTCATGAGCGTGCTCTCAGTTATTTTGAGCGCGCCCTGCAACAGGACCCGAACCTGGCGCTGGCCTGGGCCGGACAATCTGAGTCGCAGGCCTATGTCACCGGTTTTATCGACACCGACTTCGTGGCCGGTTTCGAAGAGGCTCGGAGTAGCGCGCTGCGTGCGCTCGAGTTGAACCCGGATCTGGCGGAAGGGCATGTGGCGCTCGCGGGGATCCAGCAATCTTACGATTGGGATTGGGCTGCCGCCGAGGCCTCGTTCAAGCGAGCGCTTGCCCTGCGGCCAGGTGATACCACTATCCGATTGCAACTGGCGAGCCTCAAGAGTTCGCTCGGCAGGCGTGATGAAGCGTTCGCCGACGTCCAGCAGGTCGTCGAGCAGGATCCCCTGAACTGGGGCGCCCAGAGAAGCCTCGCCACCGGCCTGGCCGCACGCGGACGTTTCGACGAGGCGCTGCGCATATTTGATCAATTAGAAGCAGCCGACGCGAGCCGCACGGCGCTTTACTGGGGCCGCGGCAACCTGTGGTTGCAGCAGGGCAACTACGAACGGGCGTTACAGGAATTCTCCCGTGAGCCATTCGAGTTCCTGAAACTCACGGGCGAGGCCATCGCCTACCATCATCTGCAACAACGAGAAGAGGCGGTGGCTGCCCTGCAGACATTAATCAGCACCATGGGTGAGTCGGCTTCCTTCCAGATCGCCGTTGTTTACGCGCAGTGGGGTGACGCCGACAATGCCATGAGCTGGCTGGAGCGTGGCTACATTATCCGTGACCCCGGCCTGCAGGGCATAGGCTTCAGTACGCTGTTCGATCCGATCCGGGAAGACACCCGCTTTCAGGCCTTCCTGCGCAAGATGAAGCTTGGCGACCAGATTGAGTAGTTACTTCGATGAGTTGAAGCGGCGTAACGTATTCCGTGTAGCGGCGGCCTACGCCGTTGTCGGCTGGCTGGCGATCGAGGTTATCGACACGCTTGCGCCACGTATGGGCATGCCCGAGTGGGTGCCCGGCTTCGTCATTCTGCTCGTGTTGATTGGCTTCCCGATCGCGTTGCTCTTCTCGTGGGCATTCGAAATGACGCCCGAGGGTATTAAGAAGACGGCGGAGGTGGAGGTAGGCGAATCCATCACATCGACGACCGGGCAGAAGATCAACTACGTCATTATCACGGCACTCGCCGCCGTTGTTCTTTTCCAGCAATTCGCGCCGGCGCTAAGCAAGATATCCCCGTTCTCGGAAACGGTGACAGATGCAGAGGCTATTGCTATTGCCGTATTGCCCTTCGCTGACCTGTCACCAAACGGTGATCAGGAATATCTCGGTGACGGAGTCGCTGAAGAAATACTTAATGTTCTGGCGGGCGTCGAGGGGCTCAAAGTTACGTCACGTACATCGGCGTTTGCTTTCAAAGAACAGAACCGCGCCATTCCCGAGATCGCCAGTATTCTCGGCGTAAGCCACGTCGTCGAGGGCAGTATTCGCAAACAAAACGACCGGGTTCGCATCACTGCTCAGCTCATCGATGTTGCCGACGACAGTCACCTCTGGTCGGAGACCTATGACTCCAACCTGGATGATATTTTTCGCCTGCAGGATGAAATTGCGGTGCAGATATCGTCGGCGCTTTCGACCAACCTGAACCTGGCGCTACCGACGGTGGCACGTGAAACGCGCGAATGGAATGTCGGCGCCTACGAGCTCTATCTTAAGGCCCGACAGCTGGTGGTAGCTCGGCAAGACTATGACGAAGTGGTGGAGCTAACCGCTGCCGCTATCAAGCTCGAGCCAGAGTTTGCCGATGCGTGGGCAGAGCAGGCGACGGCACTTGCGTTGAAGGCATATGATCTCGGAATCGTGGACGATACCGTTGACCGGTCCTATGCCACCTATGAAGAGGCCTGGCTGGCCGCGCGACGTGCTACCGAGATCGAGCCGGATCATCCACTCGGCCTGGCCGTACAAGGACTTATTCGTTTGAACCAGAAGCGCTGGATTGAGGCGCGCGTTTTCTTTGAACGGTCTCTTGCCGTAGACAAGCCCAGCGACTACGCGTTTCTGTGGCTCGGTATTCTGGAGTCTCTGACAGGCGATATCGACGGCGCACTGGCGAGGCTCGATGCCGGGCTGGAACTGAGTCCGACGGCGCCGAACCTCATCCGATGGCGTGCCAGATTGCTTGCGCACAGGGGTGACTGGGGTACGATTTGGGCGGAAAAAGACCAACCCTCTGCGCTGCAGATGGATGACACTGTCTGGACGCAACATCTTGCGGGATTGCACCTGGGAGAGACAACCGTTGACCAATATGCGTCCTGGCTGGAGACGACGATCGAGGAAATCGACGGGCAGCAGGTCGCGGCGATCGGGGCGTTCGGACCAATCATCGATACGATCAATTCTGTATTCCGCCCAAATGCATCGCAGTCGGACGCGTCAATCAGAGACGCTTTTCTTGTCGCGGATTTCAACACGCAGTTCTCTATGATGGAAATCCGACCCGAACTGAGTGTCACCTACTTCAGTAATCGTGCACAGGACATCCTGAGCGCACCGAACAGAATGGAGCTGGAGATACTTTGGATAGAGGAAGCGCCGGAGTATCGACAAAGCCCCGATTTCAAGAACCTGATGACTGAGTTGGGATTACCAGCGTACTGGGATCTGTATGGTTGGCCGGACATGTGCCGACCAACCAGCGCCAATGAATTTGAGTGCGACTAGCTACCGCTAACGCGGAACGACCGGCAGTACCAGGTAAGAAAGGCGATCCGGTGAATGGTGCACCGTATTCGTCGCCGCTACTCCTTCCGACTCATCGACGTTGTTGCCACCCGTATTCAGGTTACGCACGTACTTCGGAAAGCTCGACGAAGACACCTCCACGCGAATGCGATGGCCCGCCTGGAACTCGATCGATGTCGTCATCGGGGTGAAATCGAGTTCATACACTTCACCGTCTTTCATAAAGACCTGCTTGTCGTAGCCGTCACGGTAGCGGGCCCTCAGGATCGTGTCGTCGACAATGAATGCTGTTCCATCCGGCAAGACATCGACAAGCTTGATCGTGAAATCAGTGTCGCGTGCATCGGATGACACGGAGAGAACAGCGTCGACGAAGCCGCTGACTTCAAGCGGCTCTTCGAGCGGCTCACTCGTGTAGACCAGCACGTCGGCGCGTGCCTCTATTACACGCTGGTCGAAGGCCCCCGGAATTACGGTTCCACCGTTACAACAGTCGCCGCCGCCGATTGTCTGTACGGGATTCATGGGGTCGTAAACGAAACTGTCCGTGTTTGCCGAACGCGGCGGCTCAAACGACAGCCGGCCATCGCCGTACAGACTGTTGGCATTGCCATCGCTGATGAGATAAAGGCGCTTCTCTTCGGCCTTTTCAGGCGGCCAGTCGTTGGCCTCGCTCCAGCGATTTGCGCCCATTGTGAAGTAGCGAACCTTCGGAGTATTGCCTGCTACGGCGCCGCTGCCCCCGGGCAGGAAACGATCGAAGAACGTGTAGATCTCCCCGGTGACGTCGAAACGCGTGTCACCCATGTCCCGCTCGCCCACAATAGTCTCTTCCTTGAGGCCCCAGAACTTGCAGTGC
>Ga0224504_10000324_pt1 | contig 21152 bp, 15 predicted proteins | sample SF_Oct11_sed_USG_3_FD_170160 | JGI IMG/M metagenome (GOLD analysis project Ga0224504, IMG submission 170160) | Sediment microbial communities from San Francisco Bay, California, United States - SF_Oct11_sed_USGS_24 | ecosystem: Environmental > Aquatic > Marine > Sediment | place: USA...
GAACTCCTTGATCTTACCGGCACGTGCCAGGGCATAGAGGCCCTTACGATCGCGCTGCTCGCAGATCTCCAGCGGCGTGGAGACGTGAATCTCGACGAAGCCACCCACGGGCTCGATCAGGTCGCGCACGTAACGCCGGGTCGCGGTGTACGGCGCGATCGGCGCGCAGATCGCGATGCCGCCGTTCTTCGTGATCTCGCTGGCGACAAAACCAATGCGCTGGATATTGAGGTCGCGGTGTTCCTTCGAGAAGCCAAGCTCGCTCGAGAGGTTCTTCCTGACGATATCGCCATCGAGCAGCGTTATCTGCCGGCCGCCGATTTCCATGAGCTTGGACATCAGGGCGTTGGCAATGGTCGACTTGCCGGAGCCCGAGAGTCCGGTGAAAAAGACCGTGAAGCCCTGCTTATGGCGCGGCGGATGGGTACGCCGGAGCTCGGCCACAACATCGTCGAACGAGAACCACTCGGGGATCTCAAGGCCTTCCTGCAGACGGTGCCTGAGTTCGGTACCCGAGATGTTGAGGATATTGTCGTCATCGCTGGCTTCGTCGATCGGGATGTACTCTGCCTTGTTCTCGGCGTAAACCATCATGCGGAACGGCACCATCGAGATATCGAGTTCGTCGGCGTGTTCTTTCAAGAGCTCCTGGGCATCATACGGGCCGTAAAAGTCCTCACCGTTCGAATCCTGGCCAGGGCCCGCGTGGTCGCGGCCGATGATGATGTGCGTGCAGCCGTAGTTCTTGCGGATGATCGCGTGCCACAGCGCCTCGCGCGGCCCGCCCATGCGCATCGCCAGCGGCAGCAGTGACAATGAGGTCGTCTGCTCGGGGTAGTGCTTGAGAATGTGCTCGTAGCAGCGCACCCGCGTGTAGTGATCCACATCCCCCGGCTTGGTCATGCCGACCACCGGGTGGATCAGCAGGTTGGCTTCAACCTCACGGGCGGCCAGCTGTGAGATCTCCTGGTGCGCCCGGTGCATCGGGTTACGCGTCTGGAACGCGACCACTTTGCGCCAGCCGAGCTTCTTGAAACGGGCACGGACTTCGGCCGGGCTCTCGCGCAGGTGCTTGAAGTCGTAATGGGTCGGCGCCTCGATACCGGTCAGCTTGCCGCCAACGTATACGGGGCCCGCGATGTTGTTGAGAAAATGCACCGCCGGGTGCTTCTCATCGGTGGTGCCGAACACGCCCTTGGCTTCGGCCGCCTTGTCGGGCGTCCAGATGTCGCCTACCTCGAGGCTGGCGAGAATGACGCCTTCGAGATCACGCAGGGCCACCTTGTCGCCCGCCTTGAGGTCGGCTGCAAACGCTTCAGTCACGTCCAGCGTGATCGGCATCGGCCAGAGCACACCGCTGGTGAGGCGCATGCCGCTGACCACGGCGTCATAGTCATCCTGGTTGAGAAAACCCTCGAGCGGCGAAAACGCACCGTTGAGGATCAGCTCGATGTCACAGAGCTGGCGTTCGGTGAGGTCCCACGACGCATAATCGCCGGCCGCCTGCTTCTCGGCCTCGGCCGCAGTCTCGTCCAGATAGAGGTTCTTTAGCTCGCCGCCGTGCGGTTCCTTGAACGCGCCCATTGTTTCAATCCTTTGTATTCAAACTGAGAAAGCCGCGCAGGCTAGCGAAAACCCACGCGGCTTTGAAATAACTGGTTGGTGGAGTGCTTCCTAGAACGGAATATCATCGTCGAAGTCGTCGGGACCCGGCTGGGGAGGCGCGTTGCCACCACCGCCCTGCTGGCCGCCACCCTTCTGGCCACCGCCACCAAAGGATCCACCACCGCCGCCGACCGATTCGCCGCCACCGGCACCGCCACGTCCACCGAGCATCTGCATTTCATCGGCAATAATCTCGGTTGTGTAACGATCCTGGCCATCCTGGCCCTGCCACTTGCGTGTCCGCAGCTTGCCCTCGATATAGACCTGCGAACCCTTGCGCAGGTACTCGGCCGCAATTTCAGCCAGGCGATTGAACATCGCTACCTTGTGCCACTCGGTGCGCTCTTTCTGTTCGCCCGTCTGTTTGTCTTTCCACGACTCATTGGTCGCGACCGTGAAATTGGTAACGGCTGAGCCACTCGGCATGTAGCGCGTCTCGGGATCTCCCCCAAGGTTACCAACAATAATGACTTTATTTACTCCGCGGGCCATATACGGATCCCCTGTCTAAATAGTGTGTTTATGATGCTCGCCGCGGTACAGCGAGGGAGGCCTATTGTAGAGAAGCGCCGGGTTTTTGCTACCCCGATTTATGGCTCTTTTCGCTGAAATTTGCCGAAGCCCTGCATGGCCAGCCAGATGCCGCCCATCAGGGCGCAGACAAAGAACACGTCCGTCGGACGACCCTGCCCCAGGAAGCGGCCGCCGATCAGTCCGCCGACGAAAGCACCCAGGAACTGGGCGCTCGAGAACACCCCCAGCGAGGCGCCACGCACCTCGTCGTCAGCCAATACCGAGAGCCGTGCCGGCAGTCCTGCCTCAAGGAAGTTGAAGCCGGCAAAATAGACCACGAGGGCGAGGAATACCGGCAGAACCGAGAATCCGAGGAACGTCAGCGCAAGCTGGGCCACGACGATCAGCGTTACGGCGATTCCGATCAGGTAGCCCCGCCCCTGGTGGTGGTCCTTCATGATCATAGGTACGGCAATGAAGAGCGAGACAACAAGTGCACCGACATACACCTTCCACTGGTCAGTCAGCGGCATTTCCAGGCGATCGTGCAGCAGGAACGGCAGCGCCACGAAGGTCGCCGTCATGATCGCATGCAGCAGGAAAACGTAGGAATCGATGCGCAGCAGGTCCAGGCGAAACGCCGGCAACAGACTCCAGCTCTCGCGGCGCACCGGTCGCGGAATCTCGGGCAGCAGTCCCAACATCAGTGCGGCAACGACAGCCAGCACCGCCGCGATCCAGAAGAGCGAGGTAACACCGAAGCTTGCTGCGATGAGCGGGCCAGCCACCATGGCAATCATGAATGACGACCCAATACCGACGCCGAACACGGCCATCGATTTGGTGCGCACTTCCGGGCGTGTCGCATCCGTTATCAGCGCCGTCAGGGTGGCCGAGATAGCGCCGGCCCCCTGCAACAGGCGGCCGGCAACCAGGCCATAAATGGACTCGGAAAGACCCGCCAGCACGCTACCCGCCGCGAAAATCGCGAGGCCAGCGACAATCACCGGGATACGGCCGATACGGTCAGACAGGGCTCCGAGCGGAATCTGGAAGCATGCCTGAGTCAAACCGTAGCCGCCTACGGCGAGGCCAATCAGGAGCGGTGTCGCATGCTCGAGATCCCGCGCGAACAGGGACAGCACCGGCAGCAGCGTAAACAGGCCGAACATCCGAATCATTGCGATGAGCGCGACAACACCCACCGAGCGGCGTTCGTCGGCTTGCATGGCTATGCCGTCAGGCTTGTCTGAGTCCAAAGTCGTACTTCCTTTGCGCCGCGGAGGCGCGGCGGCGTATATTAGCAGGTTGTTCGCTCTCCACTGAACCTCCTTGATGAAATCGACAGAACGCACTATCCGAATCGCCGGCGCGAGGACCCACAACCTCAAGAACGTCGATCTCACCCTGCCTCGCGACCAGCTGATCGTATTTACGGGCCTGTCGGGTTCGGGCAAATCCTCGCTCGCCTTCGACACTATCTATGCCGAGGGCCAGCGCCGCTATGTCGAGTCGCTGTCGGCCTATGCCCGCCAGTTCCTGTCGATGATGGAAAAGCCTGACGTCGACCACATCGATGGCCTTTCACCGGCCATTTCGATCGAACAAAAGTCGACTTCGCACAATCCGCGATCGACTGTCGGCACCGTCACCGAGATCTACGACTACCTGCGCCTGCTGTTCGCTCGCGCCGGTACGCCAAAGTGCCCCGATCACAATGTCACGCTGGAAGCGCAGACCGTCAGCCAGATGGTCGATCATGTACTTGAACTGCCGGAAGGCACGAAACTCATGTTGCTCGCACCGGTGGTCACCGAACGTAAAGGTGAGCATGTGCAACTCATGGCGGACCTGCAGGCCCAGGGCTTTATCCGCGCACGTATCAACGGCGAAATCTATGAACTCGACCAGCCACCCGCGCTCGACCTGCGTAAGAAACACAACATCGACGCGATTGTTGATCGCTTCAAGGTAAAAGCCGAGGAAGATCTGCGCCTGCGACTCGCCGAATCGTTCGAAACAACACTGCGCCTGGCCGATGGTGTCGCCCGCGTTGCATACATGGATGACAGCGACGCGGAAGAGATTACGTTCTCCGACCGCTTCGCCTGCAATATCTGCGGCTACAGCCTGACCGAGCTTGAGCCACGCCTGTTCTCGTTTAACAACCCCACCGGCGCCTGCTCAACCTGTGATGGCCTGGGTGTGAAACAGTTCTTCGATCCTGAGCGGGTCGTTGTGAGCCCGGGGCTGTCGCTCGCCGGCGGCGCGATTCGCGGCTGGGATCGCAAGACCACCTATTACTACCAGATGATCCAGAGCCTGGCGTCACACTACGACTTTGATATCGAAACACCGTTCAGGGAACTCAGCAAGAAACTGCAGGACATCGTCCTGTACGGCAGCGGCACGGACAAGGTCGAGTTTTTCTACGCCAACTCGCGTGGCATGCAGATCAAGAAACTGCACCGCTTCGAAGGCGTCCTGCCGAACCTCGACAGGCGCTACCGCGAGACTGAGTCGAGCGCTGTGCGCGAAGAGCTTTCGAAATTTCTCAATAGCCAGGCCTGCCCGAACTGCGGCGGCACCCGCCTCAACGAAGCGGCACGCAACGTGTTCATCTGCGATCACTCGCTGCCGGAAATTACGAGCCTGTCGGTCGGTCACGTGCGCGAGTTCTTCGACACCATGAAACTCGACGGCTGGCGCGCAACAATCGCCGACAAGATCGTCAAGGAAATCTCGGATCGCGTCGGCTTCCTCTCCGATGTCGGTCTCGACTACCTGTCGCTCGACCGCAGTGCCGAAACGCTGTCGGGTGGTGAAGCACAACGCATTCGTCTTGCCAGCCAGATCGGTTCCGGACTGGTTGGCGTCATGTACATTCTGGACGAGCCGTCGATCGGCCTGCACCAGCGCGACAACCAGCGGCTGCTCGGCACCCTCACTCACCTGCGTGATATCGGTAACACGGTCATTGTCGTTGAGCACGATGAGGAAGCCATCATGTCCGCTGACTACGTCGTCGACCTCGGACCCGGTGCGGGCGTACACGGTGGCCAGGTGGTGGCCGCGGGTACGCCCGAGGAGGTTAAGAATGAACCGCGATCGCTGACCGGCCAGTACCTGTCGGGGAAGCGCGCCATCGAAGTGCCCGAATCGCGCACGCCCAACGACGCTGACAAGCAGATTCGTGTGCTGGGTGCGACCGGCAACAACCTTAAAGGAATCGACGCCTCCATTCCGGTCGGCCTTATGACGTGCATCACGGGTGTGTCGGGCTCAGGCAAATCCACACTCGTCAACGACACTTTGTACAAGGCCGTCGCCGAGGAGATCAATCGCGCGAGCCGTAACCCGGCCCCGCATAAGGCCGTGGAGGGGCTCGATGCGATCGACAAGGTGATCGATATCAGCCAGAGCCCGATCGGGCGCACGCCCCGATCCAACCCGGCAACTTACAGCGGCCTGTTCACGCCGATCCGTGAGTTGTTCGCGGGCACGCAGGAAGCGCGTTCGCGCGGCTACATGCCTGGACGCTTCAGCTTTAATGTGAAGGGCGGTCGCTGCGAAGCCTGCCAGGGTGACGGTGTCATCAAGGTAGAGATGCACTTTCTCCCCGATGTTTATGTCCCCTGCGATGTGTGCCGGGGGGAACGCTATAACCGCGAGACGCTCGAGATCCGTTACAAAGGCAAGAACATTCACGAAGTCCTCGATATGACCGTCGAGGACGCCGCGGTGTTTTTTCAGAATGTACCGGTCGTGGCCCGCAAGCTGCAGACGCTTATGGACGTTGGCCTGACCTACATTCGCCTTGGGCAAAATGCGACGACGCTGTCAGGTGGTGAAGCGCAGCGTGTGAAGCTCGCCAAGGAACTCTCGAAGCGCGATACAGGGAACACGCTGTACATCCTTGATGAACCCACGACAGGACTGCACTTCCACGACATCGAGCAACTGTTGGGCGTACTGCATCGCCTGCGCGACCATGGCAACACCGTAGTCGTCATCGAACACAACCTCGATGTCATCAAAACCGCCGACTGGATTATCGATCTCGGCCCGGAGGGCGGCGATGGTGGCGGTCAGATCATCGCGAGTGGAACGCCCGAGGACGTTGCCGCAACGAAGGGTTCATTTACGGGTGAGTTCCTCAAACCGATGGTTAAAAGCGAGCGCAAAACGAAGCGCAGCGCCTGAGTCGGTGCGCAGGTAAAGCGACGGCTCTATCAATTCGAGTTCCATCAGCAAAAACCGCCCGTCGGGGCCTCGCACCCAGTCACCCCTGCCATACACGGGCAGCGGCTCGATGTGTGAGAACACGCGCTGCGCTACGTCCAGCAAGCCCTGCGGTGGTGCGGTTGGCGTGATTTCCGCACCGTGCTCTTCCTGGACGCGGAAGTCGCCCGCCTTGGGCGTCTTGACGATGGCGTGACTGTATTCGCCGTTGAAGAAGAACAGGGAATACTCACCTTCGTCGCGAATGCTTTCGATGAAAGGTTGAACGAAGAACGGGCGCCCGGTGAATCGCTCCGCCAGGAGCTCAAGCATGTCGTCGGGCACCGGGTTGGTCAGGATAAACGTGTCCAGTGCATTGCCACCGACCGTTGGTTTGATGACGACCTTGTTGACATCATGCGCCGTGAAAAAACCGGCTACATCGGCAGACGCAAATCCGTCGTACCAGCTGCTCGGCACGATATCGTCGCCCCGGGCCGCAACATCTCTCATGTACGACTTATCGAGGTTCCAGCGGACGATGGACAGGTCGTTGAGCAGCAGCGCGCTGCTTCCATCGATCTCCTGGAGCACGCTCAGGAATTCGTCGGCGAACTGCGGGTAGTCCCATGGCACACAGATGTAAACGGCATCGAACTCGTTCCAGTCCGGCTCGCTGCGCCAGGGTACCGTTGTCGTTTCCCACCCGAGCGCGGCCATCGGCTCAAAACTCAGGTGAAAGTCGGTAACAAAATCACCCATGTCGTCCATGACGAGATAGGCGGCGCGCTTTTTGCTCATGCTGTCCTTTCAGCTATCGGCGCTCCCGAGGAGCCTCTTGCGCAAAGAGGGTAACAGCATAGGCACCTTGCGTCGGTATTGCCCGTAGTAAGGCAGGCGCCGAACGAGGTCCCGCTCTTCGAGGCGAATGCCCATCAGGGTGTAGGCCGTCATGCCCAAGGCGAGTACGAGGTGCGACACCGTCATCGTTGGCGATGCCCAGAAGACGATAAGCCAGCCTGTGTAGAACGGGTGCCGCATATAGCGATACGCCGCCGGCGTCGCGAACGCTGGCTCGACACAAACCCGCCCACGAAATTCGCACCACACCTGCCTGATGCCAAACATTTCGAAATGATCGAGTAGAAACGTCGCCCAGATCATGAGGCACCAGCCGGCAAAGTAGAGAATCGTGATGAGCTGTTTCGCCAGCGCGCTGTCGACCTGCCAGATAACACCGCCCATTGGTTGCCATAGAACCATGACGAGGATCAGCGTCAACGACGACATCAGGACGTAGGTACTGCGCACCGCCCTGGGTGGAACCTTGTCTGCGATCCACCACTTGAACGCGGGGCGTGCCATGCCGCTGTGCTGCAGCGCGAACAGCAACAGCAGTCCGATATTTACCGGCAATGCCGCGCCCAGTGGCACACCGGCGATCGCGTCGATCGTACGAGGTACGAACAGGTTGCCAAAGAACGCGACACCGTAGGTGATGGTCGCCAGGAACAGCAGGTAGCTGATGGTCCCATACAGGAGAAGAATCCAGCGTTTCATGATCCCCTCCCCTATGCCGCGACGGCCTGCCCCGGCATATCGAGGGGCAGGATATAGTCAAGGATGACCGCGTTAACGAGATGCGGATGGGTCAGCGGTGCCATATGTCGCAGGCCCACGAGTTTCAGCAGGCGCGCATCCGCGACTCGCTCTGCCACACCTGCGGCCAGCTGTCTGGCGGCCTGCCAGCTGCGGGTGCCGCTGAGGACCTGTACCGGAACCCCCAGGCCTTGCTCCAGCGCGCGCGACAATCCTGCGGGCTCGTAGGCCACCAGGCTGGCGACGCGTTCCGGACACAGATTCGCGACGCCCGCCGCCACGGCCGCTCCGCGCCCGTGCGCGACCAGGTGGAACGGTTCACATGTGAACCCTGTCTGCTCCAGTACGGATGCAACGTCATCGGCCAGTGCTTGTTCTCCCAGGCCCGGCAGGCGTGGCGCGATCACCCTGCACCTGCCTCGTGCCGCCTCGCGGAAGCTCTGCCACATGCCGCTGTCGCCTGCGCTGCCGTGGAGGCAGACGACGAGCGGACGTTGTGGTGTGTTTTGGTCATTCATCTTGTGGTCCTCTTCGATCTCAGGGCCTTATGGCCTGCGATACAGTCTCCGCGTAGAATGGCCAACAGTCCTGACCCGTTCACGACCAAACCCTGACCATTTGCTGACACGCGCTCTCGAGGCAGCATTGACCGAAGAAAAAGACCAAAAATCTGAGGTTTACCGGTTTGGCGAGTGCGTGCTCGACGCCGCGCGGCGCGAACTCACCCTGTCAGGAGAGCCCGTCACAACCCAGCCAAAGGCCTTCGAGCTGCTGCTCTATCTCGTGCGCCACCGGGACCGCGCAGTCGATAAGGACGAACTCCAGGACGCGCTCTGGCCGCGCAGCATAGTGACCGAGACGGCACTGACGCGTTGTGTGATGAAGGCGCGGCGCGCGGTCGGCGACGACGCAGACCGGCAGGACATCATCAAAACTGTTCATGGGCATGGCTATCGCTTTGTGGCCGCAATGGAGCAGGAAACTGAAGCGACGGCCGCCAGGGTCGAAGAACCGGCTCCGGACCAGGCACCTAAGCGGCGCCCGCTGCTTGCCATCGCGGCTGCCATCGTCGCCGTCGCAATTGCGAGCTGGTGGGTATTCACACCGACTGCTGTCAGTGGCGAGGTCAGGCTTGCGGTTCTGCCTGCCGAAAACTCAACGGGCGATGTGGAACTCGACTGGGTGCGCACTGGCATGATGAGCCTGATGAATCGCATGCTCGAATCCAAAGGCGTGGTCGTCGTCAGCGAACGCAGCATCATTGATCTGGCTGGCGACAAGTCCATCGATGAACTGACCCGCACGGACGGTGAGTTTGATATCGCGTTACGCAAGACCACCGGCCATACGCATACACTGGCGACAGAGTTTGAATTCGAACAGGGGCTCTACCGCCTGAACTACACGCTCGCCGGCGGCGATATACGCACGCAGCGGCGAACAATCGTAGGCAAAGAGCCGACGCGACTGGTCAAGGACGCCATCGATACCATTACGAGCCTGATCCGCACGGGGCCGCCACCCGACGAACATATGCGTGTTATCTCGGATGACGATTTTCTCAATGAAGCCTACGCCCGTGCCATGAGCCTCGAGTTCGAAGGTAACTACGAAGATGCCAAGCGCTTCTTCCAGGTCATTATCGAACAGGATCCCGACCTGTTCTGGCCACGTTACGAATACGCACTGTGCGTTCGCAACCTGCGCGACTTTGAGAACGCCGAACGCCTGTTGACCGAACTCGTCAATGAACAGAAAGCCGAGGGGAATACCGTTCTGGAAGCCATTTCCACCAACGGCCTCGGTATCCTGTACCTGAATCAGCGGCGAAATGACGAGGCGCTGGAGGCGTTCAACACGGTCATTCGCCTCGCGACCGAAACCCAAAAATCGAACTATGTCGTGACCGGGCATGTGAACCTGGCGCTGCTGACGCGCAACATGGGCGACATCAATACAGCCCTCGGTCACATGCAGGAAGCAGAAAAGGTCCTGGAGTCTCAGGACCTGAGTTCGTTCCCCGGAACATTTCACAACACCTTCGCTGGCATCCTGATGCGTACGGGCGACCTTGTGGAAGCCGAGAGACATGCGCTCGCCGCCATCGAGACCTTCGAACTGACGGGACGACGCCTGTTTGCCGCGTATTCGCAGAGCCGCCTGTCGACGATCTACCGGACATCGGGACGTTATCAGGAGGCGCTGGACCTCGCGGAAAAATCACTTGCAGTGAGACGGGAATTCAATGACCAGCGCGGTATCTCGGCGAGCCTGTCCTCGCTCGGCGAAATCAATCTCGCCCTGGGGAACCTGACGCGCGCGCGCCAGTACGCAGAACAGGTATACGACATCGGCGTACAGACAGACGACGATGAGGTCAAAGCAGCAGCTTTGTACCAACGGGCCCAGACCGAGAGGCTGCTCGGCGAACCGCGAACGGCGGCCGCGACCTATGCCGAGGCAGAAGCGATACGGCGCAGCATGGGCGACCTGTCAGGCGTCGACAATGCGCGCGTTGGTATCGCGCGTTCATGGCTCGACCTGGAAAACTTTGACGGCGCCGAAGGCATCGGACAGGAGCTGCTGCAGAACGCACGTGACGACGATCGCGAGCGTCTCGAAGCACGCGCTCTGATATTGCTGGGAGAGGTAGATCTGGCCCGCGAAGCCTGGAGCGACGCCGTCGTTCATTACAACGAAGCACTAGACATTGCAGCGCGCATTGGTGACGGGCCGCTCGCATTTTCGGTACGTGCCAGCCTTGCGCGAGCCTGGCTGGAATCAGGCGATCCGGACACGGCACAGGGATTTCTGGATGCCATCGTGCTGGAGCGGCCAGAACACACCGAGGTGAACAAGCTGCAGGCCCATATGGCCTGGGAACGCGGCGACACGGTGCAAGCTGCCGAGTTTATGACGCTGGCGCGTAACAGCGCGGGTGAAGCCTGGGGTGATGAGGACGAGGCAGACCTGGAACGCTTCCGTGCTGCGCAACCCTAGAGCGGCGCTTCTGCCTCTGAAAACTCCCCGTTTCTAAGAAATGCAATGGTCAGGTCGATCGGCCTCTGCATGCGCATCATGAATGCATGTGAATGATCAACAACGACAAAATCTCTCATGCCTTCGAGCTTGGTGTCCTCCACCGATACGCGGCCATCATCGGGATTGGGAAGAACCGACGAGGTGATCGGGTCAATGGTCCTGTTGCCGGCAATGACGCCGAGTTCAAAGTCGGCGGGACCAAGCTTGAGCGGCACACTCTCTTCGCCCTTGCCAAGTTGCTTACCCGCAGGACCATTGATCCAGTCGAAGCCAGGCACACCGACCATCTCGTCGGCAGCGAGACTACCCTGGTTCGGTGGCCCCAACATCACGACCCGACCGAGTTCGGGAACATCGTTCGTACTCAGGAACTGGCGCACGAGGATGCCACCCAGCGAGTGCGTAACAAAGTGAATGTGCTCGATCCCATCGTGCTCGCGACACGCGGCAAGTCCGTCGGGCACAGCGATGTCAGCCAGTTCCTCAATCGTGTGGTCGCGCGACGGGTACTCGATATTCGCCGTAACGAACCCAGCCTCGTCGAGCCCCCTCTGCATCTTGTTCATCGACGTCGCGCTGCGCATCAGGCCATGCAGCAACACGACGCACTCGCCCGCCTGGGCAAGACCACCGGACAGCATGAGAAAAAGAATCACGAGTAATCGTTTCATGGTTACTCAGACCGCGGAACTAAAGCCGCGTTCACGCAATTGCCGGTCGTGCAGACCGCTCAGCAGGATGAGTGCGGCTAGCGCACCGAACAGGGCCCAGCCCATGTCGGACTGGGTGTCCCATACGTAGCCCTGCGTGCCAAGGAACGCATCCGCCGCCTCTTCAGACAGCAGCGCAACCCACCATTCTATGAGCTCATAGAATGCGCTGAACCCAAGGCAGAAACAGACGATAAAGAAATCGCGCCACCGTGCAGAGTTGAAAACCTGCAGGCGAATCATCAGCTCACGCGCAATCATCGCTGGGATGAAGCCCTGTACGAAATGGCCCAGCTTGTCGTAGTTGTTTCGCGTGCCGTCAACGAGGTCGCGCACCCAGTCGCCGAGTGGCACTTCCGCATAAGTGTAGTGACCGCCGATCATAAGGATCACGCAGTGGATGAGGATCAGCACGTAGACCAGCGTCGTCAGAGGAAACCGCTCGCGCGTAAACCAAAGCACAACACCACCCAGCACCGCTGGTGCCACTTCGAGACACCATGTCACCGTGTCTTTCGGCCCGATACCTGACCATACGAGCACCGCCATAAACGTACCGATCCAGATCCATCTCATGCTGTTTCATCCTTTCTCGTGCGCCAGAACCCGTCGCTGCTAAATCGTTGCCAGACCCACGGCAGCCAGCGGAGTAACGCAAAACTCAACCACAAGGCCCATGCGAGGATCAGAACCTTGTAGATCCACATGGGGACCGTGAACGCCGTAGCGACCGGCAACATGGACACACTGCGATCTGCGAACCACCCGAGTGTGGACCCATAGGAGTGATATCCGGCGACGTGCATGTCCGGTGTCCCGAGGAGACCTTGCGGCAGCGCAGTAATCACGGAAAACAGCGCGATGACGGTTATGCCACCAATAATCAACTGCAAAACATTGAACCGCCACCAGTTCAGTTCACTACTGGCAATGCGTTCCCTCGCCCCACAGGCAAGGAGCCAGAGGGCAACCACGGCAAGAACCGACCAGTTGAAGGTGCTGAACCCGAGGCCCAGCAGTAACCACTGCCAGCTGTTCAGCGGCGCGAGTCCTGTACGCCCGAGTATCAGCGCGAAAATTATCAGTACGGCAAGCTCCGACCAGTAGAGGACAGCCGGCCCAAGTTGAGGCCCCAACGTGCCGATCAACCAGCGGTCTGACGGCACCTGGAGTGAGAGCTCGATATTACCTGCAGGCGCACCAAGATCGATGTCCGGTGTCGTGGTCCGGAAACTCATCTCGCCGTCTGCACGCCAGGCAACACTCACTGAATGCTCTCCTGGCAGGATGGGCAACGTCAGTTCACCATCCTCGGCACGCAAAGTCTGGTCACGTCCGTCGATCGAGACTGAGGTAACTTCGGCATCCCCGGGCAGGCGAATGACATGCTGTGCGCCACGCGTGCTTCGATACTGTAACGCCAGGCGGACATCACTGGATCGATTGCCATGCGTTGCGGTCAAGGCGACTGAGTCGAACGCCAGCGTGGAGCCCTCACTGGCTTCCGGACGGGCAGCGGTGAGCGTCAGTTGTTCGCCGCCACGCGGATCGAATACCGCGACGCGCACGTCGCTGCTGGCCTCGCCTCTGTTGCTTTCAGGCAATCCGGAAAAAGCTGCATTCCAGATATTGCCCACCGCAAATCGCCAGGTTTCCTTCCAGGGCGCACCTTTCTCTGAAGTGAGCGTCAATGGCGATTGTCTTGGCAGGTTCGATACCCAGCTAATTGACTGCTGCCGCGGGTCCATCGACACCAGGACGCGACCATCCGTCACGGTGAACTCGCCGCTTACAATCGTTTCACCCTCGATAAGGGGTACATCGAGCGTCAACGCGCCCTGCGCTGGCGCTATACGAAACACGGTCGTACGTACGCGCCAGTCAAGGTCCAGTTCGATCGTGCGTTCGACCCGGGCAAAGGCCGGGAACCGACTGCTTTCCCAACGTACAGCATCACCGCCGTCGTCTGCCTGCAAGCGCGTCAGTTGCAGGGAGCCCGCCAACAGGCGGCGGTCTTTGACTCCGGCAACAAACCAGCCATCGCTCGCCACGTTGATCACGCGCGCAGGCGCACGAAACGGCACCTCGAGGCTGTCGACGGCGGGCACCGGACCACGCAAGCTAACGCGATGCCGTCCGGGTCGCATAAATAACCAGAACGAGTCATCCGTCATTCGCAGTACCCGCGCGTTTCCGGCACCGTCGACCAGGACAGCATCCGGTCGCCACCCCTGTGCGGAACCCGGCAACGGAATTGCAACATCCTCCATCGCATGTATGTCCAGTTCCATGCTGATCGTATCAGCGCCGACACTGACGTCGGCCGCTGCAATCTCTGCGCAGCGCGGCATGCAGTCGGGCGGCTCCAGCAGACGTTGCTCGAGTTGCTGCAGCAGTTCCGCATCCGGCATCTGTGCGTCAGCCGGCGGACTGACCGTCAGCAGTGACCCACACATGAAAACAGCCAGCACACCGGCCGCCTGGTTGCGGCCCAACGCGAATCCACCAGGCAGCGTCCAGCGGCGATTAGCAACCTCCGCCGCAATGATGCCTGCGAACAGCAGCATTAGTCCCACCTCGACGAAACGCAGGAGGCTGACCAGCCAGCCCGGCAGGATGATCAGTCGCATCTCCTGCTCGGCATCGACAGGGCCACTCCAGTACAAGGTGTAGTTATTCCACTTCCAGGTTGGGATGCCCGGACCTGCCTGCACGATGGCATTGGGCGCATATCGGGAGAATGATTCTCTTTCGACTTTCGCTTCGGCAACGACGATCTCCTCGACCATCTCCGACCGGAGGGGCATAGACTCCGGGACGATGCCGCCTGTCTTGCGAGCCCGGCGGACTTCGTCTGTTGTGAGGTCCTGCATCTCGTAGAGCGCATCGTCTGCACCAGCGAAACCGAGTACGCTGCTGCCGTACTGCGGCTCGAGTTGCGGGTAGATCGCAACCCGGAGCTGCCCCGCGACAAACGGCACCAACATGATCACGAGAGCCGCGACGCTTATGAGCTGGTAACCGCGCACAATGCGTTGCAACCAACCGTCAGGCGCCACGCGCAACAACGCAACGGCTATCAACAGGTTCAGCCACAGCCAGTTGGGGGCCAGCATCTCGTGAAAACTCAAGATAAGCGCGCACAGTGCGATGACACCAGCCGTTGGGCCAAACAGGCGCCACATCGCGATCGTAATGATGAGCACGAGGAAGAAGTCCAGCAGCTGCCACTCGCTCGTCCAGCTGCCGGCCGCCCGATCAACGCCCGGCGCAGTCAGCAGTTTGTGTCCCGGCGGCAAATTCAGTGTTGTTTCGACACCCGTGAACCGCGCCTGCCAGCCCGTGACGGGCATGGCCCCGCGCGTATCGCTGCGCCCCAGCACACTCAGGTCCACATCGGTGCGGCGAACTTCGACGCCGGTCTGCCCTGCAACCGGACCATCTGTAATCAACAAGGCTTCGCCGTCTTCTTCGGCGGCCAGCAGCGTGTAAGGACCGCCCATGTCGAGGCGCCAGTCGGTACGCATTTGACCTGATACATCGTCTTCCACAAGGAAACTCTTGCCATCAAAGCCAAGCCACATGGTCCTCGAGAGTTCGAGTTCGTTACTCGCGGACAAGACGCCACGACTGCGTTCAGTTATCTCGAAAGTGACGCCCGCGTCGACCCGATACGCGGGAAACGACTGCCAGTTACCGGGTACCTCGACCTGCGCGGGATCCACCGGCGGCAAACCCTCGGCAGCGGTAACGCGCAACCTGTCGTTGGACTGGTAGCTCCAGATCTCGCTCCCGGGGAGGTTGGTGCCCTCCACGGGCCCTGCGATCGCATTGGTCACCTCAGGCGCGCGTGCGGTCAGGTAAATAACCCAGCGACCAGGACGGACCTGCAAGTGCAGGTTGCCATCCGCTTCCAGTTTTGCAGGAAGCTGGCTTTGCAGGCCTATTGGCACAAAGCCCTCAGGCAGGATCGGGCCAAACAGTTCTTCGCGGACGGCACCCGAAACATCGATTCTCAACATGGTCACGAGCCGGGTCGGAACGTCGTCGACTACCAGCCTGTAGATGACGGGGCGTACCGAATCGACCGCACGCGTGTCGCGTTTACGCTCGCCAAGAAATACGCCGTTGCGATCAAGCTCGGGGCGCGCCACCGGACGACCGTCGATGCTCAGTGAGATCAGGCCGCTTTCCGGCGGCAACCGCAGCACGCCTGGGCGCTCATCCCATTCGAAACGGCCTGCGACCCGGTAGGTACCCGGTGCAAGCCGCACACTGGGCACATTCTGGCGGGCGATGACTTCGACCGAGCGATCGTTCACCGTAACGCGATCGGGCCAGTGCTCCACGCTGCCCGGCAAAGCGATCCACTGGTCCTCTGCATGCAACGTCCATTGCTGCGTGAATCGCCCACCCGTCGCCGTGACCTCAAGTTGCAGGCGCCCGGGCCAGGCACACAGGAAGTTGGATCGTTCCGCGGAGTTACGGTCGAAGTGGAAGGGACAACCCAGGTACTCCCTGTCCTTGAGAACCCACTTCTGCCAGCCCTCAAGTTCGTCGGGGACATAGTCCTGGGCAAGTGCAGCACCTGTCGCGAACAGCAGGGTTACGATAAATAGCGTGAATTTGTTACGCATGATGACTCTCCGGCAATGCGTGCCTGACACTATACGTCAACGCAGTACAGACTGATTCCGGGTTAATAGTGAGGCGGAATTTCGTCGGCCGGATCACCCTCTGGACCGCCCTCACCAACCGCTTTCACGCGATCAATCAGCCCGCGGCACAGCTCTTCCAGCTGCATCAATTTGGCCTGCTGCGCGGTTACGACATCGTTGAGTTCGTGCATTAACTGGTCCTGGTGCGCCAGCCGTGTTTCGAGGTCGATAAAGCGTTCCTCGCTCATGGGTATCCCCTGTTCGCAGTTTCTTATTCAGGTAGGATACACGCCAAATCCCTGCGGAACCCCACATGTCTCTGCTTCGCTTCGATGACATCGGCCTCGAATTTGGTGACCAGCTGATCTTGCGTAACGCCGAACTCGCGATCGAGCCTGGCGAACGCATCTGCCTGATTGGCAGGAATGGCGCGGGCAAGTCGACGACGCTCAAACTGATCATGGGGACGCTCGAGGCAGACCGTGGCGAAATCGTCGCAAAAGATGACCTGGTCGTCAGCCAACTGGAACAGAGCTTACCTGAGGCAATGGACCTGCCGGTCACCGACGTCGTCCGTTCGGGCCTGACACAGGTCGAAGCGCTGTTGAAGGAGTACGAGCGTCGTTCAAAGCTCGAACTCGACAAGCACGGCCTGCGCGATCTCGAAGCCCTGCACGCGAAGATTGACGCGCACGACGGCTGGCATCTCGAGCAGCGCGTCGAAACAACCATTACCGAACTCAGCCTGCCATTCGACAAGAAGATGAACGAGTTGTCGGGCGGTTGGCGGCGGCGTGTCGCTCTTGCCAAGGCACTCGTGCAGAAGCCGGACCTGCTGTTGCTCGATGAACCCACCAACCACCTCGATATCGCGACCATCAAGTGGCTCGAAGACCGCGTCTACAACTACCCGGGTGCCGTGCTGTTCATCACGCATGATCGCGCCTTCCTGCAGCGGCTCGCCACGCGCATCGTTGAAATCGACCGCGGCCGCCTTACGAGTTGGCCCGGCGACTACGATAACTTTTTGAGAAGAAAGGAAAAATCGCTCGAGGACGAGACGGTCGCCGACGACAAGTTCGACAAAAAACTCGCCGAAGAGGAAGCCTGGGTCCGGCAGGGAATCAAGGCACGCCGGACACGCAATGAAGGCCGCGTACGTACGTTGCTGAAGATGCGCGAAGAACGGGAAGAACGCGTTGCCAAGGAAGGTAAGGCGCGTATTCACATTGAAGAAGCCGAGCAGTCCGGACGCAAGGTCATTCGCGCACGCAACATTGGTTACAGCTACGGCGACGAAAAAGTCATCAGTGACTTCGACATCAAAATAATGCGCGGCGATCGCATCGGCCTGATCGGTAATAACGGCGTCGGCAAGACCACGCTGCTGCGACTCCTCCTGGGTGAACTCGAGCCGCAGACTGGGACTTTGAAAGTCGGCACGGGCCTCGAGGTCGGGTACTTCGACCAGCTGCGCCAGACGCTCGACCTCGAAAAGTCGGTGGCGTACAACGTCGGCGAAGGCCGCACCTATATCAAACTGAACGGCAAGGACCGCCACGTCGTCGGTTACCTGAAGGGATTCCTGTTCAGTCCGAAGCGGACGATGACGCCGGTGAAGTCGCTCTCCGGTGGAGAACGCAATCGCGTAATTCTCGCCAAGTTATTCACCCGGCCAGCCAACCTGCTCGTACTCGATGAACCGACCAACGATCTCGATATCGAAACGCTTGAAGTCCTCGAGCAGAAACTCTGCGAATACACCGGCACGCTGATCGTCGTCAGTCACGATCGCGAGTTCCTGGATAACGTCGTCACCAGCACCATCGTGTTTGAACAGGACGGCAAGGTGCAGGAATACGTAGGCGGCTACAGCGACTGGTTACGTCGCGGCCATGAGCTGGCGGTAACCGACAACCCCTACGAAGCGGAGCGCAAGAAACACGAAGCGCTCGAGCGTCGCAAGAACAAGAAAGCGACGAAGCTCAGCTACAAAGACCAACGCGAACTGGACAACCTGCCTGCAGAGATCGGGCAGATTGAGGCCACGATCGCAGCCCTGCAGGCCACCATCGCGGCCCCCGACTTCTACGCGCAGGATACCGTGCTCGTGCAGCAGCAGCTGCACAAGCTCAGTGAAACCGAGAAATTGCTGGAACAGCGAGTCGAGCGCTGGGGCGAACTCGAAACGCTGCAGGAGTCCTTCCTAAAGTAGTTCGATCAGCAATGCGACGCAGGCGATCCAGCCTGCCGCAAACGACAGCGTACGTACCCATGGAATGCCCAGCGTGTAGGCCACCAGGTGCACGAGGCGCGCCCAGAAGTACACCTGGCAGACGAGTACGGTCGTCTGGTTGCTGATGCCCGCCGCGTGGGCAATCAGGACGAGGGTCGCAAATAACACCAGGTTCTCGACGGCGTTGTAGTGCGCGGCTTTCATGCGCTCGGCCCAGGCGGCCATGGGTTTCGGATCGTCGGGATAGCCGACCGCATCGACAAGACCGCGCACCGTGATCGCATTAAGAACATAAGGCAACCACATCAGGGCAGACAGCGCTGCCACCCAGGTAAGACTCGTTAGCTCCGGCGTCATCATTCTCTCCTTATTGCTTTTCTCGTGAGGAAAAAACACTTGTCTGGCATGGCCGCATCGTCCGGGTAGTCCACGACGACAAAGCCCAATGACAGGTAACACTGATATGCAGGGGTGTTGTGGCGGTAGACGAACAGCGAGTACTCATCATAGTCGCCGGCGATCTCCAGCGCCGCGATAATCATGCGAATAAGCTGACGGCCGGCGCCCTGCCGCCGCAGAGCCGGATTGGACACAAGGCGAGCCAGGTGCCCTCGCCCCTGGCGATCGTAGGACTGGCCGAAGGCCGCGAGTTCACCGGCGCTGTTGCGGAGGGCATAGGATGTCATTACATCAACACCGCAGTCCTCGCGAAACGTCTCACCGGTAAAAGGGAAACGGAAGTTCGGCCCTCCCCAGATATCCACCGACTGCGCATCCGGAAACCAGGACATTACCTCGTCAAAGTCTATCTCTGCCGCAGGGGCCAGGGTCCAGCCATCAACCTGCAGCGGCCACTGGTTCATTCCCGGTTTTTTGGCAACGTCAGATACAGCACGATGTAGCCCATGATGCCGGACAGCAGCGAGCCGAGAATAATGCCAAGACGCTCATCGAAAACCATTTCCGGGTCGAGAACGGTATTCTCGAACGCAAGCGAACCGACGAACAGGCTCATCGTAAATCCGACACCACACAGAATCGAAACGCCATACAGTCCACCCCAGTTGGCGCCGTCGGGCAAACGTGCAATACCCAGTTTAATCGCAATGAAACACAACAGGAAAATCCCGATCTGTTTGCCCGCAAAAAGACCGGCGGCAATACCGAGCGGTACCGGGTGCATGAGCGTGTCGATACCGACGCCGCTAAGATCGATGCCGGAGTTGACGAACGCGAACAGCGGCAGCACAGCGAAAGCCACGACCTGGTGCAGGTCGTGTTCCAGTTCACGCAATGGCGAGTGTCCCGCGTTATTCGGGTCACGCATCGGTATGAAAGCAGCGAGCGCAACGCCGGCAAGCGTCGCATGCACACCGGATTTCAGCACGGCTATCCACATGATGATGCCAACCAGCACGTAGGACGAGATGCTCATGACGTTACGGCGATTCATGAGCGTCAGCGCTGCAAGGCAGACCAGCGCTACCGCCAGGGCTTCTGTCGATAAATCCCCGGAATAGAAAATTGCGATGATCACGATCGCGCCGAGATCGTCAAAGATAGCCAGCGAAACCAGGAACACCTTGAGCGATACCGGAACTCGCGATCCCAGCAAGGTAAGGATACCCAGTGCGAAAGCGATGTCTGTTGCGGCCGGAATGGCCCAGCCCTGCATCGCAACGGGGTCGCCGTGGTTCATGAAAACGAAGACGCCGACCGGCACCACCATGCCACCGACGGCCCCCACTGCTGGCAAAAGCACGTTCGCGGGCCGCGACAATTCGCCTTCCAGGAATTCGCGTTTCAGCTCCAGTCCGACCAGGAAGAAGAAGATGGCCATGAGGCCGTCATTGACCCACAGGAACAGGGGCTTTGCGATCAGCAGCGCGCCGACACGAACCTCGACCGGCGTATCAATGAAGTAGGCGTAAAGTCCCGCAGCGCCGGAATTCGCAGCCAATAGCGCCAGCGCTGCGGCAGCCATCAGGATAATGCCGCCCGATGATTCCAGGCGGAGAAAGTTCTTGATTGTCGCTTGCATAGTTTTCCTGGAGTTCTTTACTCGCCGGGCATGGTTTCAGCGAAATAGCGGTCGAATGCTCGATGTACGATTTCAGGCAGGATATCGGCGGCCGTCATGGCCTTGTTGAACTGTTCCATCTCGGCAAAATGCCGGTGACCGTCGGCAGCGACAACCTTGAGTCCCATGAGGGCAATATCTTCCTTATCACCGTCTGACAGGGTCTTTCCCAGGTCAGCCAACAGCATCCCGAGGGTCGGTTTGTCCGTCAATTCCGACATGGCCGTAGTGATCAGCTCAAGTGACTCCGCTCCCTGCAGATGAAAATGGTCCTCGATGAGTTCAATCATTTTCGCCGACTCTTCAGGTTCGATCTTCCCGCTGCCCCGGGCAACAAAGACCAGCAATGCGGCGACGAGAAACTGCGAATCATAGGTTCGCATGCCCTCCGCCGTCTCGATGATCAGCTTCGTTCCTTCCAGCCGTGA
>Ga0224504_10000325_pt1 | contig 21151 bp, 23 predicted proteins | sample SF_Oct11_sed_USG_3_FD_170160 | JGI IMG/M metagenome (GOLD analysis project Ga0224504, IMG submission 170160) | Sediment microbial communities from San Francisco Bay, California, United States - SF_Oct11_sed_USGS_24 | ecosystem: Environmental > Aquatic > Marine > Sediment | place: USA...
GATCCAGCTCATCGCGGGTCACGCCACCATGCCGTAGACGAGCACGAAGACGATCGGCGTCAGGCTGGCGAAGGCGATCAGCCCGAAGCCGTCGACCAGCGGGTTGCGGCCGCGGATCACCGTGGCCAAGCCGACGCCCAGCGCCGTGACCAGCGGCACCGTGACGGTCGAGGTGGTCACGCCGCCCGAGTCGTAGGCGACGCCCACGATCCCGACCGGCGCGAAGGGCGTGATCGCGACCACCAGGATATAGCCGCCCATGATGAAGTAGTGGATCGGCCAGCCCTTGAGGATGCGGATCACGCCGATCACCAGCGCGACACCGACCGAGAGCGCCACGGTAAGGCGCAGCCCCGTCGCATAGGCTTCGCGCGCGGACTCCTCGGTCGCGACCAGGCCGGCCTCGGCGGCGGCTTTCGCCGCCTCGCCGGCGACCGCGATCAAGGCCGGCTCGGCCACGGTGGTGCCGAAGCCGAGCGCGAAGGCGAAGGCGAGCAGCCAGGCCAGGCTGCCCTTGCGCGCGAAGGCTTCGGCCATGGCCTCGCCGATCGGGAACAGGCCCATCTCGAGCCCCTGGACAAAGAGCGCCAGGCCGACCATGACCAGGGCCAGCCCGCCGACGATCCGGTCGAGGTTCGGGACGGGCTGCTGAAGCACCGCGATTTGAAAGAACGCGATCACCAGGATGATCGGCGCGAGGTCCCTGAGCGTACCCAGGATGAGGCGGCCGAGCGAGAGGAGGTTTGCAAGCATCCGGCGGCGGCGGCCCCGGCAATAGGGATTAGGCTGACATGGCTATACCGGCCGCGCCGCCTTGCCACAACCGTCGAGCCCGTGTTTTTTGCGCCAGCACAGCAGAATTGCGTTAGATCAATTACCGGCGCGCCCCGAATGTGCAAGATCCGCGCGCGGCCGGCAAGCGGCCGCGCTCTGCAAGACGGGCCGTTTGAACACTCAATCAGGGTCCACGGGCCCGCCCGTCGAGCGGCGAACTGGAGGAAGGGGGGATCGGTTACACGGATTGAGTTTGTCCGGTGTGTGTGCGGCCGCAGCCGGCATCGAAGCCGCGTCTATGGTCTTGGCAAACGCCGCCGAACGCGCCATCTTGCCGGCCTTCATAGGGGCCATTCGAACCAGAGCCAGAAACGGGAAAGAGCTTGAGCATGAAGATCGCCATCCCGAAGGAGCGGCGGCCGCACGAATCGCGTGTGGCGGCTTCGCCGGAAACTGTCAAGAAACTGACCGCGCTCGGCTGCAAGGTCGTGGTCGAGAAGGGCGCGGGCGCGGGCGCGGCCATCACCGACTCCGCCTATAGGGACGCCGGGGCGTCGATCGCCGACGACCAGAAGTCGGCCCTCACCGAGGCGGAGATCGTGCTCAAGGTCCAGCGTCCCGAGGCCAAGGACCTCGCGCTGATCGGCAAGGGCGCGGTCGTGGTCTCGATCATGGACCCCTACCGCGCGGGCGCGGACCTGGCGGCGCTCGCCGGGGCCGGGGTGACCTCCTTTGCCATGGACCTGATGCCGCGCATCACCCGCGCGCAGACCATGGACGTGCTGTCCAGCCAGTCGAACCTGGCGGGCTACAAGGCGGTGCTCGACGCCGCGGCCGAGTTCGGCAGCGCCTTTCCCATGATGATGACCGCCGCCGGCACGATCCCGCCGGCCCGGGTCCTGGTCATGGGGGCGGGCGTGGCCGGTCTGCAGGCGATCGCCACGGCCCGGCGCCTGGGGGCCATCGTCTCGGCGACCGACGTGCGGCCCGCGGCCAAGGAACAGGTGGAGAGCCTGGGCGCCAGCTTCGTCGCGGTCGAGGACGAGGAGTTCAAGGAGGCCGAGACCGCCGGCGGTTACGCCAAGGAGATGAGCGACGCCTACAAGGAGAAGCAGGCGCAGCTGATCGCCGAGACCATTCCCAAGCAGAACATCGTCATCACCACGGCGCTGATCCCCGGCCGGCCGGCGCCGCGCCTGGTCAGCGCCTACATGGTGGCCTCCATGAAGCCCGGCTCGGTGATCGTCGACCTGGCGGTCGAGGCCGGCGGCAACTGCGAGCTCAGCGAGCCCGGCAAGGTGGTCGCCAAGCACGACGTCAAGGTCATCGGCCACTACAACGTGCCGAGCCGCCTGGCCGCCGACGCCAGCCGGCTTTACGCCCGCAACCTGTTCAACTTCCTCGAGTTGATGATCGACAAGGACAGCGGTGCGCTCGCCATCGACTGGGACGACGAGATCATCAAGGGGACCTGCGTCACCCACAACGGCGAGGTGGTGAATCCGGACCTGGCCAAGCTGAGCGCGGCCGCGCCGGCCCCCGCGCCCGAAGCGGCGCCCGAATCGGGGGCCGAGGCCGCGCCCAAGGCCAAGGCCAAGCCTAAACCCAAGGCGAAGGCGAAACCCAAGTCCAAGACCGGCGGCAAAGGAGGCGAAGCCTGATGGATCCGGAAAGCTTCACCCAGAAAGCCAAGACCCTGGCCGACTCGGCGCAGGATCTGGCCGCGCAGGCGACCTCGCTCGCCGGGGACGCCGGACAGCTCGCCGTTCAGAGCGGCGGCCAGGTCGGCCTCTCGCCGCTGATGATCGGATTGACCGTCTTCGTGCTGGCGGTCTTCGTCGGCTACTACGTGGTCTGGCGCGTGACCCCGGCGCTGCATTCGCCGCTCATGTCGGTGACCAACGCGATCTCCTCGGTGATCATTGTCGGCGCGCTGATCGCGGCCGGTCCGGCCGACCTGAGTCTCAGCGAGGTGATGGGCTTCGTCGCCGTGACGCTGGCCTCGGTCAACATCTTCGGCGGTTTCATCGTGACCCAGCGCATGCTGGCCATGTTCAAGAAAAAGAAGTGAGACGGCGGTCATGAGCGTAAATCTCGCAGCCCTCGCCTATCTGGTCGCCTCGATCTGCTTCATCATGGCGCTCAGGGGCCTCAGCCACCCGGAAACCAGCCGGGCCGGTAACATGTACGGCATCGTCGGCATGGTCATCGCCGTCGCCACCACGCTCGCCATGCCGGGGGTGGTCAGCTATTGGCTGATCGCCGCGGGCGTCCTGATCGGCGGCTCGATCGGCACGGTGATCGCGCTGAGGATCCAGATGACCGCGCTGCCCCAGCTGGTCGCCGCGTTCCACAGCCTGGTCGGCCTCGCCGCGGTGCTCGTGGCGGCGGCCGCCTTCTACAAGCCGGAGGCCTACGGCATCGGCGTTCCGGGCGATATCAAGCTGGCCTCGCTGATCGAGATGTCGATCGGCGTGATCATCGGCGCGATCACCTTCACCGGATCGATCGTGGCCTTCGCCAAGCTGCAGGGCCTGGTCAGCGGCAATCCCCTGGTATTTCCCCTGCAGCACCCGCTGAATGCGTTGATCGGCATCGGCATCGTGGCGCTCACCGTGTGGTTCGCCATGGACCAGACGGACCTCGCCTTCTGGCTGATCGTCCTGACGTCGCTGGCCATCGGCTTCCTGCTGATCCTGCCGATCGGCGGCGCGGACATGCCGGTGGTCATCTCGATGCTCAACTCGTACTCGGGCTGGGCGGCCTGCGGCATCGGGTTCACGCTGGAGAACAACCTGCTGATCATCACCGGCGCGCTGGTCGGCTCCTCGGGCGCGATCCTCAGCTACATCATGTGCAAGGGGATGAACCGCTCGATCTTCAATGTGATCCTGGGCGGCTTCGGCGGCGAGGTCGCGGTGTCGGCCGCCGACCTGGGCGACAAGACGGTCAAGTCCGGCTCGGCCGAGGACGCTGCGTTCCTGATGAAGAACGCGTCCTCGGTGGTCATCGTCCCGGGCTATGGCATGGCGGTCGCCCAGGCGCAACATGCCGTGCGCGAGATGGCCGACCTCCTGAAGAGCGAGGGCGTGAAGGTGCGCTACGCCATCCATCCGGTGGCCGGGCGCATGCCGGGCCACATGAACGTCTTGCTGGCGGAAGCCAACGTGCCCTATGACGAGGTCCTGGAGATGGACGAGATCAACCGGGACTTCTCCGCCACCGACGTGTCCTTCGTGATCGGCGCCAACGACATCACGAACCCGGCGGCGAAGACCGACAAGACCTCGCCGATCTACGGCATGCCGATCCTCGACGTCGAAAAGTCGCAGACCGTGCTCTTCGTCAAGCGGTCGCTCGCCTCGGGCTACGCCGGCATCGGCAACGAGCTGTTCTTCCGCGACAACACCATGATGCTGTTCTCCGACGCCAAGGTGATGTGCGAGAACATCGTCAAGGCGCTGGGCGACTAGCGTTTTCGGTTTGCCGGGAAACGGGCGGCTCCGCCGAGGCTGAGGTCGTTCCTGCAAGGCCACCCTCGTGATCGCCGGGCGCGGCCCGGCGACCGAGGACGGCGTCTGGGGCCGGCAGGGTCTGCTCGGTCGGATCAGCTACCAGCCCCGAGCTCAAAGCGCCAAAGAGTCTGGACACTATTTGAGCTATGGTGCCAAGCGTCGCAATCGCGACGTTAGGATCTTGGTAATGACAAACGGTAATTTGTTCTTAGCGAAACTATTTAGTATTCCCATAAACAATATTCTTATCTGATATGTAATAAGTTCTATGTAAAATATATTCAAATAATCGATTGGGAGATAGTGCAGCAGCATGGTGAACGGTTGATAAACAGCTCTGGTCAGGTGCATCACGCTTCGCAACAGGAGGACCACAACATGCTCAGGCTTCTTTACTCCTTGATGGACGGTGAATCCGGCCAGGCTCATCTGGAGTATGTCTTGTTGGTGGCCTTGTTTGCGATGGGCGTGATAGGTTCCATGGAGGCGGCGGGAGCGACCGTCTCGGACTGGTTCTTCGCCGTGTCCGGTCAGCTGGCCGCCGCCGTCCCCAACGGCTGACGCGCCGCGAAAGACAGGGTCAGATCCCCGTTTTCAAGAAAAGGCAGTCGATACAATAAGATAATACCCAAGGCCATTACCAATGGCCTTGGGTATTATGCCTCGGGTCGTCCGGAGGGCGCCGGCAGTCCGGCGCCGGAGGGGCCTAGAAACCCTCGCGGTCCATGCGCTTGCGCAACAGCTTGCGATAGCGCCGTACGGCCTCGGCGCGCTCGCGCTTGCGGCGCTGGGACGGTTTCTCGAAGTGGCGGCGGAGCTTCATTTCCCGGAAGATGCCCTCGCGCTGCATCTTCTTTTTCAGCGCGCGGAGCGCTTGGTCGACGTTGTTGTCGCGGACATGTACGTGCACGGTCGATAATTGCTCCGTTCTTACAGCCTTGGGCCACCTAATCCGCCCAGGCCAAGGACAAACACCACCACCGCCGCGGAGACCTCCGCGGCGAGGGGCTCTACCTAACACATAAGGAAACCCTTGGAAAGGCCTCTTTCGGCCGGGGTGAGGGCTGGCCTGCCATCGCTTCCACCTGCTTTACCGGGTCCGGCGGGCGGGTCATAGTAGGGCTATGGCTATCCTCAAGATCGCCCGTATGGGCCATCCCGCGCTGCGCCGCCCGGCCGACCCGGTCGAGGACCCGACCGCGCCGGAGCTGCGCCGGTTGGTCGAGGACATGATCGAAACCATGGAGGACGCGGGCGGCACGGGCCTGGCGGCGCCCCAGGTCCACGTGCCCCTGCGTGTCGTGGTGTTTTTCATCGGCGCCGCGCGGGCCCGACGCGAAGCGGCGTCGCCCGATCCGCCGGACTCGGAGGGGGCCGCGGGCGTGCCGCTCACCGTGCTGGTCAATCCGGAGGTCGAGCCGCTCGGCGACGAGAGGGCGCTCGGCTGGGAGGCCTGCCTCTCGGTACCCGGCCTGGTCGGCGAGGTGTCGCGCCACACGGCGGTCCGCTATCGCGGGACGAGCCTGGAGGGCGAGGCGATCGAACGCGAGGCGACCGGATTTCACGCCCGCGTGGTCCAGCACGAGTGCGATCACCTGGACGGCGTGGTCTATCTGCAACGCATGGCCGACCTCTCGCGGCTTATGTTTACCTCCGAGATGAAGCATCTGGCCGAGGACGAGACGCAGGAGGAATGACATGACGGACACCGACAAGCTGCGCGAAGACCTGCTGCAGGCGAGCCTGGGGCACGTGGCCTTCGATGGTTGGAGCCGAACCGCCCTGCGCGCCGCGGCGCGGGACCTGAAGGTCGATTCGGCGCTGGCCCAGAACGCCTTTCCCGGCGGCGAGGCGGAGTTGATCGAGGCCTTCAGCACCTGGGCCGACGGCCGCATGCTGGACGCCCTTGAGAAGCAGAGCCTCGCGGCCATGAAGGTGCGCGAAAAGATCGCCGCCGGGGTACGGCTGCGCCTGGAGCTGCTCGAGCCGCACCGCGAGGCAGTGCGCCGCGGCCTCGCCTTCTTCGCCCTGCCGCAGAACGGGCCGCTCGCCCTGAAATGCCTGTACCGCACGGTGGACGCGATCTGGTACGCGGCCGGCGACCGGGCGACCGACTACAATTTCTACACCAAGCGGCTGCTGCTCGCCGGGGTCTACTCCTCGACCCTGCTGGTCTGGTTGAACGACGGTTCGGAGGGCCGGGTCGAGACCTGGGCCTTCCTCGATCGGCGCATTGCAGAGGTGCTCAAGGTGGCCGGCCGCCTGGGCAAGGCCGTCACGGGCGCCCTCGACCTGCCGGACCGGATGGCCCGGCGGTTCGCCCCGCGGCCGGCGCGGCGCTAATCCTTCGACCGGGATCTTCCGGCGTCCGCCTCCGCCGAGCAGTTCGGCACCACCGGAGGCGGTAATCCCTCGAAGGTCCCACGTTAAATAACGATTAGTCTATTTATATCATCCTTAAACCGGCCGCCGCGTGGTGCCGGGGTAGGGCGCTGCGCGAAGGCCATTGCCGATCCCGGGACAGAGAAGATAGGCGACGTGGAGCATGACTTTACAGCTGACCCAGACCGACGTTGTCCGACTAACGAGCGATCCCTCGCCGGAGGTTCGCGCGGAGATGGCCGCCAAGGTGGCGGCGCAGTTCGATCAAGGCAGTTTCGGCGTTGTCGAGCGGCGCATCGCCGAGGACATTTTCCGGAGCCTGCTGCAGGACGTGGAGGTGCGGGTGCGCGAGGCGCTGTCCTCGCAGCTCAAGTCGTCGCCCGACCTGCCGCACGACGTCGCCTTGGCCCTGGCCCACGACGTCGAATCGGTCGCGCTGCCGGTCCTGGAGTTCTGCGACGTGCTGAGCGACGAGGACCTGATCGAGATCGTTCGCGGGCAGAGCGCGGTCAAGCAGGTGGCGATCGCACAGCGGTCCGAGGTGTCGGTCCACGTCTCCGACGCCCTGATCGACACCGGCAACGAGCGTGCGGTGATACGCTTGGTGCAGAACGAGGGGGCCCGGCTCGACGAGCGGTCCTTCGGCCGGGTGTTGGACGGGTACGAGTCGAGCCAGGCGGTGACCTCCGCCATGGCCACGCGAACGGACCTGCCGGCCGCGGTTTCCGAGCAGTTGATCAGCGTCGTCTCCCAACACCTGCAGAGCTTTCTGGTCAAACAGCATAAGCTGCCGGCCGAGATGGTCCGAAACCTCGTCTTCCAGGCGCGCGAGCGCGCGACCGCCGGCTTGTTGAGCGACGGCTGCGCGAGCGAGGCCGAGGTCGAGCAACTGATCGCGCAGCTGGAGGCCAAAGGGCGGTTGTCCCCCACCTTGGCTCTCGAGGCCCTTTCCAGGGGCGATCTGAGCTTCTTCGAGACGGCCATGGCGCGGCTTGCCGGTATCCCGGTCGAAAATGCGAGGATCCTGATCCACGACCAGGGACCGCTCGGGGTCCAGTCCATCCTGAAAGCGGCCAACTGCTAGCTAACGGAGTGGCCGCCGCGCCTGGCGGCCAAGGTCGAGCGAGAGGATGATGTTCGATGTCGCCCTTGAGGTGCTGCGCGCCGCCGTCCTCCTGGGCGTGATCCTCTTTCTGTGGCGCGCGGGGCGGGACCGCTCCGGGCCGCGCCAGCGGAGCTGGGGCCTCATCGTCGCCGGCTTCGGATTGTTGCTGTTCGGCAGCCTCCTCGACATCTCCGATAATTTCGAAAGTCTCAATCGATTCGTCGTCGTCGGCGACACGGAGGCCGAGGCCTTCCTGGAGAAAGTCGTCGGCTTTCTCGGCGGGTTCGTCGTTCTGGCCGTGGGCCTGGTTCGCTGGGTTCCCAGCGTAAAACGCGTGGCGGGATTACAGGATAGCAATGCCGACCTCGAGAGAGAGGTCGCCCTGCGCAAGCAGACGGAGCAAGCGCTCCGCGAAAGCGAGTCGCAGTTCGAATGCGTTGTCGACAACTCCCCCTCGGCGATCTTCCTGAAGGACATGGACGGGCGCTACCGCCTCGTGAATAGACGTTTCGAGGAGTGGTTCGGATTGTGCGCGGAAGACGCCCTCGGCAAGACCTCGCACGATATCTTCCCGACCGACCAAGCCGACGCCTACACCGCGCAGGACCGCGAGGTCCTGGCAAGCGGCGAGGCGGTCTCGCGGGAGCACGAAATTGCCTTCGCGGACGGGCGGCAGCGTCTGATCGTCGTGACCAAGTTCCCCGTTTTCGAGTCCGAGGGTCGGCCCCTGGGCGTCGCCACGATCAACACCGACCTGACCGACCTGAAGCAGAGCGAGGCGGCGCTGCTCGCCGCCAAGGTGGATGCCGAGCTGGCCAATCGGGCCAAGTCGGAGTTCCTGGCCAACATGAGCCACGAGCTGCGCACGCCGCTGAATGTGATCATCGGCTTCTCGGAACTCATCGAGAACGAATTGCTCGGGCCGGTCGGGACGCCCCAATACCGCGAACACGCGCAGGATATCGCGCAGTCGGGCCGGCAGCTGCTTGGGCTGATCGAGAACATACTGGACCTCTCAAAGATCGAGGCCGGCAAGGTGGACCTCTACGAGCAGGACATCGATGTGCCGGAGGCCATTCGCTCCAGCCTGGTCCTAGCGGGCGGACGCGCGAACCACGAAGACGTAGAGCTCGACTCGGATCTGCCCGAGCAGCTGCCGCGCCTGCATGCCGACGAGCGGATGCTCAAGCAGGTCCTGATGAGCTTGCTGTCCAACGCGGTGAAGTTCACGCCCGGCGGCGGGCGCGTCACGATCAGGGCCTGGGCCGACGCGAAGTCGGGCTATGTCGTGCAGGTCTCCGACACGGGGACGGGCATGCGCCTCGAGGACATACCCAGGGCCATGGTGCGCTTCGGGCAGGTCGACGGCGGGCTCGACCGCAAATTCGACGGCAGCGGGCTGGGCCTGCCGCTCAGCAAGTCCCTCGTCGAGCTGCACGGCGGCACGCTGGACCTGGACAGCGAACCGGGCGTCGGCACGGTCGTCACGGTGCTTTTCCCGGCGGAGCGCATCGTCGGTCTGTGCGAGAGCGAGAGCCGTTCCGGCAGGGTCCGCAAGGCTGCCGGCTGAGGCCGGAGCGCTGGTGACCCGGCTGTGTGTTTTGTCACAGCGCCCGGATCCGCACGGCACCATAAACAGATAGCCGGGGATGGCATCGACTTGATCCCGGTGCGGCTCCCGGCCGCCGGAGACCTTGTCCGGCCCGCTCGCGTTTGATCTCAGCATCGAGACGAGAGGTTGGGACGAATCATGAGACAGACTCATCGCTTGAGCCGATGGCAGTCCGTCCGCGGAGTGCTCGCGGCAATTCACGGCTGGATCTTTGCCCATTGCACGGAGTTCGTCTGCCTGACAGCAGGTCTCGTCAGCCTGCTCATCGGTTTGGAATTCTGGGCGCATTGGGGAGATTGGCTCCGGATCGACTGGATGGTCGTGTCCGGCCTTCCGGTCGGGCTCGCGTTCATCTGGGCGACGAACAACGTGCGCGGGCGCTTCGACGACATGATCGACAAGCTGTCGGAGCAGAAGGTCCTTCGCTTTTCCGAGGGCTTGGATGAGCAGGGCCAACCGAAGCTGGTCGAGGACGAGGCGCGGCGACTCCCGTTGCGCCGGGCAGCCGAGAAGAGGATCGAAGAGGATGCCGCCCTGTGGGGAGGCGGGATCGCTTTCCTGTTCGTGCCGCTCTGCTTTTATGTTGCCCACCAACTGGCGGCGGACCTTGCCGAGCCCCGGCGTTGGCTGTTCTTGCTCGTCATCGCGGCAATGTCCCTGGTATGCGCGCTGCGGCTCGGCCGCATGGTCTGTTACGGCTGGCAGGGGCTGCGCTACAGGATCCGCAAGGTCGTGGACAGGCAGATCAGCATTCGCCCGGAGATCGGCCACCCGGACGGCCACTCGGGTCTCGAACCGATCGGCGCCTTCTACGACTACCAGGCCGGCAAGATGATGTGGCTGATCGTGTACTTGCTGGTCTGGCTGCTGGTCTGCGCGCTGTGGCCGAATCCCCCCTTCATCCCGGGTGGTGGGGAGGGTGCTGCCAGGGTCTTCTACCTGCTCTTGACCCTCTTCGCCTTCCTCTTCGTCCTTCAGGTGCTCGGTTTCGTTGTGCCGATGTGGTCGTTTCGAAAGGAGCTGGATCTCTTTCGGCAGGAGCAAATGACCGTCTATCAGGCCAGCTACAAGCAGCTTGCCGAGATTCGGGAGGAGCTCGAGAACGTCGGCCGCGCCGAGCGGCCGGAGCTGCCGATGCATGCGCTCTATCTGCGCCATTACTGCGAGGACGTTCTTTCCATGAGCCGATGGCCGGTCGCCGGAAGGACGCTCATCAATTTCTGGCTCGGCAAGGTGGCGACGGGCAGTGTTGCGCTTCTGGCCGTCTACAGCGACCTCGCGGACATTGAGTTTCTGAGCACCGTCGCGCGCGCCCTTGATCCGCACTGACGAGCGGTCGAACCGGGAGGCGGAGCGGGCTGGTTCCGCGAAACCTGAAGCCGCTCTAGTCCCGCGGCACCAGCTTGGTGACGTGGCCCATCTTGCGGCCGGGCCGCGCCTCTGTCTTGCCGTAGAGATGCAGCTTGGCGGCCGGGTCGGACAGGATCTCGTGCCAGCGCCCAGCGTCCTCGCCCAGCAGGTTCTTCATCACCGCGTCGCAGTGCCGTTCAGTCGAGCCGAGCGGCAGGCCGGCGATCGCCCGGACGAATTGCTCGAACTGCGAGGTAACGCAGGCGTCCAGCGTCCAATGGCCCGAATTGTGCGGCCGCGGCGCCAGCTCGTTGACCAGCACCTCGTCCTCGGCGGTCACGAACATCTCGATCGCGAGCAGACCGACCAGGCCGATCTCCTCGGCCAGATGGCGGGCGATGGCTTCGGCCCGCTCCGCGGCCTTGTCCGCGACGCGGGCCGGGACGATGGTCTGGTCCAGGATGTGCATCCGGTGCTGGTTCTCGACCACCGGATAGCTCTGGCAGCCGCCGCCGGCGCCCCGCGCCACGATCACCGAGATCTCCAGGGTGAAGTCGACGAAGGCCTCGACGATGCCCGGGGCCTCGGCCCGGTCGCCGGCCATGAGCCGCCAGGCGTTGTCGAGGTCGGTCTCCGGGCCGATCGACGCCTGCCCCTTGCCGTCGTAACCCAACTCGGCGGTCTTCAGCACGCAGGGCCGGCCGATATCGTTGACGACGCGCGCCAGGCCGTCGGGTGTGTTGACCTCCGCATAGCGCGTGGTCGGCACCTTGACCGACTGGCAGAAGTCCTTCTCGCGCAGGCGGTTCTGGCAGATCCTGAGAACCTCGGGCCCGGGGCGCTGCGCCACCCGCGGGGCCAGGAACGTGGCGGCGCCCAGCGGGATGTTCTCGAACTCGAAGGTGACCAGGTCGACCGCCTCGGCGAAGCCGGCCAGTGCCTCCTCGTCCTCGTAGGCCGCGCAGGTGAAGAGCGGCGTCACCTGGGCCGCCGGCGCGTCGGGCTCCGGACAGTAGACGTGGCAGCGATAGCCGAGGCGCGCCGCGGCCAGGGCCGCCATGCGGCCGAGCTGGCCGCCGCCCAGTATGCCGATCACCGCGCCCGGCGCCAGCGGCTCTGTCAGTGTCTTGGCCATGTTGCGTCTACGCGTCGTCGCCGGGCGCGTCGGCCACGGCCTCGGTCTGCCGGGCCCGCCAGGCATCGAGCGCGGCGGCCACCCGCGAGTCCTCCAGCGCGATCACGGCCGCGGCCAGCAGGGCGGCGTTGACCGCCCCCGAGCGGCCGATCGCGAGCGTGCCGACCGGTACGCCGGCGGGCATTTGCACGATCGAGAGCAGGCTATCGAGACCGCTCAGCGCCTTGCTCTCGACCGGCACGCCGAAGACCGGTAGCGGCGTCAGCGATGCCACCATGCCGGGCAGGTGGGCCGCCCCGCCCGCCCCGGCGATGATCACCTTGAGCCCGCGCTCGCGCGCGCCGCCGGCGTAGTCGACCATGCGCCGCGGCGTACGGTGGGCGGAGACGATGCGCGCCTCGTGGGCGACGCCGAGTGTCTCCAGCGTCTCGGCGGCGTGGCGCAGGGTCGGCCAGTCGGACTGGCTGCCCATGATGATGCCGACCAGCGGCGCGTCCTCTCCCATCCGACCCTCGCAAAGGCAGGCCGCGGTCCCCGGCGACGCGGCGCTGGCGCATTATCACGGCAAGGCGAAAGCGACGCAAGCCGGGTGCCCGCCGCGTTCCCCGTGTCTATCGTGAACGACTCATTAACCAAGCAGGCCTAGGATTTCCCTGTGCCGGACCCTTTCGGGCCGGTGCCACAGTGGATTTGGACGGTCCGTGATGAAATCTCGCCACGCCAAGCTCGCCGCGGCCCTTGTGGGACAGGGACCCGCCGCCGCCGTCAAACGAGGGGCGCCGCTCGGCGAGGCGCCCGTTGTTCTGGGCGTTCCGGCGCGTGAGCTGACCGTCCGGATGCAGACCGCCATGGTCGCGCTGTCGGCCGAGGCGCAAGGCCTGCGGGACGAGCTCGAACAGGCCCGGGCGCGGATCGCAAGGCTCGAGAAACTGGCCGACCGGGACGTGCTGACGCCGGTCCTGAACCGCCGCGCCTTCCTGCGGGAGCTGGCTCGCGTGCTCTCCTTCGGCCGGCGCTATGGCCAGGCCGGCAGCCTGCTATACTTCGACCTCGATGGCCTGAAGCAGATCAACGACGAGCTGGGCCACGCCGCTGGCGACGCGGCGCTCGTCCATGTTGCCGAGACGCTCTCCCGCCGGGTGCGCGACAGCGACATCGTCGGCCGTCTGGGCGGCGACGAATTCGGCGTCATTTTGGCCCAGGGCGAAGGCGCGGTCGCCGCGGCGAAGGCTCGCGAGCTGACCCGGGCCGTCCAGGCCAGGTCGGTGGTGTTCCAGGATCGGCGGCTTAGCGTCCAGGTCGCCTGTGGGGCGCACGACCTTGCCGCCGGTGAGGGGGCGGCGGAGACCCTGGCGGCCGCCGACCGGGCCATGTACGCCGACAAGAGGCGGGCCCCCGCGCGCCGTCCGCAACGGGCCGGTGGAGGCCCGGCCGCTTGCGCGCTCAGGCTATGATATCCGGCAAGAGCTCGCTCTCGAGCTGGGCGATCTGATCCTTCAGCAACAGCTTCCGCTTCTTGAGCCGCTGGACCTGTAGCTGGTCGAACGGCCCGTCGCCGGTGATGCGGCCGATCACGTCGTCCAGATCGCGGTGTTCGCTCTGCAGCTCGGCAAGCTTGCGCTTGACCTCCTCGATATCGCTGTCTTGCATACCCGTCCGGTAATAAGCGGCTGCCTCTGTTTCACTTAGGATTATACCGCGCGGCGGCAGGCAAGTGTAGTGCCGAAGCCATGCTTGCGGCACTGCGCCCTTTGCCCGAGACTGGCGCCGGGAAGGCGGAGCATGGCGCGCATCGAGCGAATCGGCATTCTGACCAGCGGCGGCGACTGCGCCGGCCTCAACGCCGTGATCCGCGCCGTCGTGCACCGGGCCGTCGAGGGCTACGGCTGGGAAGTCGTGGGAATCCATCAGGGCACCGCCGGCCTGATGGCCCGGCCGGTCGAGTCCCAGCCTCTCGACCTGTCGCTCTTCACCGGCGCCTTCCTGCGCATGGCCGGCACCATTCTCGGCACGACCAGCGAGGGCGATCCCTTCGATTTCCCCCTGCCCGACGGCAGCCGGATCGACCGCTCCGACGAGGTCGTCGAGGGCTACCGCTCGTTGGGGCTCGACGCCCTGATCGGCGTCGGCGGCGACGGCAGTCTCGCGATCCTGCGCCGCCTGGCCCGGCAGGGCGGCATCGACTTCGTCGGCATCCCCAAGACCATCGACAACGACGTGGGCCTGACCGAGGTCTCGGTCGGCTACGCCACCGCCGTCTGGGTCGCGACCGAGGCGCTCGACCGCCTGATGCCGACGGCGGCCAGCCACTCGCGGGTCATGGTGCTCGAGGTCATGGGCCGCGACGCCGGCCATATCGCGCTCGCGGCGGGGATTTCCGGCGGCGCCGATATCATCCTGATCCCCGAGATCCCCTATCGCATGGAGGCGGTCGCCGGCAAGATCGAGGAACTGAAGGAGCGCGGCCGCAACTTCGCGCTGGTGGTCGTGGCCGAGGCGGTGCGAACCGAGTCCGGCTCGCCGATCGCCCAGCGCCGCGCCGGCAGCGGCTCGCGCTACGGCGGCATCGGCTACTACGTCGCCGAGCGCATCGCCGAGCTGACCGGCGCCAAGACCCGGGTCACGGTCCTCGGGCACCTGCAGCGCGGCGGCATGCCGACGCCGCGCGACCGGCTGATGGCCTCGGTCTTCGGCGTGCATGCGGTCGACCTGATCGCGGCGGGCCGCTTCGACCGCATGGTCGCCTGGAGCGCGCGCCAAGTCATCGACGTGCCGCTCGCGGACGCGATCGCCAGTTACCGGGCGGTCGACCCGGCGGGGCCGCTTGTGCACACGGCGCGCGGTCTCGGCATCTGCCTGGGCGACGTCTGAGCGAAGCGGCCCGTGACAGTGGCCCCCGACACGTCCTTTTGGGACTATTCGCTCGCGGTCTACGCCCGGCCGGCCGTGGCCGAGGCCTGCCTGGCGCTGCAGGACCGCCGCGGGCTGGACGTCAACCTCCTGCTATTCTGCTGTTGGGCCGGAGACCGCGGGCAAGGTCTCGCTACCGACGACATTGCCGGGTTGGTGGACGCCGTCGGAGCTTGGCATGAACAGGTGGTCGTCGCCCTGCGCGGGGCGCGCCGCTGGCTCAAGACGCAAGACACGGCGCCAAGCGAGCCCGCCGAGACGTTGCGCCGGGCGATCAAGGCCGAAGAACTGGAGGCCGAGCGCCTCGAGCAGCTGATTTTGGCCGGAATGGTGCCGGTTGTCGAAGGGCAGGGGGATCCCGCGCTCGCAGCCGCCAATCTCGGGGCCTATTTCGCGGTGCTGGATCTCGCGCCTGGCGACGAGGACCGGGCTGATCTGGCCGCGCTTCTCTGCGGCCTCTTCGACGGGTTGCGCATGGACGACGCCCTGACGCTGTTTGGCTGAGCAGAAAGCGGGCCGAAATCGCGGCCCGGGCGGCCGGGCAAACGACGAAGGCGGATGGTGGTGTACCATCCGCCTTCGCGTATCGCTCCGGGTCGTTGAATGCGGCCTCTTCAAGCTTCGCCGTCTACTGCCCCTGGCCTGGCTCCAGGTTGAGGATCGGCAGCGCGGAGTTCGGGTACATGCGCTCCGGCAGGTTGCCGTCCCACTTCAGCATGGCCTCGGCCTGCAGCAGCGAGATCAGCTGCGGGTTCTCGCGGATCGCCGCTGCCCGGTCCCGCAGGCGCTCGGCCTCGGCGTCGCCGGCGAAGCGGATCCGGTCGGCCTCGGCCTTGGCGACCTGGGTGATCTGATAGGCCTCGGCCTCGGCGGCCAGGCGCTTGGCGTCGGCCTCGCCCTTGGCCTTGGTGACCAGCGCCAGGGCCTCCTGCTCGCGCAGGCGCGCGGTCTGCACGGCACGCTCGACCGCCGCCTTCTCCTCGGCCGCCTTCTCGATCTTCGCCTCGAACTGCTTGGAGAATTCGATCGACAGGAGCCGCGTCTCGTCTGCGATGATGCCGTAGGGCGCCAGCACGTTGCGCAGGTTCTCCAGCGTCCGGTCCGAGACCTCGTCGCGCTCGCTGGCCAGGGTGACGGTGTTGACCTTGCCCATGACGGCGCGGAACGAGCCGATCGTCAGCTCCTTCATCAGCTTCTGTTCGAAATCCCTGCCGTAGACGGCATAGATCTGCTGAATCGCCGACGGGTCGATGTGGTAGGCGAGCAGGAGATCCGAGGTCACGACCTGGTTGTCGTTGGTGTAACTGTCGATGCCCTCGTACTGTACGCGCTGGACCCGCACGCTGAAGGTCACCCGGTCCTCGACGAAGGGTGTCTTGAGGTGCAATCCGGGTTCGAGCACGCGGTCCATCTTGCCCAGCCGGACGATCAGGACGCGGTCGCCCTCGTCGACGATAAAGACGTTGGCGAACGCGAAGGTGACCACCAGCAGGACCGCCAGACCGGCGGCTGCGAGTTTGAAGACGTTTCTCATGGCTTGCTCCTTCCTGCTTGCTGTGGCCGGCGCGTTTCGGCCTCCTGCCTGGGCGAAGCCGCGCTTCGCCCGCACGCCGGCCGGTTGGCGGGCACGGGAGTGCCCTTTCGCGGCGCGAAATACGCCGCTCCTCAAAAAGCGCTCACGGATGTGTCAGGCGATGGCGGCCCTGACGCCGCCGCCTCTCAGGGCGCGGTCTTGGCCGTCGGTCGCGGTCGCCTCGGCCGGGGCAGGTCCGTCTCCAGATCCGCCGTGGGGATTTCGGCCGGCGGCTCAATGATCATGCGCAGCTTCAACATGCTCATCACCTCCAGCACCTTGCCGATCTCACAGGTCGACTTCCCGCGTTCCAGATCGACGATGAAGCGCTCACCCACGCCGGCCATTCCGGCCAGCTCGATCTGGGTCAGGCCCCTGGCCCTGCGTGCCCGCCGGACGAGCCGGCCAAGGATCCTGGTGTCGTGGACTTCGGCGGCCATTCCGTCAGTCCTAAAAGCTTACCGTACAGTAAGATATATGGGGCATACCTTCCGTCTTTCAAGGAAAATCGACCCGAGCGGTAAGGAATTTCGCTGGATCCGGAAGATGTGGCGACTCGTCGCAGGCCCACCGCGACCGGGTCAGTTCCGCTTGCCGCGCTTGGCCGCGCGCGGCGGCGGCTTGCCGTCGCGGCCGGCCTCGCCCCAGCGGGTCACGCGTCCGGTCTCCAGGCCAAAGAGGTCAAGCACCCGGCCGACCGACTGGTCGACCAGGTCGTCGATCGTCTCGGGGGCGGCGTAGAAGGCCGGCACCGGCGGGGCGATCACCGCGCCCATCTCGGAGAGCCGCAGCAGGTTGGCGAGGTGGCCGCTGTGCAGCGGCGTCTCGCGGACCATCAGCACCAGGCGGCGGCGCTCCTTCAGGACCACGTCGGCGGCGCGGGTCAGTAGGCTCGTGGTCGTGCCGCAGGCGATCTCGGCCATGGAGCGGATCGAGCAGGGCGCGACCACCATGCCCAGCGTTCGGAACGAGCCGCTCGAGATCGCCGCGCCGATATCGCCGGGTTGATAGCAGACGTCGGCCAGGGCCTGGACCTCGGCGACTTTCAGGTCTGTCTCGTAGGCCAGCGTCACGTCGGCCGACTTGCTCATCACCAGGTGCGATTCGACCGGCAGGGCCTTCAGCGTCTCGAGCAGGCGGATGCCGTAGATCACGCCGCTGGCCCCGCTGATGCCGACGATCAGGCGCTCGGGGCCGGTCATCTTGGGTAACGCCCCGCTTGGCAAAACGGTCCCCCTCGGGTTATCATCTTTTTGTCATATGTCATTGCCGTGACGGTCTCAGAAACTGGAGGTCATCTATGACGGTTGCCGAGCATGTCGCAGCTCTGCGCGCCAAGCACGCCGCACTGAAACAATCCGTCGAAGAAGAAAACCAGCGCCCACACCCCGACGAGTTACACATCGCGGAACTTAAACGCGAGAAACTCCGAATCAAAGACGAAATCGCCAGACTTGAGGCCGAGGCGGAAGCCTAGCCGCCGCCCGGCCCCGGTATTGGCCCCGCCCGGACGCCCGGCGGGTCCCGGTTCCAGACCAAGACGCACCCGGCCCGCGCCGGGACGCGGAAGTTTCGTGATGCCCGGCGGAGCTCGCGCGGGCGGACCGGAATCTTAAATCTTGCCTTAGATCAAATTTCTCGACCATGATGGCGCCACCGAGGGCGGCCGCCCGAAGGGCCGCGCTGCGCCATGAACAGGGAGAAAACAATGGCAGATAGAGAGACAATCAAAAAGAAACTCTTGCTGGGAGGAGCGGGTCTCGAGGCTTCGGACCGTGCCTGCGGGGGGCGCTTTGTTCCCTGCTGGTCGCCGGCTTTTCGTTGGCTGCCGGCGCCCACGACGTGAAGACCCAAACGAATGATCCGGCCATCCTGGGCCATTCCGGGGGCGGCGACCTCGAGGTCAAGCGGGTCCCCCAGACCGGCAAGGGCATGCCCTCCGTCGCGGGGCCTTTCCCGGATACCGTGGGCATGGACTTCCTGGGCCAACTCACCAACGAGCAGCTGGGCGTCGACCGGTTGATCTGGTCGGGTGCGGCCTTCCTCTCCGACATCTGGGGCTGGACATCGCCGGACACGGGCGACGAGTACGCGCTGATCGGCACCAGCTCCGGCGTTGCCTTCGCCCGAATCACCGACGGCAGCGACCCGGGGGCGGCCAAGGCGCCCGAGTTCCTCGGCATGATCCCGACGACCGACACGCAGACGCAGCGGAACTGGTGGTGGGACCTCCGGACCTACCGGCACTACGTCTACTACGTGACGGAGGTCAACGGCGCCGGCGTGGCGATCTTCGACCTGAGGAAGCTGGACGGCAGATCCGCCGTCGAGCCCGGCACGGAAGCGGCCTATCTGGAGGCCGACGCCAGATACAATGCCGGCGGCTATCTCAGGGCGCACAACATCGCGATCCACGAGGCGAGCGGCTCTGCCTATCTGATCGGTGCCAGCAAGATCGACGGCGCCGACCCGACCTTCACCGACGACGGGGTCATCATCCTGGACCTGTCCAATCCGCTGGCGCCGGTCGAGGTCGGCACCATCATCGGTGACGACATCGATTCGCACGACATGCAGGTGGTCACCTACAACGGTCCCGACGCGAAGCATGTCGGCAAGCGGATCGGCTTCATCTCCAACGGTGAGGCACTGGACGTCAGAATCTACGACGTGACCAACCCGGCCGCGCCCGTCCTGCTTTCGGCCACGCACTATCCGGGCGCCTCCTTCACCCACCAGGGCTGGCCGACCGAGGACCACCGCTTCTTCATTTTCGGCGACGAGGAGGACGAGCTGTTCGGCTTGCAGGACCCGCGCAACCCTGACCTGCCGGACACGGCGCGCACCTACATCCTCGATATCTCCAACCTCGAGGCTCCCGCACTCGGCGGCACCTTCGATTCGCCGGCGGCGTCGATCGACCACAACCTCTTCGTCAAGGGCGACAAGGTCTATCAGGCCCACTACACAGCCGGCATCCGGGTGCTCGACATCATGCCGACCGCGACCGGCATTTCGCTCTCCGAGGGCGGTCACATGGACACCGAACCGCGGCTGCCCAACAACAACATGAACTACAACTTCAACATCTTCGCCGGTCCCTGGGGCGTCTTCCCTTCTTCGGGAGCGGTAAGGTCATCGCCAGCGACGGCTTCAACGGTCTGATCGTCGCCAGGCTTTCCGAGTAGCGCAATCAGGGGGCCCGGCCGCCACGCGGCCGGGGTTCCGTTTTGCCGCAGCCGGGTTTAGAATACCAGGAGTTGTGCTCGCAAAGGTAGGATTTGTTCGACCGATGGGACCGTCAGCAGTGACGCAGCCGTCGGGAGACGAGGAGGAGGCCCATGGCAGTCAGCATTAAGGTGAACGGAACCGAGCGGCGGGTCGAGGTCGACCCCGAGACCCCGCTGCTCTGGGTGTTGCGCGACACCCTCGGGCTCACCGGGACCAAGTTCGGCTGCGGCATCGCCGCCTGCGGCGCCTGCACCGTGCATGTCGACGGGGCGGCGATCCGTTCCTGCGTGACCCCTGTTGAGGCCGTCGCGGGGAGCGAGGTCACGACGATCGAGGGCCTGTCGCCCGACCGCGGCCATGCGGTCCAGGTGGCCTGGATCGCCGAGCAAGTGCCTCAGTGCGGCTATTGCCAATCCGGCATGATCATGGCCGCCGCGGCGCTGTTGAGCGACACGCCGCGGCCGAGCGACGCCGAGATCGACGCCGCCGTGACCAACATTTGCCGCTGTGGCACCTACTCCCGCGTCCGGCGCGCGATCCATCGCGCCGCGCGGGCCTGAGGGAGGGGCGAGCCATGCAGACACTGTTTAACTTCAGCCGGCGCCGCTTCCTGCAGAGCGGCGCGGCGGCCGCCGGCGGCCTGGTGCTCGGTTTCCACCTGCCGGCTGGCGGGCGGCTGGCGCGGGCCGCGGAGGGCGAGGCGGCGATCAACGCCTGGCTCCGCATCGCGCCGGACGACATCATTACCGTCACCGTCGCCCATTCCGAGATGGGCCAGGGCGTCTACACCTCGCTGCCCATGCTGGTGGCCGAGGAGCTGGAGGTCGACTGGACCAAGGTGCGCGCCGAGTTCGCGCCAGCCGACCAGGTCTATCGCAATCGCCTGTTCGGCATCCAGGCGACCGGCGGCAGCACCAGCATCCGCTCGTCCTTCGACCATCTGCGCCAAGCCGGCGCCACCGCGCGCGAGATGCTGCGCCGCGCGGCGGCAGAGGCCTGGGGCGTGCCGGTCGAGGCGTGCCGGGCGCAGGCCGGCCGTGTGGTCCACGAGGCGAGCGGCCGCGCCGCCGGCTACGGCGCGCTCGCAGGCGCGGCGGCCAAGCTTGAACCGCCCGCCGAGGTGCCCCTGAAGAAGCCAGGGGACTGGGGCCTGATCGGCACGGCCGTGGCCCGTCTCGACGTCCCGGCCAAGGTGGACGGCAGCGCCGGCTTCGGCATCGACGTCAAGCTGCCGGGCATGCTGATCGCCACGGTCCTGGCCTCGCCGGTCTTCGGCGGCAGGCTGAAGAGCGTCGACGAGACACCCGCGCTGGCGGTCAAGGGCGTGCGCGCGGTGGTGCCGCTGGAGAGCGCGGTGGCCGTGGTCGCCGAGGGCTACTGGCCGGCGCTGAAGGGGCTGGAGGCGCTCGCGCCGGTGTGGGACGAAGGTTCGCACGCAGCCATGAGCGACGCCACGATCCGCGCCGAGCTGTCGGCCGCGCTCAAGCAAGACGGCGCGGTGGCGCACAACGAGGGCGACGCCACGGCCGCCTTGGCCGGCGCGGACAGGCGGCTGGAGGCCGCC
>Ga0224504_10000326_pt1 | contig 21147 bp, 18 predicted proteins | sample SF_Oct11_sed_USG_3_FD_170160 | JGI IMG/M metagenome (GOLD analysis project Ga0224504, IMG submission 170160) | Sediment microbial communities from San Francisco Bay, California, United States - SF_Oct11_sed_USGS_24 | ecosystem: Environmental > Aquatic > Marine > Sediment | place: USA...
ACGCCCTTGTGAACTTTCAGTTCGACGCCGTCGCTGTCACCGTGTCGGTCCCAGAACGCCTGTGCGGCAATCGACGCCGTATTCGATTTTGCATCGGTGGACAGATAGGGATGCAACTCGCCATCGAGCCCACGAACCTCGGCTACGGTCACGCTGTCACCGTCCGTTCGCCGTGCCAGTACGCGATCACCGGCTCCCTCGAGGGCCAGCCCCAGCATGTCGAAACCGACGGCAACGTTGCCGATCGAGGCAGGCGCGAAAGCAGTAACCCAGTCAGACATAGCCCATTCCCTTGCTTAGGTAAGCCGCGAGTCTCAACAGATCTGAGAATACGCCCCCCGCGGTGACTTCGGGCCCCGCACCCGGCCCCTGAATGACCAATGGGTTGGCTGAATAGCGCTCTGTCTCAAACTGCACGATGTTGTCGGTCAAATTTATATTGCAGAACGGATGGTCTTCTTCGACAGCTTCGAGGCCTACAGCTGCGGTACCACTGGCATCGAGTGTTGCAATGTATCGCAGCTGCTTGTTTTCGGCGGTCGCCTGCCTGTAGAGCAAATCGATTTCATCGTCGTACTCCGGCAGCTTCTCGAGAAACTCTTCGATAGAACAGTCCTGCAATGCTTCAGGTACCAGGCTGCGGACCGGGAAATCACCAATCTCGAGGTCGAGACCCAGCTCGCGGGCAAGAATCGTCAGCTTGCGAGCGACGTCCATTCCCGAAAGATCGTCGCGAGGATCGGGCTCGGTGTATCCGCTTTCCTTGGCCGCGCGAACGATCTCGGAGAACGGCGTCGTGCCGTCATACACGTTAAACAGGTACGCGAGTGTGCCAGAGAAGATTCCCCGCACGGATCGCACCTCGTCTCCCGTGTAAATCAGGTCGCACAACGTGCTGATCACGGGCAACGCCGCACCAACTGTTGTTTCGTAGAAGTAATGTGAGCTGCCCTTGTCCGCGGCAGATTGCAGCGCCTTGTAGTCTTCGTAGGAGCTGCTGAACGCCTTCTTGTTCGGTGTGATGACGTGAATACCGCGCGACAACCAGCCAGCGTACTGCGACGCAATGTACTCGCTTGAGGTGCAATCAATGATGACTGAATGCGGGAGATGTTCCGGATTAACGCACTCTTCGAACTTCTCGAGGTCGGTTTCAATTGCCCTGGCCTCGAAGTCTTCTTCCCAGGTAGAAAGCTCAATGCGCTTTTCGCCCAGCAGCATCGTCTGCGAACGGGCGATCGCTCGTACCCGCAAGTCGAGATTGAAGTCGTTTGCGAGTCGTTCGCTCTGTTTCTCCAGTTGGCGCAGGAATGCGGCCCCGACGGTACCGGGACCGATCAAGCCGACGGATAGCGTTTTGTGTGACAGGTAGAAACCCGAGTGCACGGCACGCAGTGCGCGTGTGACATCGTCGCCATCGACAACCGCGGAGATGTTTCTTTCAGATGAACCCTGTGCAATTGCCCGGACATTGATGCCTGCTCGAGCGAGAGCGCCAAAGAACTTCGCTGCAATACCCGGCGTGCCTTCCATGCCATCGCCGACCACGGCAACAATGCTCTGACCGATCGAGATGGTCACGCTGTTGATCTGCCCGCTTTCGAGCTCGTCGCCAAATGCCTCGGTTACCACGTCTCTTGCACGCTCGGCCGCATCTTCCGGCAGCGCAAGGCAGATGGAATGCTCGGAGCTCGCCTGCGAAATCAGCGTCACCGATACGCCAGCCCTTTTCAGCGAGGCAAACAGACGATCGGCCGTGCCGGGCACGCCGATCATGCCGGAGCCCTCGAGATTCAGGAGCGCCATGCCGCCGATCGCCGTAATCCCTTTGATGTTGTTCGTCACCGCAGAGTCAGGACCGATCCGACTGCCCGGATGCGAGGGGTTATGGCTGTTACGAATGCAGACGGGAATGTCGTTGCTGATGGCGGGCCCCATCGTCTGCGGATGGATGACAGCAGTACCGAAGTACGCCAACTCCATCGCCTCGTTGTATGAGAGCCTGCCAATGACCTGTGCTTCGGGAACCCGGTTCGGGTCCGCGCTCATGACGCCGTCAACGTCACTCCAGATCGTTAATTCGGCCGCGTTGGCGAGCGCCGCAAAAATTGCAGCCGAAAAATCGCTGCCGTTGCGCCCCAGCGTTGTTTGTAGCCCTTCCTCATCCGATGCGATGAACCCGGTGATCACCGCGATTCCCGCGAAGTCAGCCGGAATTGCTTTGTTAAAGCGAACCTGCGATTCATCCCAGAGAACTGCCGGACCAAGTTCGTTCTCGTTGACCGTTACGACCTCTCGCGCGTCGATCCACGTCCCGCCGCGTCCTGGAGCCTCCTGCGCAAGATAGGCTGCCAGTAGTCGTGCCGACCAGATCTCGCCATAGCCCGCAATAACATCGCGACTGCGCTGTGGCGCCGACTTGACCAGCGCGACAGCCTTCAGGACATCCCTGACGTCGTCAGCATCCTTTCCCCAGGCATCCAGCACGGGAATCAGCGCATCGCCGTGCAAAAGCTCCCTGGCGGTCGCTGCATAGCGCTCGCCAATCGTATTGAGTTCGGATTCGAAGGCAGAATCATCCTGCTCGGCGAGTGCTGCCAGGTTGAGCAACGCGTCGGTCATGCCGCCCATTGCCGAAACAACGACACCCAGTCGTGTTTCAGGCAGAGCCATAACGATGCCGGCTACCCGTTGAAAACAGGCGGCATCAGCCAGACTGCTGCCACCAAACTTATGGATTCTCCAGCGATTTTCCGCCACTTTCCCGAACGCCCCGTACGCAAAAGCGTGCATGATAACGGCAGGCAAGGCCTGCGTCTGCTGTTTTAAATGAAACTGCTGGAAAAGTGGTGGGGGCACCAGGACTCGAACCTGGGACCAGCGGCTTAAAAGGCCGATGCTCTACCAACTGAGCTATACCCCCGCCTTGGGAACCCGGCCAGAACAGGCCGGAATGCGGCGGCATCATACCGGATAAATCCGGCCCGTCAACGCCTAGACGCCTTCCTCGTCCATACGTGCAAGCCGCTGCCCGGCCAATCTGGCTGCCGTGGTGTCTGAGTAATCTTCCTGAACGCGCGTCAGCGCCTCCCGGGCCGCTGCCCAGTCCTTGAGCTCATAGCTGCAGTAGCCCATTTTCAGCAAGGCATCGGGCAACTTGCGAGACTGCGGAAACCTGGAAATCACAACGCCAAACTCGGCCAGGGCCTCGTCGAACTTCTGCGTCACGTAATGCGACTCCGCGAGCCAGTACTGAGCGTTATCCGCGAGCTCGCTGTCCGGGAAGGTCAGCAGGAACTGCTGGAACGCCATGGCAGCCGGCTCGTAGCGCTGCTGCTTGAGCAGCTCAAAGGCCGCCTGGTAGTTGTCCCGATCCGAGCCGCCGGGCACAGGCAACTGTCCCGGAGACAGGCTCCCACCGTCCATAACGCCACGCGTGTTGTTCGCCTGAACCGCGGTCTCAAGCTCCTGGATACGAGCGTCGAGGTCAGCGTAAAGCTGGCGTTGCCGGTCGGCAGTGGTCGCCGAGTTGTGCTCGAGTTCTTCAATACGCCCCTGGACCTCGGCGCCACTTCTCTCAAGCGAATTAACCTGTTGCGTCAGGTTGACGAGGCTCTGATTCTGGACGACCCGCTCTATCGCCTGCATGCGGCGTTCAAGCTCGTCCAGTTTTACCAGAACAGGATCCTCACCCGGCGGCTGCAGTAATTCGCACCCGCCAAGCGCAGTCACTGCTACCAGTAACAGTAGCGTTTTCGAAATTTCGGCCATCGGTCAGTTCGAGTACTTGAACTCGACGCGACGATTCTGCGCGTAGTCCGCTTCGGAACTGCCGAAACCGACCGGGCGCTCTTCACCGAAGCTGACCGTCGAAATCTGACCGGCCGAGACGCCCTGAATAAGCAACATCTGACGGACAGCCTGTGCACGACGCTCACCGAGGCCGATATTGTATTCGCGCGATCCGCGCTCGTCAGCATGCCCTTCAAGTCGGATGCTGCCACCGCTGCCGAGCTGCATCGCGTGGCGCGACACAATGTCCTGATCCGCAGCACGGACTTCGGACGAATCAAAATCGAAATAGATGACCATCGTTAGCTCGCCAGCCGATGGATCGTCCATGAACTCACCGTCAGCGTACATGTCGCTGTCCGCGCCCGACGTCGAGGCATCACCCGCATCGGCTGGGTACGTCGTGTCGGTCGGATCCGGGTCCGGAATCGTGTTCTGTGCGCAACCCGCCAGATAAAAGGAGATTGCCGCCAGTGCAAATAGTTTGAAATAAGACATCATGAAACCCTTTTTGTGCCTTTAAAGCGAAATAAATTCAATAACTTATAAAACTTACTGAAAGTAAAGTATTAAAACCGTGGGAACGGCGACCAGACCGGCTCCCGGACATCACCCCCTGCCCGCGCTGCCAATTTCTGGCGAATCAGGCCGTCAGCCGAAACCGTCTCCAGCACGCCATTCCTGCCCTGCCGTGTCGCATAGATCAGGATATCGCTGTTCGGTGCGAAGCTCGGACTCTCGTCCTGGCGCCCCGTTGACAGAACCAGCAGATCTTTCCGATCGATGCTCATGACCGCAATGCGGTAGTTGCCCCGATCGTTGTGCACCATGGCCAGTCGCTTGCCATCAGGCGACAGACGTGGTCGCGCATTATAACTCCCCTCGAACGTCACGCGCTCGGGTGTTCCGCCATTTGCGCCTACCCTGTAAATCTGCGGGCCGCCGCTGCGGTCGGACGTAAAGTAGATATAGTCCCCGTCCGGCGACCAGGTGCCCTCGGTATCGATCGCCCTGTGGGTCGTGAGACGCGTCGTGCGCCGCGAATTGACGTCCAGCACATAGATATCGAGATTACCGTCCACGCCGCCCAGCGTGACCACGAGCTTGCGGCCGTCGGGCGAGAATGAGGGTGCGCCGTTGATCCCCGGCTTGGACGACACTTTGAAGCGATTACCGGTGCGCAGTGTCTGCACAAAGATGGACGACTGGTTACCTTCGAAAGACACGTAGGCGAGCTGGCGGCTGTCGGGCGACCAGGCCGGTGACATGATCGGGTCCGCGCTTTCCATGATCGTGTGTTCGTTAAAGCCATCCTGGTCCGAGACGATCAGGGAAAAGAGCCGCCCTTCTCCCTCGCGCTTCGCCGTGACGTAGGCCACCTTGGTACCGAAGACGCCTTTGATGCCAGTGAGCTTCTCGTAAATCATGTCAGCCACACGATGAGCCGCGCTGCGCATCGTGCCACGGCTTGCGGGCATGCGGTAGCCGACCAGCTGGCGACGTCCAAAGACATCGAATAACTGGAACTGCAACGTGTACGCGTTGGCACCCGTCTGAATGACCTTGCCAACTACAACCGCTTCAACCCCGACAAAACTCCAGTCCTGGAAATCCACGTCGGCGCCATCCGTCGGCTTTTGCAGCATCTTGGATTCGTCGACAGGCGCAAAGCGACCGCTGCGCAGCAGATCGTCCCTGATGACCTTGACCACATCGAGCGGCATGTCGGCTGCATCGCCGCCTTCCCAACCGAACGGCACAATGGCGACAGGGGTTGGTTGCGCGACGCCCTGCACGTCGATCCTCAGCGTCTGCGCGCTGGCTGTTACGCAAGCGAATACGAGGAGGGACAGTAAGATGGATGTAATTTTTCGCACGATTACCTCTGGTTTGTCAGTATTCAGACACAGGCCGCATGGTTAGTTCAAGGTCACGCACAAACAGCTCCGGATCCGATGGTTCTGGCAATGGCGAGGCTTTGTAGATCGCCGCCTCAATTGAGCGCCTCACCGCATCGTCGCCGTTACAGCGCACAATATTAACCGCAATAACTTCGCCACCCGGAACCTGCCGTACATTGACGACGCATACTACGTCATCCGCCATACTGGCAGGTACAGACCAGTTGCGCTGGATCTTCTGGCGTATCGTCGCCTCATATACCGCCATGGCCGGTGAACCACGCTTCGCGAGTCGCCGCTCCTCATCCTCAATCTGCTGGGCACGGAACTGCTCTTCCAGTTCGCGTTCCTGGCGCGCGTTCTCCTCGCGCTGCCGCTGAATGTCTTCCTGGCGCTTGCGCTCGGCCTCCTGCCGTTTGCGCTCCTTTTCCTCTTCTTCACGCTTCTTGCGCTCGGCTTCGTCACGCTCCCGCTGCTTGCGTTCAGCTTCCTCCTGCTTCTTGACCTCGTCCAGCCGCTTCTGTTCGAGCAACGCGTCCAGGCGGCGTTTCTCCTCCTCGGCCTGGCGCCTCAGCTCCTCGCTGTTGTCGGGTTCCGGCTCCGGCTGCTCGATGACCGGCTCAGGTTCAGGCTCGGGTTCAGGTTCAACCCTGGGCGGCGGCAACGCGGCCACATCGGGAATCTCCTGCACCAGGGTGGCCTGCACGGCAAGCGGCGTAAAAGGCACGGGACGCGCATAGTCGAACGCCACCACCATCGATCCGAAAATGACGATGTGCAGAGCAAAGGCCATGCCCACGGGTCCCAGGTTTTTGCTATCGCGACTCACGCAGCGACTTACTCCGGTATCGGGTAGGTATCCAGAGGATCGGTCACGAAGCCAATATTCTGTGCACCGGCCTCCTGCAGCACCACCATCGCGCCTACAACATTGCCATAGGGAACCGCACGGTCGGCCTTCACGAACACCGGCGTCTCCGGTTTTTCGCCGAGGATGACCGATACGATCGTGGCGATCTTCTGGCCGGACGACGGCTTGTCCTCGTCATCGCCGGCGTTGATGTAAAGGTTGCCCTCGGCATCGACGCTGAGTACCAGCGGCTCATGATCCGGGACCGATTCAATCGGCTCCGCATTGGCTTTCGGCAACTCGACCTCTATCCCCTGGGTCAACAATGGGGCCGTGACCATGAAGATCACGAGCAGCACGAGCATGACGTCGATATACGGCACCACGTTAATCTCGGCCATGAGCTTGCGTTTCTTTAGTGCAGTAGGCATGTCAGCCTCCCAGCTTGGCCCGTGCGTGGCGGTGCAGAATGCTCGAGAATTCTTCCGTAAAGCCGTCGTAACGGTATTCGAGTCGCACGACCTTGTCGGCGTAGCGGTTGTACGCGATGACGGCCGGAATCGCCGCAAACAGGCCCATGGCCGTTGCGATCAATGCTTCCGCGATCGGCGGCGCAACAACGGCCAGCGTCGCAGTCTGCTGACTGCCGATCTGGATAAAGGCCACCATGATGCCCCACACGGTGCCGAACAGGCCGACGTAAGGACTCGTCGAGCCAATGGTCGCGAGTGTCGCGAGATTCTGTTCGAGACGGTCGACCTCCCGCATCTGCGCGACGCGCATAGCCCGGCGGCACTCTTCAATAACCTTGTTAGGCGTGTCCCCGCCCGCCTGCAATGCACGGTTGAACTCGCGGAAACCGGACTCGAAGATGCTGGCCATACCGACGCTGCCGCCTTTCGATCTCGCCGCACTCTGGTAGAGCGTATTGAGGTCGCCACCCGACCAGAACGCCGCTTCAAATTCATCCGATGCGTCCTGCGTGCGACGGATCAGGCGCCGTTTGGTGAAGATAATGCTCCAGGAGACCAGTGATGCTGCGATCAACAGCAACATCACGATCTTCACCGGCAAACTGGCCCCCAATAGCAAACCAAGAACAGTCAGATCTGCAGTCATGATTGGTATTCCCCAAATAAGGACGGCGGCACGCGTTTCGGCCGCATCGAATCGGCGTCCAGATAGGCCGCCTTGACGATGCCGCTGATCAGCAGGTCGCCGTCAGTGTTGTTTCGATAAATTCTTTGCTCTATGTCGAATGACACCCGGGTCAGGCCCTGCAGTCCGGCTGTCACAATAAGTTCGTCGCTCAGGCGTGCCGGCGCATGAAATTTTGTTTGCACCTCGGCTACCACAAAAATGCGTCGCTCCTCCTCCTGCAACCTGACCATGTCGACGCCAAGCGACCGCAGCCACTCAGTTCGCGCACGTTCCATGAAGCGAAAGTAGTTGGCGTAGTAAACGACACCCTGCGCGTCCGTGTCTTCATAGTAAACGCGTACGGGCAGCTCAAAGGGTTTGGTATCAGTCATTGCTAAACGGTAGCTCCCCGGATCCCACCGGCTGTGGCGGCGTCAGGCCGAAATGCAGATACGCGTTCTTGGTAGCGACGCGTCCACGCGAGGTGCGCATCATGAACCCCTGTTGGATCAGGTAGGGCTCCACCACATCCTCAATCGTACCGCGCTCCTCACCAATCGCCGCCGCGAGACTTTCGACCCCCACAGGACCGCCATCGAACTTCTCGATGATCGTCCTGAGCAGCCGTCGGTCCATGGCATCAAAACCATGCGGATCAACCTGCAGAACATCCATCGCGTTGGCTGCGACAGCGCCTGTCACCACACCATCGCCTTCCACCTCGGCAAAATCGCGCACGCGGCGGAGCAGCCTGTTCGCAATGCGCGGCGTGCCTCGCGAACGTGTCGCGATCGCCGTCGCACCTTCATCTTCTATAGGTAGATTCAGGATCCCGGCAGAACGTCGCGCAATCGCTTCAAGATCGTCTGCGCCGTAAAATTCGAGTCGCTGCACAATGCCGAATCGATCGCGCAGTGGTGACGTCAGCAAACCCGCACGTGTCGTCGCGCCAACCAGCGTAAACGGCGGTAGATCGAGCTTGATCGAGCGTGCAGCAGGCCCCTCACCGATCATGATGTCGAGCTGAAAGTCCTCCATCGCCGGATACAATATTTCTTCGACGACAGGACTCAGGCGATGAATCTCATCGACGAACAGGACGTCGTTCGGCTCGAGGTTGGTCAGGATTGCTGCAAGATCGCCAGGACGTTCCAGCACCGGGCCCGATGTCTGCCGCAGGTTCACGCCCATCTCATGCGCAACGATGTGCGCGAGCGTGGTCTTGCCGAGACCCGGCGGGCCAAAAATCAGGACATGATCGAGCGCTTCGCTGCGACGACGTGCCGCCTCGATGAAAATGCTCATCTGCTGCTTGACGCCGGGCTGCCCGACGTAGTCGACGAGCTGTTTTGGTCGAATCGCGCGGTCGAAGGCCTTGTCATCTTCGACCGATTCGGCTGTCGTCAGCCGATCGTGCTCCACATTCGCCATTACAGGGCCGCCTGTTTAAGTGCTTTTCGAATAATGTCCTCGGCCGAATCATCCTCGATATCGAGCTTGCCGAGCAGCTTGGTTACTTCGTTCGCCTTGTAGCCGAGTGCAACGAGTGCGTCGAAGGCCTCGGACTTTGCACTGGCCTCGATACTGACAGCCTGGCCTGGCAATGACGGTGCACCGACATGGTCGACCTTGTCGCGCATTTCCATGATCAGGCGTTCCGCGGTCTTCTTGCCGATCCCGGGCACCTTGGAAAGTGTTGCTGCATCCTCGTACTCGACACAGCGGCGGAAGTCACTTGCCGTCATCGCTGACAGCACGCCGAGCGCCATCTTGGCGCCGACTCGGTTCACCTTGAGCAGAGTACGAAACAGCGAGCGCTCACCCTCGGTCGCGAAGCCATACAGGATTTGTGCGTCTTCGCGCACCAGCAGATGCGTATGCAGGAACAACTCAGCACCGGTTGCAGGCAGATCGAGGAAGGTGGACATCGGCGTCTCGACTTCATAACCCACCCCGTTACATTCCAGGACGATGTGAGGTGCGTGCTTTGCCGCGAGGCGGCCACGCAGCGAGCCGATCACCTGAGCCCCGCTATGCGGTTGCCGGTGCCGAGCTGAGCGTGGATGCGACGCTGGTTGCCGTGACACAGCGCGGCCGCGAGCGCGTCGGAAGCATCCGGCGCTGGCGTGCCATCCAGCTGCAATATCGAAACCACCATGTGCTGAACCTGTTCCTTGGTCGCGGCCCCTGTGCCTACAACCGCCTGTTTGATTTCGCGCGGTGCGTACTCGAACACCTCAACGTCGTACTCAAACGTGGCACACAGCGCCGCAGAGCGCGCGTGGCCAAGTTTCAGGGCGCTGCCGGGGTTCTTGTGCATGAAGACGCTCTCGATCGCCACGATATCGGGTCGAAACTCCCCGACGATGCCGCCAACGGACTCGAAGATCTGGCGCAGCCGGTCCGCAAAGCCACCGTCCAGGCTCTTGATCGTGCCGCTGGTGACATAGGTCGGGGTGTCGCCCTGAAAATCGAGGACGCCGAACCCGGTCAGGCGTGAGCCTGGGTCAATGCCGAGTATGCGTCGTTGGTCGGTCAAATCTGGGCCAGTATGTCTTCGCTAATATCAGCGTTTGAATACACTTCCTGAACATCGTCGAGATCCTCGAGCATTTCGAGCATCTTGATCATTGATCCTGCTTCCTTGACGCCAAGCTCGGCGCTCGTGGACGCACGCATCGTAATCTGGGCGTCCTCCGCCTCCATGCCTGCGGCGACCATAGCGTCACGGACCTGTTCGAAATCATTCGGGGAGGTCAGAACCTCGATCGAGCCGTCGTCATCCGGAATAACGTCTTCGGCACCTGCCTCAATCGCTGCTTCCATGACGGCTTCCTCTTCCAACCCAGCCGGGAATAACAGCTGCCCGACCTGGTTGAAGAGGTAGTTCACCGAGCCGTCGGCGCCGAGATTGCCACCAAACTTGGCGAAGGCATGGCGCACCTCAGCCACGGTCCGGTTCCGGTTGTCCGTCAGGCAATCCACCATGACCGCTGTGCCACCGGGACCGTAACCCTCATAGCGGATCTCGAAGAAGTCGTCGCCCTCCATCTCACCGGCGCCCCGTTTGACCGCACGATCGATATTGTCTTTGGGCATCGACTGGGCCTTCGCCTTATCGACCGCCAGTCGCAGACGCGGATTGGCATCCATGTCGCTGCCGCCCATCTTGGCCGCAACGGTTATCTCGCGAATCAGCTTGGTAAAAAGCTTGCCGCGCTTCTTATCCTGGGCGCCCTTGCGGTGCTGAATATTCGCCCACTTACTATGTCCTGCCATGGTTTCCTGCTTGTAATATGCCCAAGTGTGAGTCTCGGCTGGTTTGCGTTGCCGAAACTGCGCGTATGATAACGGGAAATCCCGCGAACGGCACACAAGAAGATCCGATCCCCATGTCAGCCAAAGACGCTGAAAACCCTGCCCCAGATAACAGCAATCGCAACGACAACGGCGATGTCGTCAACGATGTGTGCCAATTCCTTGAGACCTTACCGACCAGGGACGGTCGCGATGCATGTATCGAAGAAGGACGTGCCATCGCCGGCATCGTGGAACCGCTGGGTTTGCCGCAGCCGATCCTGGCCGCAGTCTATGCCTACCCGTTATATCGTGACGAGCTCATCAGTCCTAATGCTTTACAAAACAATATATTAAAGGATATATCTCGATTTATTATCGGCTTGCAGCAGCTTGACCAGTTCTCCCTACCGGACCACTGGCAGCCGGGTGAGGCACTTGCCGTGCAACAGTCCGAAGCCCTGCGCAAGATGCTGCTGGCCGTGGTTTCTGACGTGCGACTGGTGCTCGTGCGCATTGCGGATCAGCTACACCGACTACGCCAGGCAAAGGATGCGGACGAGGCGGAACAGCAGGCGCTCGCGCTCGAAACTCGTGAAATATATGCGCCGCTCGCCAATCGTCTGGGTGTCTGGCAACTCAAATGGGAACTCGAGGACCTCTCTTTCCGCTACCTCGAGCCCGACACGTACGCCAAGATTGCGCGAACGCTGAAGGAAAAACGTACCGATCGCGTTGACTTCATCACCGAATTCGAGCGCATTCTCTACAAGGAACTGGCCAAAGAAGGCATCAAGGCCGAGATATCCGGGCGCCCGAAGCACATCTACAGCATCTACCGCAAAATGCGGCGCAAGGATCGGGGCATTGAGTCGTTATATGACATCCGGGCGGTGCGCCTGTTGGTCGACACGGTCGGTGACTGCTACGCGGCGCTTGGCATCGTGCACAACCTCTGGTCCTACATACCCGGCGAATTCGACGATTACATTGCCAACCCGAAAGACAACGACTACCAGTCCCTGCATACGGCCGTCGTCGGACCGGAACGCAAGACGGTCGAAATCCAGATTCGTACGCATGATATGCACCGGCATGCAGAGCTCGGTGTAGCCGCTCACTGGCGTTACAAGGAAGGTGGCGGTGCGCCCGCAGCCTTCGACCAGAAGATTCGCTTTCTGCGCCAGCTGCTCGAACCGGCGGACGATGGCGCCGACCTGCTGGATCAGATCCGCGATGATTTCTTCGAAGACCGTGTTTACGCCGTCAGTCCCAAGGGCGACGTTGTCGAGCTACCGGCGTATGCCACACCGCTCGACTTTGCGTATCACGTCCATACGCAGGTAGGCCATCGCTGCCGTGGCGCCAAGGTTAACGGCCGCATTGTGCCGCTGACCTACCAGGTGCAGAACGGCGACCAGATCGAGATCATCACGGGAAGCCAGGCACAGCCAAGTCGCGACTGGCTCAGCCCGAAACTCGGCTACCTGTCCGGTGCGAGAGCCCGCGCCAAGGTTCGCAACTGGTTTCGGCACCAGGATCGCGACCAGCACATGCGCCAGGGCCGCGAGGTTCTCGACCGCGAATTGGGCCGACTCAACGTCCGGGATGTACCGACCGAGGCCATAGCAAAACAGCTGAAGCACAAGGACACGGACGCATTGTGTGTTGCGCTGGGTGCTGGTGACCTGACGTCAGCCGCCATTGCGACGGCTTTGCAGCATATCCGGGGTACCGAGATTCCGGACCGAATCAAGCCGCGCAAAAGCCGTAAGAAGACAGAGAGCAGCGGCGCCGCAGCCGTAACAGGTGTTGGTGACCTGATGTGTAACTTCGCGCGCTGTTGCCGCCCGGTGCCCCCGGAAGCCATCGTGGGCTATATCACCCAGGGGCGCGGCGTCAGTATTCACCGCCAGGACTGCGGAAATTTTCTCGGACTAAACCAGCGCCACCCGGAGCGCATCGTCTCGATCAACTGGGGTGAGTCGGATGCAGGGGCCTACCCTGTCGATCTGAGCTTGCACGCATATGACCGATCGGGACTGATTCGCGACATCACGTCCTTGCTCGCCGATGATGATGCGAATGTCATGGACCTCAAGAGCCATACGGACAAGGAGTCCATGCAGGTCGTAATGGACATCAGTATCGAGATCAAGGACTTGCCGACGTTGAGTACCGCGATTACGAAGCTGGAGCAGCTTCCCAACGTCGTGTCGGTCAGGCGCAAGGCCTGACCGACACACTGGGACTACAGGCGGAGATTACTACTCAGCAGGCGCTGGCGTACCCTTGCCTTTTACGATGTCGGTTGCCAGCGCCATCATTGACGTCAGGTCACCGAGGTTCGCGGGCACGACGAAGGTGTTGCCGGTCTTCGCGAGGTTGCCGAATTCGCCGATGTACTGCTCTGCGATACGCAGCTGCATGGCCTCGGTACCACCCTGGTCGATGACCGACTTCGCAACCCGGCGCAGGCCCTCGGCCGTAGCCGTCGCGACCGCAAGAATAGCTTCTGCCTCACCCTGAGCTTCGTTGATCTGCTGCTGCTTTGCAGCTTCCGACTCTTTGATCACGCGTTGCTTCTCGCCCTCGGCTTCGTTGATCTTTGCGTCACGAACGCCCTCCGAGGTCAGAATCACAGCGCGTTTTTCACGTTCCGCGCGCATCTGTTTTTCCATCGCACTCAGAACATCCTGTGGCGGATTGATGTTCTTGATCTCGTAGCGAAGTACTTTCACGCCCCAGGGATCCGACGCCTTGTCGAGCTCCGCGACCACGTTCTGATTGATCGTGCCGCGTTCCTCGAACGTGCGGTCAAGATCGATCTTGCCGATTTCCGAACGCAGGGTCGTCTGTGCGAGCTGCGAGATCGCGAACATGTAATTGCCGATACCGTACGATGCACGCCCCGGATCGAGGACCTGCATGTAGAGAACGCCGTCAACACCGACCTGTACGTTGTCTTTCGTAATACAGATCTGCTCGGCGATATCTGCTGCCTGTTCCTTAAGCGTGTGCTTGTAGGCAATGCGCTCCAGGAACGGGATCAGGATGTGAAAGCCGGCGTTCAGCGTTTTGCTGTACTTGCCGAGTCTTTCAACGACGTATCCGTTCTGCTGCGGGACGACAACCGCCGTCTTGAGCAGGATGATAATCGCAACAAAGACAAACCCAAGCGAAACAATAAGTGATTCCATAATTCTCTCCTTTGCTACGACTATTCGGCTTCGACGTGCAGCGTCAGTCCTTCGGCCTTGACAACGCGCGCCCTCGATCCAGCGCTGATCGTGTCATTGCCTATGTTACGCACGGTCCACTTGGTACCGCGAAACTCGACCCGTGATTCACTACCGGCCGCAAGATCATGCTTGATATCGATGCTGTCACCCGACAGGTTGTCCCGAAATCCAACAGCTCCACCGCGAATCTTCTCGTAAAGACCCTTGCGGAACGTAAAAAACGAGATCAGCGAAAGTGATGCGAATGCAGCCCACTGGGCCCATTCAGGCATTGCAATACCGAGCATGCCGGCCAGGCCGACCAGCGCTGCTGAGATGCCAAGGAAGACCAGGTAAAACTGCGCGTCAATTGCAAAAAGCTCTGCGCCCAGCAAGACTGCGCCAATAACCATCCAACCCCACCATGTCATAGCCTTCTCCCAAGCTTGCAGTTCCGGACACTATATCGCGAATCCTGAATAAGCGGCAGCTTGAAAGCCATCCGTAGTGTCCCCATATGCGGTACTATTCTGCGAGCCGCAAACAAAAAATATCGAAGGGGGACGGCATGCAGGAATCAGGTACTTCTATCGCGGAGTTCTTTGCGAACCTGGTCGCGACGCTCAACGGCTACATTTGGAGTACCGCGCTCATTTCTCTGGCACTCGGCGCCGGTATCTTCTACACGATACTTACGCGTTTCGTGCAGGTGCGCCTGTTTGGCGAAATGATCCGCCTGCTGTTCTCAAGCAAGGAGTCGGACAAGGGCATCTCCTCGTTCCAGGCACTGGCCGTGTCACTCTCGGGGCGCGTTGGCACCGGCAACATTGCCGGCGTCGCCGCGGCTATCGGGTTCGGTGGACCGAGCGCTGTTTTCTGGATGTGGATGGTTGCCCTCCTCGGCTCGGCGACCGCCTATATCGAGTCCGCGCTCGGCCAGATCTACAAAGAAGAAATTGATGGCCAGTATCGTGGCGGTCCTGCCTTCTACATAGAAAAAGCGATGGGCCAGAAATGGTACGCGTGGATTTTTGCCATCGTCACAATCTTTGCCTGCGGCATATTGCTGCCAGGGGTGCAGTCGAACAGCATTGGCAATGCAGCCAACCTGGCGGTCGGCGGTGACACCATGGTGAACTTCCTTGGCGACTCCGTTGCCGTGGACAAGCTGGTTACCGGTGTCGTCGTAGTCGCTGTACTGGGCTTCATCATTTTCGGCGGCGTCAAGCGTATCGCCCACGTCACCCAGGTCATCGTGCCGGTCATGGCGGTCGGCTACATCCTGATGGCTCTCGGCATCATCATCTATCACATCGCCGAGCTGCCGGCGATCATCGCACTTATCTTCAGTGACATCTTCAATCCTATGGCTGGTCTTGGTGCCGCTATCGGCTGGGGTGTCAAACGCGGTATCTATTCCAATGAGGCTGGCCAGGGAAGTGGCCCGCACGCTGCCGCCGCATCAGAGGTTCAGCACCCGGCGCAACAGGGGCTGGTCCAGTCTTTCTCGGTATACGTCGACACCTTGTTCGTCTGTTCGGCCACTGCGTTCATGATTCTCATTACCCAGCAGTACTACGTCGCCGGACTCAACACATCGATCAGTGGTGGCGTGCTTGGGCCGGAGGTCATCATCAGCAGTCCCGCGTTTACGCAGCTCGCGCTCGAAAGCGTTATGGGTGGTTTTGGCAAGATCTTCGTGGCTGTTGCCCTGTTCTTCTTTGCGTTTACCACGCTGCTCGCTTACTACTACATTGCGGAAACCAACGTTGCGTATATAAGGCGAACGCTACGGACACCCGGTCTGTTGAGCCTCCTCAAGATCGTGACGCTGGTGTCGGTGTTCTACGGCACGATTCGCGAAGCGAATCTCGCGTGGGCCATGGGCGATCTGGGGGTAGGCCTCATGGCGTGGCTCAATATCATCGGCATCCTGATCCTGTTCTTCATGGGACGCCCGGCGCTCAAGGCGCTCAAGGACTACGAAGCACAGCGCAATGCCGGTGTTACGGAATATACATTCGACCCGCAGAAGCTCGGCATCAAGAACGCCGATTTCTGGGAGAAATAAGGTACCTTATTTTTTGTTCGGGAAGTTTAGCGCCTTATTGTCCACGGCTAGTGCGGCTTCATGGACCGCCTCTGCAAGGCTCGGATGCGCATGAATCGTGCGCTGGATGTCTTCTGTGCTCGCTGAGAATTCAAGCGCGAGAACGGCTTCCGCTATGAGCTCGCCAGCCATCGGGCCAATGATGTGAACGCCGAGGATCTCGTCGTCTTCTTTTGACGAAATGATTTTCACGAAACCCGACGTCTGTTCCATCGCTTTCGCACGACCACTGGCCATGAACGGGAACTGGCCCGTCTTGTAGGCAACGCCGCTATCTTTTACTTCGGCTTCGGTTTTACCGGCCCACGCAATCTCGGGGCTGGTGTAGAGAACTGATGGGATGACGTCGTAGTTCATCTCCGCAACCTCGCCGGCAATCAGGTCGGCGACCATGACGCCCTCTTCCGACCCCTTGTGGGCAAGCATGGGTCCACGCACACAATCGCCGACCGCATACACACCCTTAACCCGTGTTCGGCATTCATCATCAACCACAATGAAGCCGCGTTCATCGATCTGGATGCCCGCGTCATCCGCAAACAGTCCATTCGTTACCGGCCGTCGGCCCACGGCAACAACGAGCTTGTCGACATCGATCGACTGAGCACCGTCCTTGTCTTCGTAATCGACTTTGACGCTCTTCTTGCCGGCTGTAGCCTTCGAGACCTTTGCGCCGAGCTTGATGTCCAGGCCCTGTTTCTTGAAGTCGCCCGCCGCAACCTTCGCCACATCGCGATCGGCCATGAACAGGAAATCATCCATTGCTTCAAGGATCGTAACTTCCGAGCCCAGACGCGCCCAAACGCTGCCCAGCTCAAGCCCGATTACACCCGCACCAACCACGCCCAGCGTGGCGGGCACGGCGTCCAGTTCGAGCGCACCCCAGGAATCGATGATGCGGTCGTCGTCAAACTTCGCAATCGGTAACTCAATCGGTTCGGAGCCTGCTGCAAGAACGATGTGCTCCCCAGAGATAATCTCTTTATCACCTGTAACCGGCGTGAACTCGACCTGCTTGTTCTTCAGCAGCTTGCCGTGTCCGACGAGGCCTTCAACCTTGTTGGCCTTGAACAGGCCTGCGATACCGCCGGTAAGTTGCCTTACGATGCTCGCGCGACGCTTTTGCATCGCCTCGATATCCATCTCGACGCCACCGGTCTTGATGCCGTGTTTCTTGAACTCGTGCCCGGCGCGGTGATACAGCTCGGACGATTCAAGGAGTGCCTTGGACGGGATGCAACCTGCGTTGAGGCAGGTACCGCCGAATGCGTTCTTGCCATCCTTGTTCTTCCACTCGTCGATGCAGGCAACCGTCTTGCCGTGCTGTGCTGCTCGAATCGCTGCGATGTAGCCAGCCGGGCCGGCACCAATAACTACTACGTCGAAACTTCTGCTCATGTGAATCTGTTTCCTGTAAACCGGTTGTCTCTTCAGACCTGCAACAGCAGGCGGGACGGATCTTCGAGCTGTTCCTTGATCGAAACCAGGAACTGCACGGCTTCCTTGCCATCAATGATGCGGTGATCGTAGGTAACCGCCAGGTACATCATCGGTCGCGCGACAATCTCGCCGTCGACAACCATCGGACGCTGCTGGATCGAATGCATACCGAGGATCGCACTCTGCGGCTGGTTCAGGATTGGCGTCGACATCATCGAGCCGAAAATGCCACCGTTTGTAATCGTAAACGTGCCGCCGGTCAGGTCATCCATGCTGATGCTACCGTCCTGGGCCTTCTTCGCCATATCGGTCAACGCACCCTCGAATTCCGCGAAGCTCATCTGGTCAACATCGCGAACGACCGGAACCATAAGTCCGCGATCGCTGGATACGGCAATGCCGATGTCGTAGTAGTTGTGATAGATGATGTCGTTGCCTTCCACTGAGGCATTTACCACGGGGAACTTCTTCAGCGCTTCAACAGCTGCCTTCGCAAAGAACGACATGAAGCCAAGACGTACACCGTGCGCCTTTTCAAAGTCGTCACGGTAGCGCTTGCGCAGTGCCATGACTTCGGTGAGATCCACTTCGTTGAACGTCGTCAGCATCGCGGCGCTTTGCTGTGCCTCCACAAGACGCTCTGCAATACGCGCACGCAGACGCGTCATTGGCACGCGTTTCTCTTCGCGTACCAGGCCTTCCGCCACAACTTCGACACCAACAGCCGGTGCCGCGTCGCCCGGCGTCACATCACCACTGGAGTCGGACTTGAGAAACGCCATGACATCGCCTTTGGTAATGCGGCCGTCCTTCCCAGAACCCAGGACCAGGGTTGCATCGAGGTCATGCTCGTCCAGCAGGCGGCGCACGGCCGGGCTCGTTTTGACCGGCCCTTTGGATTCTTTCGGGGCAGGCGCGGCTTTTTGCGCAACTTTCTCTGCCGCTGCAGGCGCAGCCGCTGCAACCTCACCTTCCTCAAGAATTGCGAGTACATCGCCAGCGACAACCGTCGCGCCATCTTCGACGACGATCTTCGCGATCGTGCCAGCGGCAGGTGCCGGGACTTCGAGTACGACCTTATCGGTCTCGAGGTCGACGAGGTTTTCATCGCGCGCGACGCTTTCGCCGACGTTCTTATGCCAGGCGACGAGCGTTGCATCCGCTACGGACTCAGGTAAAGGCGGTACCTTTATCTCAATGGTCATGTTGTTTTCCGTTTAGTCTTTTCAGGCTTTCGGACTTTGCTCGCCTCGATACTGATATCGAGGGCGGCTTCGACCAGCGCCTGTTGCTGTTGCAAGTGAACTTTGAAAATACCGGAAGCCGGAGCAGCTGCACCCGGACGTCCCGCGTAATAGAGTTGTTGCTTATCGCCAAGCGGTTCCTGCAGGCGATGCTTGATCTGGTACCACGCACCCTGATTGAGCGGCTCTTCCTGACACCACACGATTTCTTCGGCGTGACTGTACTGCGCGATGATTTCGGCATACTCCGCAATCGGAAACGGGTACAGCTGTTCGATACGAATAATGACGATGTCGTCGATGCCGTTAACCTCACGCGCTTCAAGCAGATCGTAGTAAACCTTGCCGCTGCAGAACACGAGGCGTTTCGTCTTCTTGACATCAATCGCTTCAATCTCCGGGATGATCAGCTCGAAACGACCGCTCGACAATTCCGTAAGTGCTGAGACCGACATCTTGTGGCGCAGCAGGCTCTTCGGTGTCAACACGATCAGCGGTTTCCGGAAATTGCGTACATGCTGGCGCCGCAGCATGTGAAACATCTGTGCGGGCGTCGACGGTATGCACACCTGCATGTTGTTCTCGGCACAGAGCTGCAGGAATCGTTCGAGGCGTGCCGAGGAGTGCTCAGGCCCCTGGCCTTCATAGCCGTGTGGCAGGAATAGCGTCAAGCCACACAGACGGCCCCACTTGGCTTCGCCCGAACTGATGAACTGGTCGATAACGACCTGCGCGCCATTCACGAAATCACCGAACTGCCCTTCCCAGATGACCAGGGTATCCGGCGCAGTACTGGCGTATCCATATTCGAAACCAAGCACAGCTTCTTCTGACAGGAACGAATCGATGACACGAAATGCGTTGGTCCTCTCAACAATGTGCTCGAGCGGAATGTACTCGCGATTGTTGACCTGGTTGTGCAAGACCGCGTGACGATGGAAGAACGTGCCACGACCGCTGTCCTGGCCGACCAGCCGTACCGTGTGGCCTTCACGCAGTAGCGAAGCGTACGCCATGGTTTCGGCGAAACCCCAATCCATGTCCATCTCACCGGACACCATCTTGCTGCGGTCGTCCATGATGCGCAGCACGCGCCCGTGTGGCCGCACATCCGGTGGAATCTGGGTGATTGCCGCTCCGAGGCTCGCGACCGTCGCCGGACTGATCGTTGTATCAGCCGGTTCGTCCCATTCCGTATGCGTAAAGGGCGACCAGTCAACCGTGTATTCATTACCGATCAGGCCAAGGCTCGACTTCGGTACGGGTTCGCCCCTGTCAAGGCGATCACGATAGTGTTCCTGCAGACTGGAGGCTGTCGTAACGTCGATAACGCCCGCCGCCTCAAGGCGACTGGCGTACAGCTCACGAGTAGTCTTGTGACCCTTGATGCGAGCGTACATGATCGGCTGTGTCGCAGACGGCTCGTCTGCCTCGTTGTGGCCGTGGCGTCGGTAGCACACGAGATCAATCACAACGTCCTTGCGGAATTTCTGCCGGTACTGAAGTGCAAGTCGCGTCACGAACAGCACGGCCTCCGGGTCGTCGCTGTTTACATGGAAGATCGGCGCCTCAATCATCTTGGCCACATCGGAACAGTAATCCGTGGACCGGGCATCGGACGGACGGCTGGTCGTGAATCCAATCTGGTTGTTGATCACGATATGCACGGTGCCGCCTGTGCGGAAGCCGTTCGTCTGTGACATCTGGAATGTCTCGGTGACAACACCCTGACCGGCAAACGCTGCATCACCATGAATCAGCACCGGCAACACTTCCTGACGCGCGTCATCACTACGGCGTTGCTGGCGCGCGCGCACGGAGCCTTCAACCACAGGGTTTACGATCTCGAGATGCGATGGATTGAACGCCAGGGCGATATGCACGTTGCCGCCCGGGGTCTTCATATCCGCAGAGAAACCCTTGTGGTACTTAACGTCACCCGAGCCGCGTAGTTCGTCCAGGTCGTAGTTGCCCTCGAATTCCTCAAACAACTCTTCCGGCGACTTGCCCAGGATATTGACGAGAACGTTGATACGTCCCCGATGCGCCATACCGATAACGATTTCGCGAATCCCGGACGAGCCACCCTGCTGGATGATGTCGTCGAGCATGGGAATGAGGCTCTCGCCACCTTCCAGCGAAAAGCGTTTCT
>Ga0224504_10000328_pt1 | contig 21097 bp, 22 predicted proteins | sample SF_Oct11_sed_USG_3_FD_170160 | JGI IMG/M metagenome (GOLD analysis project Ga0224504, IMG submission 170160) | Sediment microbial communities from San Francisco Bay, California, United States - SF_Oct11_sed_USGS_24 | ecosystem: Environmental > Aquatic > Marine > Sediment | place: USA...
CTCGACCACCGCGCCCAGCTCCGCGAAGCGCTTGGCCGCCGCGGCGACCAGGGCGGCGATCTCGGGGTCGACTCGGTGGCCGCCCAGGGTCGGGCTGAAGGCGATCTTGAGGCCCTCGACGCCGCCCTCCAGACCGTTGGTATAGTCCGTGCCGTCGACCGGCAGGGCGTACCAGTCGCGCGGGTCCGGCTCGGCCAGCACGGTCAGCATCAGCGCCGCGTCCGCGACGCTGCGGGTCATCGGGCCCAGGTGCGCCACGGTGCCGAAGGGGCTCAAGGGATAGGCCGGCACGCGCCCGAAGCTGGGCTTGAGGCCGAAGATGCCGGTAAAGCCCGCCGGGATGCGGATCGAGCCGCCGCCGTCCGTGCCGATGGCGAGCGCGCCCATGCCCGTCGCGACCGCGGCGGCCGCCCCGCCGCTCGAGCCGCCCGGCGTGCGCGACGGGTCCCAGGGATTGCGCGTGACGCCGGTCAGGGGGCTGTCGGTCACCCCCTTCCAGCCGAACTCGGGCGTCGTGGTCTTGCCCAGCAGGACCGCACCGTGCTCCCTCAGGCGCGCAACCGCCGGGGCGTCCTCGTCCCAGGGCTGGTCCGGGTCGAGCGCCTTTGAGCCGCGCAGGGTCGGCCAGCCCTTGGTCAGCAGCAGGTCCTTGATGCTGGCCGGCACGCCGTCGAGCCGGCCCTTGGGGGCGCCGATGCGCCAGCGTTCCTCCGACCGGCGCGCCTCGGCCAGCGCCTGCTCCGCGTCGACCAGGCAGAACGCGTTGAGCGCCGTGTCGTGTGCCTCGATGCGCGCGAGCGCGGCCTCGGTCACCTCGACGGGCGAGAGGGACCCCGCGCGGAAGCGCGTCAAGAGCTCGGTGGCGGTAAGCAGGGCGGGATCATTGGTCATGGCGGCCTCGCGGGTACCGGGGGGTCTCGGATCCACCTTCCTGCCATGTCGCGCGCGCGCTGTCGAGCGCGCCCGCTTGATGACGGCGCAGGACAATGGGGTCAAAGACAAGAAAGCCTTCCCCCTCGACGGGGGAAGGTTTGGATGGGGGTGGACAAGGCCGTTCGCACCGCGCTCGGAGATGTCATTCCAATCGAACGAGCTTACCCCCCTCCTCGGTCCTCCCCCGCGAGGGGGGAGGAAGAAGGTGCGGGCTTTGCGTGGTTGTCCGGTTGATGACGGGCTGCGGCGTTTCGGGTAGGCTCCCGACCAGAACCGGGGTATGCCATGACCCTTTTGGACAGGAACTGCGCCGTTTGCGGCGCCCGGCTCACGCTGCATCAGCGCGCGCGAGGGCCCACCTGCGACGGCTGGCGCTGCCGCGAGCGGGCGCTCGGGCACGCGCTCGAGGCGCATCGCGCCGAGGCCGCGGTGGCCCTGGGCATCGAGCGGCCGGCGGACTATGCCCTCTTCGTGGTGCCGCGCACGGAGCGGCCCGTCGTGCCGCTGCCGGCCCGGCGCAAGCGCAGGTTCCACGCCCATCTGCGGCGCGCCGTGGCCGCCGCGGCCCGCGGCGAGGGCGAGGCGGTGCCGGCTCCCGAAGGGCCGGCCGACGTGTCCGAGGGAGAGGGCGGTTTGGCCCCGCTGCCCGAGGCGGAGACCCGGCTCCTCGGGCAAGCCTGCGCGGCCTGCCGCGGCACTTGCTGCAGACACGGCCGGGAGCATGCCTTCCTGGGCGGCCTGCGCCTCGCCCGCACTCTGGCGGCGCACCCGGAGGCGACGCCCGAACAGGCGGTCGCGACCTATCTGGCCTACCTGCCGGAGGAGAGTTTCGAGGATGCCTGCGTCTATCAGGGGCCGCGCGGCTGTACCCTGCCGCGCGCGCTGCGCGCCGACCTGTGCAACGCCTACCTCTGCGCCGGGCTGAAGTCCTATCGCCGGCACCTGGCGCGCCACGGCCCAACGCCCGGCTGCGCCGTGGTGCGCGAGGACAACCGGATCGCGCGCTCGGCCTTCTTCGACGCCGGGCGGCTGCGGCGCTACGAGCCCGCGGCGGCCCGTTGCCCTCGTCCTCCGACAAGCTCAGGATGAGGGCAACTCCTTGAAATGAGCTCTCCCTCACGCTGAGCTTCCTCATCCCGAGCCTGTCGAGGGACGCAGTGCGAGGGGGAGCGGGCCGGTTCCGCGAAAGCCGAAACCGCTCTAGCGGGTCATTCGGTCGCTTCCGCGGGTTCGCCTTCGGCCTGCTCCGACTTGTGGCCGAGGAAGAACAGGACGGCGCCGAGGACGATCGCCGCGCCGCGGATGACCCAGCCCACGGTCTCGCCCCAGTTGTCGATCCAGGACAGGAGGCTGAACTCGTAGCCGAAGACATTCAGCAAGATGGTGCCGATACCGAAGAACAATAACGTCGAGCCTGCGCTTTTCATTGCAATTCCCCTTGGGATTGGCTGCCGTGAGAACCCCGGCGCTCCGGCGCCGGGCGCCTACAACAGCACGAAATCCCTTTCGCACCGTTAACGCGAGGGACCAAAAGCGATGGCCGACCAGGGGATGCCGGGGGCGCGGGCCGGTTCCGCCAAGCCCGAAACCGCTCTAGACTGCCCGCCGCGGCTTCGGTTGGGCGGGCGGCATGACGGACCAGACCTACACGGCGGGCGAGCGGCGGCGCAGCCTCGGCGCGGTGATCGCCAGCAGCTTCGCGGTCGGCCTGCATTTCGGCATCCTGATGCCGCTGGTCGCGTTGGTGCTCGAGCGCGACGGCGTCGGCACCGCGGCGATCGGCCTGAACGCCGCCATGCAGCCGCTCGCCATGCTGCTGCTCGTCCCCTTCATCGCGCGGATCGCCGGCCGGCTGGGCACGCTCGCCTCGCTCTACGGCGGGCTCGCGGTCACCGCCGGCGTGATCCTGGCGATGCCGCTCGTGCCCGTGCTCGGCGTCTGGTTCCTGCTGCGCTTCCTGGCCGGGGTCGGCATGGCCTTGCCCTGGCTGGTCGGCGAGACCTGGATCAACACCGTGGCCGAGGAGACCAGCCGCGGGCGCGTGGTCGCGTTCTACACCACGGCCTTCTACGGCGGCCTGGTCGCCGGGCCGCTGGTCCTGCAGGCGACCGGGACCGAGGGCTGGATGCCCTTCCTGGCCGCGGCCGGGTCGCTGGTCCTGGCCGGCCTGCCGATCCACCTCTATCGCGGCCTGGCGCCGGCCATGCCGGCGCGCCCGCGGCTCGGGCTGCGGCAGGCGGCGCGTATCGCGCCCCTGGTGGTCGCCGCGGCGCTGCTCGCCGGCTTCGTCGAGGTCGGCACCTACGCGCTGCTGCCGCTCTACGCCCTGCGCAGCGGCCTGGGCCAGGCCGAGGCGCTCGCCACGCTGCCCGTCTTCACGCTCGGCGCCATCGTGCTGCAGGCGCCGCTCGGCCTCTTCGCCGACCGCCTGGACCGGCGCCGCCTGCTGATGGCCTGCGCGCTCGGCAGCATCCTCTGCGCCGCGGTCCTGCCGGGCGCGATCGGGGTGCCGCTGCTGCTCTGGCCGCTGCTCGTCCTCTGGGGCGGGCTGGCGCTCGGCTTCTACACTGTCGGGCTGGCGCTGCTGGGCCAGCGCTTTTCGCCGGCCGATCTCGCCGTCGCCAACGCGCTCTTCATCCTCGCGTTCGAAGCGGGCAACGTGCTGGGGCCGGCCGTCGGCGGCGCGGCCATGGACCTCTGGGACCCGCACGGCCTGCTGCTGGCGCTGGCCGCGGCCGCGGCGGTCTTCCTCGCCTTCGCCGCGGCCCTGCCCGATTCCGGCCAAGATTGGCGGGTAAGCAGGAGAAAGCCCCCGCAGCCATGAGGAGACGCCGGATGCCGCGCAAGAGCCAGATTGCCGCCGCCCTGCTGCTCGGCCTCGCCCTCGCCGGGCCGCCGCCCGCCGTGGCCGCCGCCGAGCCCCCGAAGGAGACGCCCGAGGAACTGGCCCGCGAGGGCATGGAGCGCATGCTGAGGGCGCTCGAGCTCTTCATCGAGATGATCCCGCAGTACGAGATGCCCGAGGTGACCGACGACGGCGACATCATCATCCGCCGCAAGCGCGGCAAGAGCGCCCCGCCGCCCGACCCGGAGCTGGAAGAGACCGACACCTGAGGGCGCGCGCCGGCGCAGGTGTGGGCAAACGAGCCCATGCGCAGTAAATAGTCGCGTAATTTCAATGGGTTGAGGTGGGTTCCCCGGAGAGGAACCTGACGTAACTTATTGAAAAACAACCAGATTTTACCACAGCCTCCCTTCGCCCGCCTACGCGGGCTTCGCGAAGGCGGGAGGCGCAGTCTCTGTGCCTCTGTGGTTCACTATTTTCCCATTATTCGTTGTTTGTACTTGACAACGGCCATTTAATAGGTTATATATCCTAGCATGGGCAGAAGGCATTAGGGGAGGGGGCATGACCATCAGTATGGATATCGGCGGTGCGGAGCAGCAGGCCGCGGCGCTGCTGGCCGGCATCGCGCCGAGGGACGGGGTCGAGGCGGCGCTGGCCGCCCAGATGGCGGCCTGCCACGAGGCCGCCCTGGCCTGCCTCGGCAACGCGCGGCGGGAGGATCTGCCCCAGAGCGCGCGGACCGGCGAGCTCCGCACCGGGGCGCGCCTGATGGGCCTGTTCACACAGCAGCTCGGCGCGCTCGAGCGCCACCGCACGCACCTGCGCCGAGAGCGGGAGGCCGCGGAGAGCGCCGAGCGCGACGCCGCGCTGCGCCACAAGTTCGCGCAGCAGGACGCGGAGCGCGAGGCCGAGGAGGCTCTGCTTTTTCCCTCGCGCGCGGCCAGGCGAGCCGTACCGCCCACCGACGAGGCGATCTTCGAGCGCCTCTGCCAACGCTTCGAGCGGCGCATGAGCGGGGAGGGGGATGCAGTGGCCGACCCCGCGCCCCCCGCCAAGGCCGCCGGCGCCGCGGTGCCGCCGCCGCCGGCCGCGCCCGAAGCGCCCTTGAGCCGCCAACAGCGCCGGGCCCTCGAACGCCAGGGCCGCAAGGCGCGCCGGCGGGAGAAGGCGGGGTGAGACCGAGGACCCAGGCAACCGAAAGGTTCGAACCACAAAGACACGAAGACACAAAGGGAGATTTCAGCGCGCTCCGCGCCAAACAAAGCCTTCTTCGCGCCTTTGTGCCTCCCGCCTTCGCGAAGCCCGCTTCGGCGGGCGAAGGGAGGTCGTGGTTTCAAAGTTGGTTCTCTGCGGCTCTGTGGTGAAAATCCTCGGATTGACGCGATGACGCCCGCTTCACGCCCGGCCATGCATTTGACCCCGCGCTGCGGCGCGCGCACGCGTTCGAGCGCGCCCTGCCGGGCCCCGGCGGTGCGGGCCAAGCGCCGCTGTCGCATGCACGGCGGGGCCAAGCGCTCCGGCGCCCGGCCCGGCAACGCGAACGCGCTGAAGCACGGCTTCTACAGCGCCGCCGCCAAGGCTGAGCGGCGGCAGCTGGGCGCGCGGATCAGGGGCTGGGCGAAGCAAGTTCGGGAACTGGGGTGAGGAGACGGAGCGCTAGATCCAGGGTGAGTCCTATTCGATAAACTGTTGTCCCCGGAGTTCGAATTCCGGCCTATCTTCATGTGATCCGCTTCAGAGTCAGGCGGTCCAGCCGGCCGGTTTGATACATCTGATCACCCGGATAGTTGAGCTCTTCCGACCGGAATTCGCCGGCACGCTTCCGGATCTTCAAGACCCTGTCTTCACAATATCCCTCAAGCACGAATTCATCCGAGTCTCGCCGCCATGTACCGAAACGGCTTTCTGACAAGGCGAGAGTGCCGTGCTCGTCGTAGGGCTTGGGTGGGTCATAATCGGTCCGGATCGTGCATTTGTCCCGCTTGAACAGCCTTATGTCGTCCCGCCGGCCCCCTGCCTCGGAAACGAACCTGTGAACCAGGTTGATCGAGCAGATCGTCCAGGCCTCCCAGAGCATCGTCGGGAGCGCGGCAATAAATACGATCGTGCCGTAATCGGCAACGATGCCCAGCCAGGCGAAGGCCCTTGTCCGTTCGAACCCGAGCAGTCCGAGAACCAGGAACAGCGCGCCCAACAGGGGAATGGGTGAAACGTGTCCGCCCGATTTATACGAGGCGTACATGCACCCCCAGTTGATGGCCGCCAAGAGGCCGCCGAGTGCCAATGCGATTGTTGCCAGCAGAGCGATCATTTTTCCTGCAAGACCCGATTCCTCGTGGCCGGAGCGGTCATTTCAGATCGTAGATACGTCCTTCCGCACCGAAAAGGTGTCCGACACCTTTTCGGTGCCTCACGTCGGCTCCCGCTCACCCACCCCCGCGCCCGAGCACCTGGAGGCTGACCTTGGCCTTGCCCTGGCGCTCGAAGCCGAGGGCCTGTGCCGCGCGCTTCGAGACGTCGACGATCCGGCCGGCGACGAAGGGGCCGCGGTCGTTGACGGTGAGGACCACGGAGCGGCGGTTCGCCAGATTGGTGACCCGCACCCGGGTGCCGAAGGGCAGGGTCTTGTGCGCCGCCGTAAGGGCGTACATGTCGTAGCGCTGGCCGCTCGCGGTGCGCTCGCCGTGGAGGCCGGGGCCGTACCAAGAGGCGATGCCGACCTCGGTACCGCGGGGCAGGCCGAACCGGATAGGCGGTGACGAACGGCGCGAAATCGCACGCCCGAGCCCATCCAAAAGCATTAAGACAAGACTTGGCCTCTTTGCTCAACACTGTGCCATTGTGCCCCGGTGTTCATCCATAAGGTACTTGGCAATGTGCACGTAGCGCTCGCTGCACTTTTCGTTTCGCTGGCATACGGTCCAATAGGTCTCGTAAGCCTTGAGAGCGTCGCAACTCGGATGGAGCCAAATCTGTCTGTCGAATAGCGCCTCGGCGTAATAGAAACGAGCGTCCGGCACGTGCGGCGCGAGCTCTATCGCCTTTAGAAAATCTTCGCGTGCCGCCTTGGTATCCCTTATGAAGTAAAGGTTTATGTACCCTCGGTCGAAGTGAATTCGAAAGTTGAGGGCGCCATAGACCTCTGCCTGCCTCAGGACCGCCAGGGCTTCAACATAACGCCTCTGCCTTTTGAGCCACAGCGCCCGTGCGTGCAGGATTTTGGTGTTGAGCGGATCTAGCTTCAGCGCCAGGGTCCAATCGGCCTCCGCCCTGTCGTGCTCGCCCATCGACGACAATACGCCCGCTCGAGCGGACAGGCCGCCCGGCCAGTTTGGTATGATCTCGAGGGCCCGGTCGAAATCCGGGAGCGCGCGATCGGCGAGCTGTCCCCGCTTGCGGGCATTGCCCCTGGCGGTGAGGAAACCAACGAATTCGCCGTACTCGAGCGCCCGATCATAGTACCTGATCGCTTCACGCGGCCTGCCCTCGCGCGCCAGTATCTGTCCCTGAACATAGAACTCGAAACCTTCCAGTGGCCCCAAACCGATTTCCGGCGGCAGGTCGGCCTTCGATTCCTCAATGAAGGCGCGAATCTCCTCAAGAGAGCCGCCCCACCACGGCACAAGACTAAACAGGTACTCTATTCGAACTTGGATCGAATTTGGCGCCGCTTGCAGAGCCTGCCGGAGGTAGTGCCGAGCGCGGAATCTCGTTCTCCCGCTCTTGGCCATCTCTATGAGCAGCCCATAGGCGACACTCAGCTTGCTATTGAGTTCGAGGGCGCGGTCTGCCTCCGTCTCGGCGAGAGCGAAATATCGCTCCATGTCACGGAGGCTCTGGTCCGGTGTCAAACGGACGAATTCCTGACCCCTGGACAGCCATCCCAGGTTCATGTAGCGCACCGTGCGCGCAAGAGCCGCCACGTAGGAGGAGGGCACCGAGTCCACCCATTCGTCGAGCAGCGCCCCCACCTGAGGATCGGTACTCTTGAATGTGCTTAACGCGTATCGCACAAGGACGTCTTGGCCGTTTCCGGTCTCGAATTCGTTTTGATAGCCTTCGAGCCTGGTATCCAATTCGGCGAACTGCCTTTCCCTGAGCAGTTCGAGCAGTTCTAGCTTGTCGATCTCTTTATGGCGGGCGTACGCCGCCCACTCGACCGTGTCGGACTCGGTTTTGCTGAGACAGGCGCTCGTCAACGCTGCCAGCAGAATGGAGACAAGCAGCAGGCCGAGCCTTCTTAGGGTCAGGGGCTGGAGCATATGCAACCTCTCGTTTTCAGGCATGGCAGCAGATCGGCCCTAAGATTTGGTTACGTCATCCGATCGGATCCCAGCGAAATATCAATCCCGACGTGCACCGCAGGGAGGAAGTGGGGACAGGTCTTGAAATATAAGTTTTGGCGTTCCGAACGCCCGGAGGCCGGACCTAAAACTGATAATTCAAGACCTGACCCCGATTCTATGACCCGGCCAGCGCCATGAGGACCAGCGCCGCGCCCGGAATCCGTGCTTTCGTCATCGTCACGTCCCTAGGGTTTCGCCAAGGCCTTCCCATACCCCGGCCCCGCTTATCGCGAGGTTAAGAGCCGGGGGCGTCCCGGGCCCTCGGCGCAAGCGCCGCAGATTTGCCACAGGCGTGACCCTCCGCCGCTAACACCTTGTTAACGCGGCCCGCCAAGAATGGCGTCCAAGACCGGTGTGATCCTTCACGGGAGCAGCCCTTTGGACCCAGTCTTCAGGTGGAATCGCAGCCCGTTCGGTTGCCCGCGGTCGGCCCGCCGCGGGGCGTGGCTCTTCGCGCCCGCCCTGCTGGTCGGCCTGACCCTGGCGGCCTGCGCGGGGCCGGGCGCCGAGCAGGCCACGCCTGCGGCGCCCGCCCCGCAGGGCTTCGTTCAAAGCGCCTCCCATGCCCAGACGAGCCAGGCCAGCCCCGCGCGCCCGCGCATCGTCACGCCGCAGCGCCGGCTGCAATGCGTGCCCTATGCGCGCCAGCTCTCGCACCTGGAGATCCGCGGCGACGCCTGGACCTGGTGGGACCAGGCCAAGGGACGCTACCAGAGGGGCCACAGGCCGGCGGTCGGGTCGGTGCTGGTGCTCCGGCGCAAGGGCCGCAGCCGCGGCCACCTGGCCGTCGTCACCCAAATCGTCAGCGACCGCGAGATCGTCGCCAGCCACGCGAATTGGCTGAACCGCGGCCAGATCCACGTGGATACGCCGATCCGCGACGTCTCGCCCAAGAACGACTGGTCGGCCGTGCGGGTCTGGTACACCCCCGGCAAGGTGCTGGGCAAAAGCGTCTACCCGGCCTACGGCTTCATCTATCCCGCGATGCACACGGCAGCGCAGTAAAAGCAAATCCCGGAACTCGCGACCTAGCTGCCATGCTTCGAGACGCCGCCTCCGGCGGCTCCTCATGCTTCGACAAGCTCAGCATGAGGATGATTGTTTGTTGCAAATAAGGAACCTCATCCTGAGCTTGTCGAAGGATGAGGAGCGTTCGAAGAACGCGTCTCGAAGGATGGACGAAGGGCGAGGTCTTCCTAGAAACCTGGTGCGGTGTCCGCCTCGCGCGTGAAGGCCTCGGCGAAGGCGAGCAGGGTGAGGTCGCTGCCGGGCGGGCCGATCAGCGACAGGCCGAGCGGACAGCCGTCGAGTTGGGCGAGCGGCAGGGTGATCTGCGGCAGGCGCGCCAGCGCGGCGATGCAGGTCAGGCTGAGGGTGCGATATCGGTGGTCGACCAGCGCCTCGGCCGAGGCATCGACCCTGGGCGCGATGCCCGGGGCCGAGGGCAGGCAGAGCAGCGCATTCTCCACCAGCAGTGCCGCCAGGCGTTCCGCGAAGGCCTCGCGTTCGGGCTTGGCGGCCTCGGCGTCGGCGTCGGAGATCGTCTGGACCCAGGCGAAGCGCTCGGCGATTTCGGGCCCGAAGCGGGGCTTCGTCTCGGCGATCCAGGCGCCGTGGGTCGCCCAGATCTCGCGCGCCTGCAGGGCGCGGAACCGGGTCATCCAGGCGCCAAGGCCGCCGCCGGGCTCGCCGACGGTCACCGGCTCGACCCGTCCGAGGCGCGTCACCAGGCGCCCGATCTGGGGCCCCAGCAGCTCTTCCGCCGCGGGCTCGGCCAGGTCGAAGGCGTCCTCGGCGATCAGCAGCGGCCCCGGCGCCGGCGCGTCCCCGGCCGATTCCCCGAACAGCACCTCGCCGGCCCGCCGCAGCAGCGCCGCGTCGCGCGCGAACCAGCCGATCGTGTCGAAGGAAGGCGCGAGCGGCATGATGCCCTGGAGCGGAATCCGCCCGTGGGTCGGGCGCAGGCCGAAGAGCCCGCAATAGCTGCCCGGCACGCGGATCGATCCGCCGGTGTCCGAGCCCAGCGCCAGGTCGACCAGACCGCCGGCCACGGCGCTGGCCGAGCCGCTGGACGAGCCGCCGGGGATGCGGCCGGGCGCGTTGACGTTGGTCGGCGTGCCGTAGTGAAAGTTCTGGCCGTTCAGGGAGTAGGCCAGCTCGTCGGTGATGGTCTTGCCGAGGAGCTCCGCTCCGGCGTCGAGCAGGGCCTGCACGGCGGGCGCCGCCGCCGCCGCCGGTCCGTGGGTGCGCGCCCAGTCCGGGTTGCCGCAGCCGGTGACCTCGCCTTCGACGTCGTAGATATCCTTGGCCGCGAAGGTAAATCCCGCGAGCGGCCCCGCGTCCGCGCCCTTGAGCCGCACATCGGTCCCGGGCACGAAGGCCCCTAGCGTGTCTTTCATGCTCGCCCCCTGGGTTCGGACCGCGGCCCGCCCTCAGCCGTTCGCCAGCGTGCAGAGCCTGCGCACGCGGCTGGCGACCATGGGGCCGGTGTCTTCGAGGTACTGCTTCATGTAGGGGGTCTCGAAATGCGCATCGAGCGCGGTCTGGTCGGCGTAGACCTCGTAGAGGAAGACCGTGTCGCCGGCTTCCTCCGGCGTCAGCAGGTCGAATCGCTCGCAGCCCGCCTCCTGCGCCAGCACGGTCTCGCGATGCGTGCGGGCGCGCGCCAGAAACGCGTCCTTCTGTCCGGGCTTCAGCTCCAGCTCGACGACGAGGGCGAAGGTGCTCATGGGACGGCTCCTCTCACTAGGGCGCTTCTCGAAGGGGCGCGGTTTCGAACGGCATGTTGTCACCTCCGCGCGGTTTCGGCAAAGGGTTCGGGCCTTCGAAACGCAAAGGCACATTGCGGCGTGAGGGGCTCTGCAGTATCGATCACATGGGCGAGGGAAGACAGGAAAGGGAGGAGCACTCGCTATGCCGGACAACAAGGGTGATACGGTCGCCGCCGAGGGCCTGCCCGGGCCCGTCGCGGCCTGGGCCGACAGCGCGCCCGCCGCCGGCGCGGACTTCGACGCCGACGCCGAGGCCTTCGCCGGCTTCTGGCGGCAGGGAGAGGCGCTGCTGGAGCGCCTGCCGGGCAAGGCGCGCCGCGGCGAAGAAGAGCAGGAGACGGCGCGCCGGATCCTGGACCTCGGCCGGGAGGCCCGCGGGCGGTTCCTCGAAAAGCACGCCGGAGAGGTCTATGCCCGGCTGACCGGCGGCCGGTCGAAGTTCGTGCGGGTCGAGCCGCTGGCCTATGCCGCGGCCGAGCTCGTCCCCGGCCTGACACCGACCCGCGCCCAGGTGGCGCGCGATTCCGACCTCCTGCAGAAGGACAAGGAGGGCTTCGAGATCGACCAGGGGATCTTCCTCAACCGCGTCCTCGCCGATCCCGAGGCGGGCCTGCACCTCTGCCACGCCATGCTGCTGCCGCGGGAGGAGTCGCTGGAGCGCCTGCAGCATTTTGTCGACCACGGCCGGATCGATCTGGGCACGGCCGCGGCCGTCCGGCGCGGTGGCGTTTCAATTGCCGAGATGCGGAACCCCCGGTATCTCAACGCCGAGGACGAGACGACCAGCGACAGCCTCGAGATCGCGCTGGACCTCTGCCTGCTCGATCCCGAGAGCGCGATCTGCGTCCTGCGCGGCGGGACCGTCGACCACCCGAAATACGCCGGCCGGCGGATCTTCGGCTCGGGCATCAACCTGACCCACCTCTATCAGGGAAAGATCTCGTTCCTGTGGTACCTGACGCGGGACCTGGGGGCGGTCAACAAGATCTTCCGGGGCCTCGCCAAGCCCGAGACGACCCCCGAGGAAGTGCTCGGCGAGACCATCGAGAAGCCCTGGGTCGCGGCCGTCGACGGCTTTGCGATCGGCGGCGGCTGCCAGCTTCTGCTCGCGAGCGACTACGTGCTCGGGGCCAAGGGCGCCTACATGACCCTGCCCGCGCGCAAGGAAGGGATCATACCAGGGGCCGCGAACCTCAGGCTCTGGCGCTTCGTGGGCGACCGCATCGCCCGCCAGGCAATCCAGTACGAGCGGCGCATCGACTGCGACTCCGAGGCCGGCCGCCTGATCTGCGACGAGATCGTCGAGCCCGAGGGCATGGACGAGGCGGTGGAGGGGGTCGTAGCGCGTTTTCTCCAGTCGGGCCTGGTCAGCGCGGCGGCCAACCGGCGCGCCTTCAGGATCGGCCAGGAGCCTCTGGACCTGTTCCGGCGCTACATGGCGTTCTACGCCAAGGCCCAGGCGACCTGCCACTTCAGCCCGCAGCTGATCGAAAACCTGGAGCGCTTCTGGCAGGCGGCCAGCCGGCGTCCCTAATTTCACCGAGTGACAAACCTGATGAATGAATGCGGTAGATCTACCACATTTTGTGTCATGAAGGAAAGTTTACGCTGGATTTTGAGGTGCGCGACGGGCCTTCCTTGGGATGACGCGGCGCGAGCGGGGCGTTGGCGGGCGTGCCCGAGGAGTGATTGCTGATCGAATGGCCCGAGGGCGAGGCCGAGCCGACCGGGTACTGGCTCGCCAACCTGTGCCGGCGGATCGAGCGCGACTACCGCGAGCTCGAGCAGGAACTCGGGCTCGGCCACGACGAGGCGCGCGGCTGGCGCGGCTTCCACCACCACGCGGCGCTGTGGATCGCGGCCTAGGGATTCCTTCTCAAGGAGCGGATCGCGATTCCCCCTCGGGGCCGGGCAACCGCCCGCTCCTCCAAGAACCTGCCTTACCCGAAGGCTTCCGACCCCGCGGCGGCGCCGATCCGACCCGAGCGGCACATCCCGACATCCATCGCCACGCTGCACAGACTCATCGCCGTGGCGCTGGCCAGGAAATTGCGCCGATGTCCCTGCTGTCTGCCAACGATCCCCGATAAGACCCAAATCACACTTCGTTGGTGAATTTGGGCAGTAGGACTGACTGTGCTTTTAATACTATCGAAACCGGCAAGCTGTATCCCATTCCTCTTGCGTCACATCGCCGCCTGACCTGTTTGGTACGGCTTCGCCGGAGGTAGCCCGGCCGGGCAGGCGGTGACCCCGAGCCCTCTCGCACACCTTTCAGATCCGGGAAATCAGGGACCACAGCATGATCCTCGCTTCACTTCGAAGTTCGCCGCTCCGCCTCTGGCGGCGCCCGGCGCTGGCCGGCCTGGCGGTCCTGCTGTCGCTGGCGGCGGCGCCGCCGGCCCCGGCGGCCGGGGAGCGCCCCTTCGGCGACGGCCTGCTCTGGCGCGTCGAGCGCGCCGGTCAGGCGCCGAGCCATGTCTTCGGCACCATGCACACGGCCGACCGCCAGGTCGTCGCCTTGCCGCAAGCCGTGAAGGACACCCTCGACGGGGCCGGCAGCCTGGTCCTGGAGATCATCATGAGCGAGCAGGTGCGCGGCGAGCTGGTCCAGGCGATGGTCCTGCCGGAAGGCAAGGTCTTGGGCGCCATCGTGGGGCCCGAGCGTTTCGAACGCGTTCTCAGCGCCGCTGCCCGTTACGGCATACCGCGCGAGCAGCTGCGGATATTGAAGCCCTGGGCCCTGACGATGTTCTTCAGCCTGCCGCCGTCCGAGTTCCAGCGCCAGGCGGCGGGCGGGGTTCCGCTCGACCAGGTGCTCCAGGACAGCGCGCAAGACCGGGGCACCGCCCTGCACGGCATCGAGACTCCGGCCGAGCAGATGGCCATCGTGGCCGAACTCCCGGAACCGACGCAGCTCGCGCTCCTGGACGCCGCTATCGAAGCCAACCCCCGGATCGAGCCTATTTTCGAGGCGATGAAGACGGCCTATCTGGACCGCGACCTGAGCGCCTTGCACCGCCTGGCCGACGAGATGTCGGAGGGGACCGACCAGGACCTCCAGAAGCTCTTTCTCGAGCGCATGGTCGACTCGCGCAACGAGCGCATGGTCAAACGAATCGCGCCGCACCTCGCCGAAGGCAACGCCTTCGTCGCCGTCGGCGCCCTCCACCTCTCGGGCGAGCGCGGGGTTCTAAGTTTGCTGGAAAAACAAGGCTATAGGGTCTCGCGCGTCTACTGAGCGAAACCCCACCGTGCCTTCGAAAAGCCTGGTCGGGGAGAGAGGATTCGAACCTCCGGCCCCTACGTCCCGAACGTAGTGCTCTACCAGGCTGAGCTACTCCCCGACGCGGGGCGGGTTATAGCCCTTCGCTCCGGCCTTGGCAACGGGCGAACGCGGGGTCAAAGGGATGAACGGCACGAAGCCTTCCCCCTCGACGGGGGAAGGTTTGGATGGGGGTGGGGATCATCGCCCACACCACGATCAGCGCTATCGTCTCGGCGAATGAGACTGGATCGCCCCCCTCCTCGATCCTCCCCCGCAAGGGGGGAGGAAGAAGATGCGAGTGTCACCTGATTACCCAGCACGGGCTGCCCGCCGAACGATCCCGAGACCCCCGGATCACTCCGGTCCGGGCTCGCCGGAGGGGGCCTGGAAGAGGCCCCGGAACAGCTGGTCCAGGCCGGCCTCCTCCTCACCGCCGAAGATCAGGTAGACCAGCAGCCAGACGACCAGGGTCGCGATCCCGAGACCGCGCCAGATCGCCGCCATCTGGAGCCCGGTCTTGCGCTCCAGGGCCTCGGTCATGGCCTTGTAGACGTTGCCGTAGCGCCGGCGGAGAAGGATCCCCGTCATGATCAGCGCGACGAGCAGGGCGATCAGCCGGCCCGTGTCCTGGTCCATGGTCCGAGCGTTTTCAGTCTTCGCGGCGGCGCGTCATGCCTCGGCCTCGCCCTGGACCCGCGCTACAAGGGCGCGGGCGTTGCGCAGCAGGCGGGCGTCGTCGCCGCGCGGCCCGACGAGTTGGACGCCGAGCGGCAGGCCCTCGGCGCCCTGGAGCAGCGGCAGGCTGACCGCGGGCGTGCCGCAGAGCGTCCAGAGGGTGCAGAAGACCGGGCTGCCGGTGGCCTCCAGGCCGGCCGGGGCGACGCCGGCGGTGCCCGGCGTCACGATCGCGTCGTAGCGCTCGAAGACCTTGTCCAGGCCCGCGTTCAGCACGTCGATCCAGTCGACCGCCGCGTTGTAGTCGACCGCGCGGACGGACTGCCCCTCCTCGATCATGCCGCGCAGGATGGCGCTCAGCCGGTCCTTGCCGCGCGCGTAGAGCCCGGCGAAGCTCTTCGCCAAATCAGCGTACATGATGGTGCGCTGCCAGGCGACCGCCTGGTCGAAGATCTCGGGCAGCTCTACTTCGTCGCAGGCCTCCCCCAGGACCTCGGCCAATTCGGCGAAGGCCGACTGCGTGTCCTCCTCCGCCTGATCCCAAACCGGGGATTTCACGAAGGCGAAGGTCGGCGGGAGCGGAGGCTCCTCGGCCGCGATCCGCGAGAGTTGCGGGCGGCTTGTCGGGCGCATGGCCGGGTCCCGGTCGTCGTAGGCCATCAGGCAGTCGCCGATCAGCGCCAGGTCCTCGACCGAGCGGGCGAAGACGCCCACGGTATCGAGCGGCGGCGACTGGGCCAGGACGTTGTGGCGCGAGATCCGGCCGCGGCTCGGCTTGAGGCCGTAGGTCCCGCAGTAGGACGCCGGGCGGATCACCGACCCGTTGGTCTGCGAGCCGACCGCCAGCGGTACCATACCAGCGGCCACGGCGGCCGCCGAGCCGCTCGAGGAGCCGCCCGGCGTATGCTCCGGGTTATTCGGGTTGCGGGTCTTGCCCGGCGCGTAGACCGCGAGCTCGGTGGTGACGGTCTTGCCCAGGATGACGGCGCCGGCCTCGCGCAGCAGGGAGACGACGGTGGCATCCTCGGTGGGCGCGCGCCCGGCCATGAGCGGCGTGCCGTTCTCCGTCGGCATGTCGCGCGTGTCGAAGATGTCCTTGATGCCGACCGGGACCCCATGGAGCGGGCCGGTGGCCGCGCCCTCGCCGCGCCGCCGGTCGGCCGCGCGCGCCTGCTCGAGGGCGTAGTCCGCGTCGAGATAGGTCCAGGCGCCGACCGTCTCCTCGAGCTCGGAGATGCGCTCCAGGCAGCTTCCGACCAGGTCCTCCGCGCTCAGCTCGCCGTCCCGGACGGCGGCCGCGGCATCGGCCGCGGTCAGTTCGAAAGGCTCCATCGCCGTCCTCTCCGCGCACCGCCGTCGTTGCGGCGTTCAGTCCTTCGCCTTGTCGCGCCGGTCGGCGATCGCGCCCTGGCCGCCGGCCGCAACGTCCCGCCAGATGTAGATGATGCCGATGCCGATCACGAGCACGGTGACGATAATGAGATCGGGCTCCCTCACGAACCACAACAACACGCCCAGGAAGGCGATGACGCCCAGCATCGAGATCGTGGCGAAGATCCTGTCCATCATCTATTCGGTATCCTTGAAATCTCTCATGCCATTGTTCGCCGTCGCGCCGCTTCCGCTCACCGGCCGTAGACGATCTTCGGCAGCCACATGGCGATCTCCGGGAAGGTGTAGAGGATGACCATGGCCAGCAACACCATGGACAGGAACGGCATCACGCCCTTGAAGATGTCGATCAGCTGGATATGTGGCGGCGCGACGCCCTTGAGGTAGTAGGCCGCCATGGCCATGGGTGGTGTCAGGAACGAGGTCTGCAGGTTGAGGGCCACCAGGATGCCGAAAAACAGCGGATCGATGCCGAAGTGCGGCAGCAGCGGCAGGAAGATGGGGACGAAGATGATGATGATCTCCGACCATTCCAGGGGCCAGCCCAGGAGGAAGATGATGATCTGCGCCAGGATCAGGAACATGATCGGCGAGAGATCCATGGCGAGGATGAATTCCTCGATCAGGGTGTGGCCGCCCAGATAGGAGAACACGGAGGAAAACGTCCAGGAGCCGACGAACAGCCAGCAGACCATGGCGGAGGTGCGGACCGTGAGGTACACGGATTCCTTGAGGCCCTGCTTGTCGATGCCCTTCCAGCCCATGTAGCCGAACAAGCAGACGAAGAAGCCGACGTCGAAGGTCCAGGGGTTGAACTCGTGGTCGGCGAACTGCTCGCTCAGGTCGAAGACGGCGAACATGATCACGTAGACCACAGCGAAGCCGAGGCCGATCAGCCCCGCCTGGCCGCCGAAGGCATAGAGCGGCCGGAGCGATGCCGCCCTGGGCTGGAGGAGGCCCAGTATTGGGATATGGTCGCCGCGGTAGCGGACGGCGATGGCAACGGCGGCGACGATAGCCAGGCTCACGCCGGGCCCGAAAGGAAGGGTCCGTTCGGCGGCAATCGGCACATCGAAAAGCCCGTCGGCCAGGATCCGCAGCGCGAGGTAGGCCACATAGAGAATGATCGTCGCGATTCCGCCGGCGCCGATGGCATAGAACCAGGGGTTATACGGATGGACAGCGCCGTCGCTGTCCACCCATTCCGGCTTGATGTCGCCGGTCCGGATCGAGCCGATCCGGTAGCCGGCGGCCAGAACGATGCCGCCCGCCGCGCCCATGGAAGCCGCCTCCGTCGGCGTCGCCAGACCCAAGAGGATCGCGCCCAGGACGGCCAGAATGAGGAACGCCAACGGCAGGAACGACGTCATCATCATGAAGTAGATGTTCTTGCCGCCCTTCAACTCCTGGACCTCTTCCTCGCTGGGCTTGGGGGCCAGCTTGGGATTGAGCCAGGAGCGGCCGATCACGTAGATAATGTAGAGGCCGGCGAGCATGAATCCGGGAAGGATGGCGCCGGCATAGAGCCGCACCACCGACATACTGGCGGCCGCCGCATAGACGATCAGCATGATCGAGGGCGGGATCAGGATGCCGAGGCAACCGCCGGCGCAGATCACGCCGGCCGAGAAGCTGGTGTCGTAGCGCGCCTTGAGCATGGCCGGGAAGGCCAGCAGCCCCATCAGGGTGACGACGGCGCCGATGATGCCGGATGCGGTCGCGAACATGGCGCAGGTGGCCAGGGCCGCGATCGCCATGGAGCCCGGCATGCGCCGGGCGGCGACCTGGAGGGTCAGGAACAGCCGGTCGACCAGGTTCGCGCGTTCGACGATGTAGCCCATGAACAGGAACAGGGGCACCGCCACCAGCACGTCGTTGGCCATGACCGAATAGGTCTGGTTGACCAGCAGGTCGAAGATCCGGTTGTCGAAGATGCTCTGCATCCGCTCCGGCTCGTAGTAGGCGTAGTAGCCGAAGAAGATGCCCATGCCCATCAGGGTGAAGGCAATGGGGAAGCCCAGCATGATCGTCAGCACGAAAATGCCCAGCATGAAGACGGCGACTTCGGGGTTGCTCATGAGGCATCTCCACGGCGCGCGGCGGCCGCCCGGCGCCGCTCTTCTTCCTCGTGCTGCTGAACAAGGACCTTCTCCAGCTCCTCCACGTCCTCGAGATGCTTCGGCCACTCGCCGGTCCTGAGGCAGACGATGCAGCGGCAAACCTGGGCGGCGCCCTGCAGCAGCAGGAGCGCGGCCGCGACCGGAAGTATCGTCTTGAATTGGGAAATCGGCACGTTGGCCGGGCTGTTGATGCTGACTTCCCCGGTGCCGTAGTTGTAGGACCAGGACTCGAGGGCATAGTCCGCGCCGGCAAAAATCAGTGCCAGAATGCCCGGGAGAAAGAAAAGGAGATAAAGAAGGAGCTCTATGCTCGCCTGGACCTTCGGCGGCCACAGGCGGAACAGCACGTCGCCGCGTACGTGGCCCTCACGGGACAACGTATAGGCGCCCCCCATCATGAACAGGGTCCCGTACATCATGTAGCTGATATCGAAGGCCCAGGAGGTCGGGTCGCGCAGCGCATAGCGCACGAAGACCTCATAGGCGGTCCCGAAGGTGAGCAGCAGAATGCACCAGGCAAAGGCCTTGCCGACCCAGGCACTGAAGCTGTCGACGAGAAAAATGAATTTATGCATGGAGAGGCTCTGGGTTCACACGGCTTCGCGAACGCGGGTGGGGCGACGCCCCTTGGCGCCGCCCCGGATTCCTTGCGGAATTCGCGTTATCCAGGCGTCCGTCGTCTTAGAACGGCAGCTTGCCCGGGAAGTAGTGCTCGTAGGCGAGCTTGTAGTCCGCCGCGTTGAGGATGTCGTAGAACGCGACCCTCTCCGACCAGGCCCGCTGGCTGTCGACCACCTTCTTGAAGAAGGGATCTTTGTTCAGCTTCTCAAGCACCTCGTCCCAGGAATCCAGCTGGGCGGACAGGATGTCCTGTGGCGTGCGGCTGACGTTCACGCCGTCCTCTTTGATCAGCTTCTGAAGGTCCTTGGAATACTGATCCATGGCCCAGCCGTAGCTGGCCGTGTTCGCGGCCTCGGCGCTGTACTCCAGGATCGCCTGATGCTCGTTCGGCAGGCTCTCGAACTTGTCCTTGTTGAAGATGATCTCGAAGAACTCGGCGGCCTGGTGATAGCTGCTCAGCATGTAGTACTTCGAGACGTCCTGGGCGCCGAACCGGCTGTCGGCCGTCGGGTTGTTGAACTCGAAGGCGTCGATCACGCCCTTCTCCAGGGCCGGCATGATCTCGCCGCCGGGCAGCTGGGTCACCTTGAGGCCCATGCCCTGCATGATGTCGGTGGCGAGTCCGACCGTACGGTACTTGAGGCCCTTCAACTGGTCGACACTGGTGACTTTGAACTTGAACCAGCCGAGGGGCTGCGTCGGCATCGGCATGGTGAAAAAGCCGATCACGTTCAGTTTCAGGATGTCATTCTGCAGCTCCTTGTAGAGCTCCTTGCCGCCGCCGAAGTGGATCCACGCCAGGATCTGCGAGGCGTTGGCGCCGAACACCGGACCGGTCGAACAGCGAGGCGGCCTTGTTCTTGGAGTACCAGTAGGCGGTCACCGTATGCGCCGCATCCAGCACGCCCTTGTGGCAGGCATCCTGCACCTGGAACGCCTTGACCACGGCGCCCGCGGGCAGCAGGTCCATCTTGAGGCGTCCGCCCGACATCGCCACGGCGCGATCGATGTATTGCTTGGCCATGTCCTGGAACGGGCTCGTGGCGCCCCAGGACGACTGCATCTTGAGGGTGACGGTCTGGGCCCTGGAGACGTTCGGGGCCGCGACCAGCGCAGCCGCGCCGGCCGTCGCGCCGGCGGCGCCGGCCAGGAACCTGCGTCGCGACGCGGCCTTGCCGACGTTCTCCGGCGCAAGGGTCTTGTTGCGAATCTTAACCTTCGTTTTCATCTAATTTCTCCCTGTACGGATGATTGTCAGGACAGAAGCGGGCAACCGCGGCCAAGCGCCGGTGCGAGAGGCGGCACACCAGAGCGGCCTGATCCATGAAGCGCAATCGTCCGGTCCTGCACAGACTTCCGCTGCCTCTCGTTCTCTCTCGTTTTTCACTTGTCGAATGGCAGTCACGTGCGAGGTGGAAACTCTCGGACATTTCGAACCGAACCGCAAGGCCCTTCAACCACTTCCCCCAAACGGACCCGGCCGAAACAGACCAAGAGGCCCAGCCCTGGGATACCAGATACCATGTCTGGACCCGTTATTCCAGACCCAAGGAGCCCCCCTTCACGGTCATGTGTCTCCCGCGCGGCCGCGACCGGCCGATCAGGCCACGCGGTCGCCCGGTTCGCGCCCGGCGAAAAAGGCGTCGAGGTTGTCGCAGGCGCGGAAGCCCATGGCGTCGCGCGTCTCGCGCGTCGCGCTGCCGATGTGCGGCAGCAGGAAGCTGTTTGCCAGATCCCTGTAGCCGGGGTGGATGTCGGGCTCGTTGTTGAATACGTCGAGGCCGGCGGCGGCCAGCTTGCCGGAGCGGAGCGCCGCGATCAGCGCCTCGTCGTCGACGATCGCGCCGCGCGCCGTGTTGACCACGATCGCCCCGTCCGGCAGCAGGGCGATGCGCTCGGCGTTCAGCAGGTTCCGGGAGTCCGGCGTCGCCGGACAGTGCAGCGACAGGAAGTCGCAGTGCGGCAGCAGGTCCTCCAGGGTCTCGTGGTAGACCGCACCGGCCTCCTGTTCGGCCGGCAGGCGGCGGCGGTTGTAGTAGTGGACCGCCATGTCGAAGCCGTGGCCCCGCCGCGCCGTGACCTGGCCGACCCGCCCCATGCCGACGATGCCGAGCCGCTTGCCG
>Ga0224504_10000329_pt1 | contig 21096 bp, 19 predicted proteins | sample SF_Oct11_sed_USG_3_FD_170160 | JGI IMG/M metagenome (GOLD analysis project Ga0224504, IMG submission 170160) | Sediment microbial communities from San Francisco Bay, California, United States - SF_Oct11_sed_USGS_24 | ecosystem: Environmental > Aquatic > Marine > Sediment | place: USA...
GTGCCGTCAGATTGCCCGCCTGAACCCGGTTGAACTGATTGTTGTAGATCACAGTGAGTATTCCTTATACCGGATTGATCATGAGTTACGCAGTGAGTTCCATGATCTTTTATTTCACTCAGTACTTGGGGATATCTGTGATCCTGCCACAGTTGAAAAGGTCATTGGGGACTACCAGCCGGATGTGGTATTCCATGCAGCTGCCTATAAGCATTTACCCATCCTGCAAACACAGGTCCGTGAAGCTTTTCGCAATAATGTGTTCGGAACCATGCGGGTTGCTGAGGCGGCTGAACGCCATGGCGTAGGCACTTTTGTTTTGATTTCGACCGATAAGGCCGTCAACCCGGCCAATATTATGGGTGCGACCAAGCGTGTTGCGGAAATGTATTGTCAAAACATGAATGCTCGCTCAAAAATGCGCTTCATAACGGTCCGGTTTGGCAATGTATTGAACTCAAACGGCAGCGTGGTACCGCTATTCCAGGAACAAATTGCCAAGGGAGGCCCGATAACCGTCACCCATCCGGAGATTTCCCGGTACTTCATGACCATCTCCGAAGCCAGCCAATTGATTATGCAGGCAGCTGTGTTAGGTAGCGGTGGTGAAATTTTCGTGCTTGATATGGGTGAGCCGGTCAATATTACCTATCTTGCAGAACATCTGATACGTCTTGCCGGCAAGGAGCCGGGACGTGATATAGAAATTGTCTATACCGGTTTGCGCCCCGGTGAAAAACTATTTGAACAGTTGTTTCATGAACTTGAGCCATATGAGCGAACCACGCATGAAAAAATACTGCTGGCTCATCCGCGTGTAGCGGACTGGAGTGAGCTACGTACCGAGTTGAAAAAATCTGAATTGGCTGTAAGGCGTTATGACACCAAATATCTCAAACAGGCGCTGGTGCGACTGGTTCCGGAACTGGCCAAGTCAGGTTTTAATACGGAGCCCTCAAAGGTCATTCCGATCTACAAAAGCAGGTAATATTCATGACTGACTTCCCCCCCATCAGGAAAGCTGTTTTTCCTGTCGCCGGACTCGGTACACGTTTCCTTCCGGCCACCAAGTCGATTCCAAAAGAAATGTTGCCGATAGTGGACAAGCCTTTGATTCAGTATGCAGTGGAAGAGGCTGTCGAGGCAGGTGTTGATACCATTATTTTTGTCACCAGTCATAAGAAAGGTGCAATTCTCGATCATTTTGATCCAGATGCAGAGCTGGAGTCCCTTTTGCTGGCAAAAGGTAACGATGAGCTTCGCAAACGTATTCACAATATCATCCCGGATCACGTTTCAACACGCTACGTGATTCAGGAGAAGGCACTCGGACTGGGGCATGCGGTCTGGTGTGCAAAAAACCTCGTAGGTGACGAGCCATTTGCCGTATTGCTTGCGGATGATCTGATTCGGAGCAAGGGAAGCGGATGTCTGAAACAGATGGTGGATGAATATCATGCAACGGGTGCAGGTAGCCTCGGTGTTGAGGAAGTTCCAAGTTCCATGACCGATCGTTATGGCATCGTGTCAGTCGAGAAAGACGCCACGGAGCGAAACTATATCCGTCAGATAGTAGAGAAGCCCTCACCTGAAAATGCACCTTCGAACCTCGGGGTAGTAGGGCGCTATATTCTGCCTGGTGAAATATTCGCACTGCTTGAATCGGTACAAGCCGGGGTCGGTGGTGAGATTCAACTGACAGATGCAATTTCCAGGCAACTCGATAGCAAACCTCTGTTGGCTCATGCATTTGAAGGCGAGCGTTATGATTGTGGCAGCCGTCATGGTTTTATACGGGCGACCGTTGATTACGCGCTTGAACACGAAGACCTGCGTGATGACATGCTGGCTTATTTTGATACCCTGAGAGATTTACGGAACTGATGGAAGTACGACCGCAAGCCAAGTGGCCTGAGGGTAAGGTTGTCTGTTTCAGCCACCATTCCGATGTGCTCGAAGGCAATATCTGGTCAGACCCGGTGGAACGGGATTTCAATGTGTATCTACCGCCGGGATACTCCGAGTCGGGTGATGCATATGTTGCACTATGGGATTTTGCTGCCTTCACAAATTCAGGCCCGGGTCACCTGAGTTGGAGAAACCAGGGTGAAAACCTGCCGCAGCGACTCGATCGTTTGATTGGCAGTGGAGAACTGCCGCCCGTAGTCGTACCGATGCCCGATTGCTATAGTTCACTTGGTGGAAACCAGTACGTTAATTCTTCATCGGTCGGCCGTTATGCCGATTATGTAGTTGATGAACTGGTACCGTTTCTGTCCGGGCAGGTCAACGTCATAGATCACCGTGACGGCCGGGGTGCATTCGGAAAGTCTTCAGGTGGTTATGGCGCGTTGATTCATGCCATGTATTACCCGGAAACCTGGGGTGGTCTGGCCACACATGCCGGTGATATTGGTTTCGAATGGGTGTATCGGCCGGAGTTCCCGAAGGCGGCAGCGGTGCTGTCGGCCTTCAAGGGTGACCCGTATCTTTTTCTGAAAAAATTCTGGCGCAATAAGAACCCGGGTTGGCCGGACTACTCGACGTTGATGACGCTGGCTATGGCAGCCAGCTATGACCCTGGCGAAACACCGGAAACAGCTATCAGATTGCCATTCGATCTGCATACCTGTGAACTGGACATGAGCCGTTGGAGTCAGTGGTTGTCACATGATCCGTTGAACCTGCTTGAATCATATGCCGAGCAACTTGCTTCATTGCATATGCTCTATATCGATGTTGGCAGTCGTGACCAGTACAACATCCAGTATGGAACACGCGCCTTTGTTAAACGCCTTGAAAATATCGGCATCGGACACCATTTTGAAGAGTTCGACGGCACCCATTCAGGAATGGACTGGCGTCTGGATGTTTCATTGCCCAAATTGGCAAAAGCCCTGTACACGGCCTGTGAGCCTGTTGATTAACGACACTGTTGAAAATTGGAATATAGATGATTGAAATAACACAAAGCGCCCAGGAATACTTTGGAAGATTGATTGCGCAACAGGAAATGGATGATGTCGGTCTTCATTTGTCGGTGCTAAACCCGGGAACGCCGCTTGCCTCCTGTGACTTGCAGTTTCATGTCCCTGGCCAGTCTGGTGAAAAAGAACTCGAGTTCAAATATGATGAATTTAACCTGTATGTTCCGGCAGGTGCTGAACGTTGGCTGGAAGAGGCAAAAATTGATTTTGAGAAATCTGATTCCGGTGGTCAGTTAACGATCAAGGCACCTGGCATCAAGGGTGACAAGCCGGATGATTCGGAAGGCCTGGAAGCGAAAATTGCCTGGGTTCTACAATCGGAAATCAATCCAGGGTTAGCTTCTCACGGTGGCCAGGTTTCCCTGGAGACGATTACCCCGGAAAATGAAGTGGTATTGCGTTTCGGTGGCGGTTGTCATGGTTGTGGAATGGTCAATGTGACATTGCAGGATGGGATCGAAAAGACCCTTAAAGAGTACTTTCCAGAGATCAAGGCTGTAATTGATGCCACCGATCACGCCACCGGCAGTAATCCATATTATAAGTAGATTCTGAGAATATGTACCTGGATGCAGGGCACATGAACTGAGCCCTGTATTGATGATTTTGCTGTTCGGGTTTTACTTGTCTTGAATTTCAGTAACACCCTGCTGGCTTGCATACCAGGCAGAAATGTCTTCAATATCTGCATCAGTAAGATTGGCGGCGAAGCCACTCATGATGGCATTCTGGCGGCTTCCGTCACGGAAGTCGTATAGTGTTTTGCTCAGGTAGTCCTGATGTTGCCCGCCAAGATTAGGGTATATAGGCTGAACGCTCTTTCCCGTTTCACCATGACATGCATGGCACACCGCAGACTTGTTTTTACCTTCAGCTGCATTACCAGCAGAAAAAGCGATGGCTGGAATAATTGAAAGCAGGGCGACAGCGAGTGTAGATTGGATTCTATTCATTTCATTCAGCTTCCGGGTTATTCGTTTGTGCTTCCAGATATACGGCGATATCTTCAATATCCTGCTCGGTAAGCGCTTCAGCCTGCAGATTCATTGTTTTATGCTCACGCTCACCTGATTTGAAGCCCTGTAACGCAATAACAAGATATTCCTTGTTTTGTCCACCAATGCGTGGAACTTTATAAGTCGGGTAGGTGTTTTTATAGTCCACAATCCCGTGGCAACCCGTACAGGTATAGGCCTTTATCTTTCCAGCATCATAGTCCCCGGCCGCAAATACATTAAAAGATGCCAAGCACAGAAGAGAAGTGAGCAGGATTTTTCGAATCATCATAAAGAGTTACCAAGTAGAATTTGACAATAGCGGGCGATTATAACCGCAGATTACAAGCAAACCAATTACCCATGTAAAAACAGGGGGTGAATGTTTGAATAATGGTCCTGAAACAAGAGGCCGCACCACCTCGGCTTTGTGGTTTTCATACGGCGGTGGATTCTGATAGAAACAATTCACAACTCCCCACACAACCCAGGCAAATGTGTAAAGCCTTTCAATGCCGATAAAGTCTTCGGAGCCAGTTCACCAATATAAATAGAGAGGGACTTGATCACCACATCCGGTATGGCATAACGAGTGATGAACTCCACAGTAACATTGCCATGACCGGGTTCGGTTTTAAATCGTGAAAAGATGGTGTCAACAGCCCCCCGGTTGGGGTTCAAAACCCTTGTTTTGGGTACGAGGGCCTGCAATGCTTTTTCAAATTGACCGGCCTGGTAGCCATAGTGTGTACACCCCAGGTATGCCACCACATTTGACGGTGTATTATCGAACTGCCCAAGTGCAGCGGGCACAAATTTCCTTAACAGCTGGCTGGCGAGTAATCCACTGCCGTCATTCGAAATTGCATCTGGCAGTCCCGGACAGGCCTGTTCAATGACCTGGCTGGCCGGAACGTCGTGCTCACGTAATGCTTTGCCATAAACACCTTCTTCGATGGTGGTCGGTGTCGCAAATACGATAAACGAAACGTTATTGTCCTGTGTAAATGCAGTCAGCATTTCCCGGGTACCGGATTCGACAATCCCCTCAATGGGAGTATGACGGTGATGATCAAAGTAGCTGTCCTGGTATAGAACACTCAGAGTGTTGCAGGCAATAAAAAGCAGATCCGGTTTGTATTTCTCCCTGACGCTAAATAAAAACCGGTCAAAAGCCTGCAGCTTGGTTCTGCGATCCGGCATGGAGTTATAGGAGTAATCATCTTCAATCGCAGCATTCAGATAAAAGATTTCGATGTCTTCCCGAACAGGTGACTGACGCAGTCGGGCCTCTACTTCCGCACAAACTGAAAGACCGCCGACTCCGGAGTCTGTAATCCCGATCCTCAATTCAATCCAGTCCTGATTCGTACTCGCCTGTTATAAGCTCAAAGAGTACTGGTGTATGTGAGGCGATCATGTCCGCAAGGGGTTCGGAAGGTAACTCCCATGTGATGATGCCAATATCCTGTTCGGCCGACCAGGTTCCGAATGAACCCGGTGTGGCGTAACCTACATCCGGTACCATGGGCAGGTTTACCCGTTTTGCGATCCACCGGGCAAGGGGAGTTGTCTTGGGGTCTTCAACACAGGCCAGCGGAGCATGAAGTGAGATAACCGTCCGTGGTTGTAGCACCTGTATCAGGTTTAATAATGCTTGCGTTTCTGCCTCCGATCCCGGCGATACGCCTGGACTCAGGCCGATGTCCTGTACCGTTCCACCATGGTCTTTGTGATAGACCATATCGGGTGCCCAGTTTGCTGTGGGCCAGTTGCGGTTCAGATCGACACCGCGTGTATTGCTGCGTGTGCCCTGCAAGGCACCATCCGGGTTGACACTGAGGATGACCGGGTTTTTGATTCCACCCACTGGAATACGGCGCAGGGCCTCGGAAAGAATCACGGTGGTTTCATTTTCATCACCATGCATGGCTGCGATCAGCAGGATATCGACGGGACCAGTACGCGGACCGTAGAGGTTCAATGATGTGTTTTGTTCAGATTTCCCATACTGCCAGAATGCATGACGGAGGATGCCACGCTCGGAGCGGGGAATCATGGTGGTTTTGTTTTTGTTTTCCATCGGGGCAAAATAACATTGACCTCGAGGCGATGCCAGTATCGAAGGCTTTAGCAAAAATCCCGCGAACGGGTCTTCAAGCCCTTTGCCAATACATCAAAATCATGTACCCGCCTGGCAATCAGGTGATATACCTCACCATCGCTTTCCATCACACCGTCTACAGCGATCAGTGACGCATTCAGAATGGTGCTGCGCTGGGACTCCCACAGACGTTGCCAGATCACCACGTTAACGTGCCCCGTCTCATCCTCCAGGGTCAGGAAGATGGTGCCATTGGCGGTCATGGGTCGTTGACGCATGGTGATCAGACCACAGGCACGGGTATGCGTGCCGTGTTTCAATTGCAGCAGTTGCTGTGCCGTCCTGACCCGTCGCTGCCGTAAAACGTTGCGTATCAGTGCAACGGGGTGGCGTCCCAGTGTCAGTCCCGTGGCGGCATAATCCGCGCGCAGGTCATCGGTCTCTGAAGCGGGGCGAATGGCGGCGGCATCATCTCCTCTTGAAATACCCTCAAGTAAATCTGCCGGTTGGTTTTCTGTCGCGGCGATCTCCCAGCGGGCGCGGTGGCGATGTCCGGCAATACCCCTGAGCGCCGCAGCTTCTGCCAGTGCAGCCATTTCCCTTTTATTCAGGTGCGCGCGGGTACAAAGGTCCTGTGCACCGGTGAAATGTTTGGTGTCTCGGGTAGAAGCAATGCGATTGGCTGCCTGTTGCCCCAGTCCTTTGATCAAACGCAAACCCAGGCGCAGCAGAGGAACATTTTCACTGCCGCGTACCAGTGCAGAATCCCAATTGCTGAAACGCACATCTACTGGTAATACCTTGACACCGTGGCGGCGTGCATCCTGTACCAGTTGGGCCGGTTGATAAAAACCCATGGGCTGTGAGTTGAGCAGGGCGCAGGTGAATGCTGCGGGGTGGTGGCATTTTAACCACGCGGATACGTAGACCAGTAACGCAAAACTCGCAGCATGTGATTCCGGGAACCCGTACTCTCCGAAACCTTTGACCTGTTCAAATATCTGTTCTGCAAAGTCAGGCTCATAACCACGCTCCAACATGCCGTTGATCAAGCGCATACGCATATGTTCCAAACCACCGCGACGAGCCCATGCGGCCATTGAACGACGTAGTGCGTCAGCCTCGGAACCGCTGAAGCCAGCCGCTACCATTGCAATCTGCATAACCTGTTCCTGAAAAATTGGTACACCCAGTGTGCGCTGCAGTACCTTGCGCAAAGCGTCCGAGGGATATATCACCGGTTCCAGTCCGCGGCGCCGCTGCAGGTAGGGGTGAACCATGTTGCCCTGTATAGGGCCGGGCCGGACGATGGCTACCTCGATGACGAGATCATAAAAGCAGGCGGGCTTCAGGCGTGGCAGCATGGCCATCTGTGCGCGTGATTCGATTTGGAAGACACCGATGGTGTCGGCTTTTTGAATCATGTTGTAGGTTTCAGCGTCTTCGACCGGTACATCGGCCAGGCCCATATCGGTTGCATAAAAATCGTTGACCAGGTCCAGGCAACGATGAATGGCGGTCAACATACCCAGTGCCAGGCAGTCCACTTTAAGCAGTCCCAGGGTTTCCAGATCGTCCTTGTCCCACTGGATGACGGTTCGGTCTGCCATTGAAGCGTTCTCCACGGGCACCAGTGAGGCCAGCGTGTTTTCAGAAATGACAAAACCACCCACATGTTGGGACAGGTGACGCGGGAAACCGACCAGGTTTTGTACCAGGTAAAGTAACTGCCGGACTTTCAGGTTATCTGCCTCAAACCCCTGTTCAGCAAGCCGTTGTGCAAAACGTACCGGCTCATCCCACCATGACATATTGCGGGCAAGCCGGTCGATCTGGTTGGGACTGAACCCCAGAGCTTTACCTACATCGCGGATCGCACTGCGTGGCCGGTAGCTGATCACGGTGGCCGCCAGCGCTGCCCGTTCACGGCCATATTTCCGGTAGATATACTGGATGACCTCTTCACGGCGTTCGTGCTCGAAATCAACATCAATATCTGGAGGTTCATCGCGTTCGCGGGAGATGAAACGCTCGAACAGCATATTCATTCGTGCCGGGTCTACCTCGGTGATGCCCAGGCAGTAACAAACTGCGGAATTGGCGGCCGAGCCTCGTCCCTGGCAAAGGATATCCCGGCCACGGGCAAACTGGACAATGTCATTTACTGTCAGGAAATAGGATTCATAGTGCAAGTCTGAAATCAGAGTTAGTTCGTGTTCGATCTGTTGTCGAAGCTCCGCACTAATCCCGGCCGGCCATCGTTGCCTGATCCCAGCCTCGGTCAGGTCACGCAAGTGAGCGGCACTGCTAATGCCCTGTGGAACGACCTCACGCGGGTAGCGGTAACGCAATTGATCCAGGCTGAAAGAACAGCGCCGGGCAATGCGAACGGATTCGTCTAATAGTTCCTGGCGGTACAAGCTAGCAAGGTGGTTCCGGCTACGCAGGTGCCGCTCGCCGCAGGGCAGGGCGCGGTAACCCAGCTCCGGTAGTGTGCAGCCATGCCGGATAGCTGTCAGTACATCGTGCAGCATACGTCGTGAGCGGGCATGCATTTGTACATCACCACAGGCGGTTACGGGCAAACCGGCGGCCTTTGCAGTGTCAATCAGGTGTGCCAGGTGTGATTCATCATCAAAACCCAGGCAGAGACTGGCTGCTATCCAACTTCGTTCGGGAAAGTGTGAAGCGACCCAGTGTGCAGTCAATACATCAGCTTCCCGTCGGTCAACGTCAGGCCCGGTATTCCGGGTTTCCGGTAACCACAGGGCCATGCAGTGGTCGAGATTGTTCTCAAAAGCCTTGTCCGGCAATACATAACTGCCCTTGGGTGCATTGCGTCGTCCGCGTGTGATTAATGTGCACAGTTGCGCATAGGCTGTTATGTCCCCAGCCAGTAATATCAAGCGTGAACCATTCTCCAGCCTGAACAGGCTGCCGGATATGAGCTTGATGTCCTTCCCGTTCTTTTTGCAGCGCCGGGTTTCCTCAAAGGCACGCACAATACCGGCCAGGGAACACTCGTCCGTCAGCGCGATGGCGTAATAACCCAGTTCAGCAGCGCGGGCGACCAGTTCCTGCGGGTGTGATGCACCGTTAAGAAAGGTGAAATTACTGGTACAGACAAGCTCTGCATAGTCTACGGAGGGTTTGATCGGACACATACTGTATATATATACAGTAATTGAATTAAAAACAAGTCCGCGCACAATTTCGACTTCATTCCGGGGGTAAACCGGGTATTGATCAGTTCATACTGCTCAAAGTATCGTGGGACGGTATCCCCATGTTTCGGGGTTCTGGCTGAAAAGGTTGTCAAAAAATGGGAGAGAAGCTATTTACCCGGGGAAAGATTGCTGGTCTAAGCTTGAAAAACCGGGTTATCAGGGCCGGTTGCTTCGAGGGTATGTGCCAGGGAGGGCAGGTTACCGACGCATTAATCGATCACCATCGCCGGGTGGCAAGGGGCGGTGTTGCAATGACGACGGTTGCTTACTGCTCTGTTAGCCACGATGGAAGAGCTTTTGAGCATGAGCTGTGGATGCGGGATGAGATCACTGTAGCTCTGAAAAAAATGACAGACACGATTCATGCTGAGGGTGCTGCCGCTTCCATTCAATTGGGGCACAGTGGTTTTTTCACCAGCAGGTCAGTCATCGGAAAGCGACCACTGGGTGCTTCAGCAAAGTGGTGTACGTTCACCATGTCGTACTGCGGGGAGATGACAGAAGCCGATATAGGGGAAAAAGTACAGGATTTTGTCAATGCGGCAGTCCTGGCTAAAGAATCCGGTTTTGATGCCGTCGAAATCCATTCAGGACATGGTTACCTGTTAAGCCAGTTCCTCTCGCCATGGACAAACAAAAGGAAAGATGGGTTTGGCGGGAATCTTGAAAACAGGATGCGCTTTCCTGTAATGGTAATCGAGGCTGTCAGGCGTTCGCTGGGACGGGATTATCCTATCCTGGTAAAGATGAACCAAACAGATGGTATGCCCGGTGGAATCACCCTGACTGATGCGGTCGTCATTGCGAAAGCCTATGAAAAAGCTGGTGCAAGCGCCTTGATCCCAAGCGCGGGGTTTACTTCCAAAGTCCCTTTCCTGATGCTTCGTGGAAACCTCCCTGTAAAGGAGATGAGTAATAATCAGAAAAAACTGGTGAACAGGATCGGTTTAAAACTGTTTGGCCGGTTCATGGTGCCCGAACATCAATACGAGTCCATGTTTCTGTTTGAAGGTGCAAAAAAAATCAGGGAAGCGGTTGGAATTCCGGTGATCTATATTGGTGGAGTTGAATCAAAAACAGACATGACAAAAGCGCTTGATTCAGGCTTTGATTTCGTACAAATAGGACGTGCAACACTACAGGACCCCGATTTCGTGAAGAAGATTGAGTCGGGGGAAATTACCCAAACGAAATGTGATCATTGCAACCGCTGCGTGGCAGCAATGGACGCCGGTGGTGTCTATTGTGTTTCCAATGAGAGGGGTTTCCTGAAGGTATAACAGCCTGGTTCACTCAACCCGCAGTTTACGCCAAACCAGGGTGTAGATGATCGCATTGATGACCAGCACCGCGAGTCCAAGCAGGAATTGCAAATCAGAGGTCAGTCCCGAGGGATAAACCAGCGGCACCAGGTAGTGGTCAATAAAGCCACCGGTGTAGCCATGGGAACCCGCCATGGCCCGTAGATCGTTCTCCAGGTAGGTAAGGGGGCAGATCCAACCCTGGAACTCAATGAGAGCGCCCCACAGGGCTGAGGGGATATGCAGCCAGACCAATCCACGCCGCCAGAAAATGAGCACACCGCCAAATACGACAAAGAGAATAAATGTCGCGTGTAGTATGAGCGTCAGGTCAGCAAGCAAGGCGTAGGGCATGATAGAGAGGCCTGTTCAGGGCGTATACTATGATTTAACGCCCGGAGCCGGCAAATGGCAATACATAGCGCCAAGGCGATCCGGGCGGAATTTGCATGGAATAGGATTGATATGCGAACTCTTGCAACTATCTTAACCATAGCGATCAGTATTTACGCTCTGCTGGCGCTGATGCTCTACCTGTTCCAGGACAGGATGGTATTTTTGTCAAATTTGCCCGGTCGCGAATTAACCGCGTCACCGCGTGATATTGGACTGGTTTACGAAGATGTATCACTGACAACCAGTGATAATGAGCGCCTGCATGGCTGGTATATACCTGCAGAAAATAGCAGGGGGGTTGTTCTGTTCTTTCACGGTAATGCCGGAAATATCTCCCATCGCCTGGACAGTATCAGGATTTTTCATGAAATAGGTTTGAGTACCCTGATTATTGACTACCGTGGATATGGGCAAAGTACCGGCAAAACCAACGAACAAGGTACTTACCTCGATGCACAGGCGTCCTGGGATTACCTGGTCAATCGTCGCGGGATATCGCCCGACCGGATCGTCATCTTTGGTCGTTCACTGGGAGGGGCTATCGGCGCATGGCTGGGCGCTCATACCACACCCGCAGGGGTGATCATTGAGTCCGGTTTCAGTTCAGGTGTTGATATGGCCCGCAGACTTTATCCATTTCTACCGGCACATCTGTTGACGAGGCTGCGGTACCCGGTCGTTGATTACGCGAGCCAGTTGAGTAGTCCGGTGCTTGTCATTCACAGCAAAGATGATGAGATTATTCCCTTTTCCATGGGTCAGGCAATATATGCTGCGGTTAGCCAGCAGAAGGAATTTTTACAACTCAGAGGTGATCACAATAATGGATTTCTGATCAGCTATGAGGATTATGTAGCTGCATTAAAGGACTTTATTCAGACTTGTTTAAATCATCAGGGTTAATGTAGAAATCCAGGGTGATAATCTATTCAGCAATCATCACACAAAACTGCCATGTGGTCCCATACCAGAAGGGCCGCCAGAAGGAGCGCTAGTCTTGCCACGTGTCACCAAATAACCTCATCAGGTTAAGCCCAAGCAACTTGGCTACCCGGGTTTCGCTGTGTCCGCGATCCATCAGTAGTTGTGCCAGGGTTTCAAATCGACGCGGGGTGTTGAGGTCGTTTGCAAACAGGTAACCGGTTTCGGTCTCGAAAGGAGCGGCAATCCCGAGTCGTGCCCGCTTCTGTATGTTTTTGACGAATTCATCAATATATTCCTGTGTTAACTCCATCGGTGAAATGTTCCCGTCGGTACCGATGGATACGTGATCTTCACCGGCGACATTGATGGCGTGCTCAATATGCTGGATGACATCGTTGGCCGTGGGTTGTTTGCCTTTTGCCAGATAAGGCATGACAAATATACCACTGACCCCACCTGTTTCCGCGACCGCCCTGAGTTCAGCATCGGTTCGGTGTCTCGGATGCTCGGCGAGTGCATAACAACCCGTGTGGGTGAAGCTGACCGGTCGTTTTGAAGCCGCTATCCCATCTGCTGCTGTGCGGCGCCCACAATGGCTAAGATCCACCAGTATGCCCAGTGAATTCAGTTGCTCCATGCATTTAATGCCTGCCCGGCTCATACCGGCGTCTGCTGGCTCCATACAGCCGTCACCTAGCAGGTTGCGCCTGTTATACGTGGGTTGGATAACCCGGATACCCAGTTGATGCAGGGCATCGAGTCGGCCGAGGTCGTCCTCAAAGGAAACACCATCCTGGAGACCGTAAATTAGCCCCGTTTTCCCGTCAGTTTTTGCGGTCTTTAAATCAGCAACGGAACGAATGCGAGTCAATGTGCTGTCGTTGACATCGATCTCCTTTTCCCAGCGGGCGATATCCCGAACGGTTTTCTCAAATGCCTCGAGTGATGCCATCGTACCTACGGTTCCCACGGTGATGTGGACTGCGGTAAGTCCTGATGTCCTGACATGTTCGATCTCGAGTTCCGAAAGCGGTGAATCAGGCTCTAAACCCAAGCCGCCTGGCCCTCCCAGTCCATCAATGATGAAGCCCCTTTCGTACATCGATGTGGCTAAATTTGAGGAAAAAACCAAGGGTGATGCCAGAGCGACGGGCAAGGTGATCGCACTGATATTAAGCAGTTCACGGCGTGTCATGGGCATAGATGTTCAACTCCACTGGATTTGCAAAGAAAGACTACAGGAAAATCACTAACGTGACGACGCCAGGTTCACGCGCCATCGGCGAGAGGATTATAGTGATTTTTGTCAAAAAGCGAAGTTTATGACCAGATCAGTTAACGCCTGCGACGACCAGCCTGGTCTTTTTCCAACTGGACGTGTCAAAAATGAATACCCCTTTCGATGACGCCGCGACCAGGAGTCGACCATCCAGGCTGAATTGCATGTCACACACAAAGCCGTCAGCCGTCCATTTCTCAACTACCTTGTTCTCATTTCTGTTGATCACTGCCATTACGTTGTGGGTAGGACCCATGGTGGTGGTGACGATTGTGTGACCATCTGGTGAGATGGCGGCAGTGCGGGCGCAGGCATGTTGCATAAATGCTTTCGTGGGAACCAGGGGAAACCCGGCATTCAGGAAGGATTGCGTGAGAAAATCCATGGGAGTCAATAAGCCTGCGCCAAGACCGGCAAGGGAAACTGCTGTGATGGTGCCCAGTGAAATGGCCTGCAGCACCATGCTGGGGTCACTGACTTCCCCGATTTGCTCCTGGGTCAGGAACTCCCAGATCTGAACATCGTCACCCGCGGTAAGCAAGGCCGGCTCCCCGGGTACGAGGCTCATTCCAAAGACTCCGGTGGCGCCATTGAGATAATCCACCATTTCCAGGTGCTCTACGTCCCAAATGGCGACATTCGACGCGCGAACTCTCCCGCTGCTATTGGTTTGGGCGAAGCCATCAGCATCCTCACCCGTTGACTCGTTGTTTGACAAGTCTGATTGGTTATTCGACATGGATTGGGCAAATTGGTCGGCTGGCTCTTCCGTCGCCCCATGACCGGAAGGTAGAGTCAATATCAGCGACGCAGAAGCGAAATAACGCCCATCGCGGCTAAACTGCAGGTCCCAGATGTAGCTTTCCATTTTCGTTATCGGTATCAGGGGGCCTGTATCATTACCTGTGATCGTGGTCAGCAGTAGCTGGCCGCCACTGGTGCCGATAACGAGGTTGTTGGTGACAGCAGAATAGTCAATGGTCGATGCGAATTCCTCATCCGGGAGAGAGTCTATGACCGCCAACCGATCGCCGCTGCGGGCATTCCAGATGGACACGAGGCCACCCATACCGGTACTGGCTATACGGTCATTATCAAGGAACACCATGTTGTCTCCGACACCGTGCCGGTATAACTGTGGATCTGTTTCTTCCAGGTTTTGTGGTAGTGCACGCAAGGTACTGACGGGCTGCCTGGACTCAATTTCCAGTACCTGGATTTGGGTTGCATTTGCAAACGCCAGTAAAGACCGGTCGGGTGAAAAGGCAAGTGATGTGACGGACTTTTGAGTTTGATAAGGTTGAGTTGAGGCGCAACCGGCCAGCATCGCCAGCAATAATGCCATGATGACAGATAGGCGTGAGCGTTTCATCAGCCAATTCATTATGCCATGAGTGAGCAATGAAAGCATTTTGGAGCGGCGTGGGTAAACCACTGACCCCTGACACCATGGTCTGCCCGGTGAATATGCCAGTGAGGAACCAGTGTTTGGCAGTTTCATCGAGATCCGGGATATGGGGTATAATGACTGTCCTGTTTATGTTCCAAAGCAAATGAACCGACCAGTGAATGGCGGTTACCAGTTTGGAAACATAAGGCAGAGGGTTTGGCCTGCACAGCAGGCTTGTAAGTAAAACAGGACTTGATCCCCGGAGGACAGGTACCACTATGATTAACTACGCTATAGTTGGTGGCGGCAGGCTTGCGCGTCACTTTTCAAAATATTTCCGATTACTGGAAATTTCCCACAATTGCTGGACCCGTGACCGCTGGTCGCAATTCAATACCTTTGACTTGCCCGGTGCTGAGCAACGTTTGAAAGAAACGGTTAGCGATACGGATTGCGTGCTATTACTGGTTAGTGATAACGCCATCACGACTGTGTTGAAACAGTATCCTTTTCTGCGTGAAAAAAACCTGGTCCACTGCAGTGGATCCCTGGTTGTTCCGGGTGTTGCCGGTGTACACCCGCTAATGACATTCACAGACCGTATCTATGATCTTGATACCTACAAGAAGATACCGTTCATACTCGAACCCGGGTCGGAATTTGCCCGGCTTTTTCCCGGCCTTCCGAATCCAAGCTTTGTGATCAATGTTGAAGACAGGGCTCGTTACCACGCCATGTGTGTCATGGCAGGCAATTTTTCACAGCTATTGTGGAAGGGTGTTTCAGACCGCTTTGAGCAACAGTTTGATTTGCCTGCCGCAGCAATGTGGCCTTACCTGAACCAGGTGACAGAGAATTTCATCCGGTCGCCGGGATCGGCCCTGACCGGGCCGTTAACACGTAACGACCGGCAAACCATTGATCTGAACCTCAACTCTCTTAATGGTGATCCGCTACAGGATTTATACACTGCTTTTGTCGATTTCCATCAACACGAGAGCAAGCAGAACGCCATACCGGAGCAAGTCAAATTGGAGCAGCTGATATGAACGTACTCGACTTCCAGGCGTGCAAGGCCCGCCATGAGAAAATTGTCATGCTGACCTGTTATGACTATACCTCGGCCCGTATCGTGCAGGATTCAGATGTAGATGTCATCCTGGTTGGAGACAGCGCCGCAATGGTAATGCATGGTTATGGCACCACCATTCCAGCCGACATTGAAATGATGTGCCGGCACATCGAAAGTGTCGCCCGGGGTACGAAGAACAAATTTATCGTGGGTGACATGCCATTCCTGTCATTTCGCCAGTCACTGACAGATAACATGCGTGCAGTGGCCAGTGTCATGAAAGCCGGTGCCCATGCTGTCAAGCTCGAAGGCATAGAAGGCAATACGGAGACTGTCGCTCACATCGTCAAATCCGGCGTGCCGGTAATGGGACACCTGGGATTAACGCCGCAATCGGTTAACCAACTGGGTGGTTACCGGGTTCAGGGGCGGGGTGACAAAGCAGCAAAAGCTCTCATGGAAGAGGCACTGGCCTGCGAACAGGCCGGGTGTTTTGCACTCGTGCTTGAATGTGTGCCAGATGAACTGGCCGGCGAAATAACTGCATCACTGAGTATCCCCACCATTGGTATTGGAGCAGGTGCCGGCACCGATGGGCAGGTATTGGTCATGCAAGACCTTTTGGGGTTATCCAGTGACTTCAAACCAAAATTTGTACGCAAATACCTTGACGGGAGAAAGCTGTGGCAGGAGGCATTCAATTCCTATGCAAGCGATGTGAAGAGTGGTCAGTTTCCGGCGACAGATGAGAGTTATCACCAATGAAAGTATTTACCTCCATGACCGAATGGCAGGCCTATCGTGCTGCCTTGAAAGAAAAACCACTGGGATATGTGCCGACCATGGGTGCTTTGCACCAGGGACACTTGTCACTGCTAAAAGCAAGTAAGGAACATAGTGCAGTAAGCATCGTCAGTATTTTCATCAATCCAACGCAGTTTGATGACAAGAAGGACTTTGAGAAGTACCCCGACGATTCCGGTTCGGACCTGGAAAGACTGGAAAGTGCGGGCGCAGATATCGTGCTGCTACCGGATTCGGCACAAATCTACAGGGATGACTATCGATTCAAGCTGACCGAGAGCGATTTCAGCCGGCGTCTGTGTGGCGCCCACCGCCCGGGTCACTTCGATGGTGTACTGACGGTGGTGATGCGCCTGCTGAACCTGGTGCGGCCGGATCATGCCTATTTTGGTGAGAAGGACTATCAGCAGTTACAGCTCATCCGCGATATGGTCAGCGCCTTTTTCATGCCGGTGAACATTGTTGCCTGTGAAACGGTGCGGGAGCGCGATGGTCTGGCAATGAGTTCACGTAATCAGCATCTGGATGCCGGGCAAAGGGCACGGGCTGCCACACTCTATGCCGCTTTAAAACACAGTCGCACGGCGGCCGAGGCAAGGCAAAAGCTGGCAGGGGAGGGCTTTGAAGTCGATTACGTCGAGGATATTCAAGACAGGCGACTGGCTGCAGCGCGCTTGGGAAGCATAAGGCTGATCGACAATGTTGAAATTTGAAACGGTTGAAAAACCAATGGAACATAATTTCAGAAGCACCTCAAATATATTGTTGATGATGTCCGGTTCGATTGCCTGCGCCAAGGCATCATCACTGATTTCCGAGTGGACGAAAAAGGGTCATCGTGTACGGGTTGCCTGCACCCGCAGTGTAACCGAGTTTGTGGGCTCTGCCACCTTGCAAGGTTTGGGGGCTGAAATGGTATTCGATAATGTTTTTTCGCCGGGCAAGGCCATGGAGCATATTTCCCTTGGCAAGTGGGCGGATATCATCATAGCGGCACCTGCCACTTCAAACCTGATTAACAAATTGTCGGCGGGTATTGCCGATGATGCAGTAACGACCTTATGGCAGGCTGCCTATGGCCAGGAAAAACCAATGGTTATCGTGCCGGCCATGAATACCCGTATGTGGCGTTACCCTGCGACGCAGGAAAGTATTAAGCGTCTGAAGCAATGGGGTATCCACGTGCTGCCGGTTGCCAGCGGTGAGCTCGCCTGTGGCGAAAAGGGTGAGGGCCGGATGCTTGAGCCGGTTGAGATAGTTCAGATGATTGAGCGGCTTTTGTTCGTTGACCGTGAACCCTCCGGTAAACGTATTCTGATTACGGCGGGTGGCACACGCGAGTCTATTGATTCGGTGCGTTACATCGGTAATATAAGCAGCGGCCGCACGGCATCGCGTCTGGCGGATGCATTGACAGTGTCAGGGCACCGGGTGACCTGGCTGGGCGCTGAAGATGCGATAACACCGGACAGACCCTGCGCAATGCCGCGATTCTGTAGTTTCGAGGATCTTTCGGTGCAATTACAGACCTTGTTGGCCGAAAGTGACTACGATGCAGTGATTCATGCAGCGGCGGTCAGTGATTTTAGAGTGGGTTCTGTACTGACGCGGGATGGTCATCCGCTGGATAGTCACACAGGTAAGTTGTCCTCAGGATCAGATTTGCTGTTGCAGCTAAAATCCAACCCAAAACTATTGGATCAGATCAGGTCCTGGTCTAAAAATCCGGATGTGTGTGTGATCGGCTTTAAATTAACTGATACTGAAGACTTGGAGCAGCGACTTGCTGCCGTTAAAAAGCAATTTGATGACTCGGGGGTCGATGCAGTAGTGCATAATGATCTGAGAGAGATTAGTTGTAATGCTCATCCGTTCTGCCTGCATACGTCGAAGCGGGCAATGGTGACATGTCAGGACGATGAGGCACTGGCTAAAACAATCAATAATCTAATGGAGACGGTTTCATGAAATTATGTCTGGACGTGGGTAACAGCCATATTTATGGAGGGGCTTATGATTCAGGCCGTGCTTTGCTAACCTTCCGAAGGGGAACAAAGGCGGGTTCATCTTCGGACGAATACGGTTTATTTTTCCGTTCCGTTCTTAGGGAAAATGGAATTGACCCGAACCAAGTGCAAGAAATTGCCCTGTGCAGCGTGGTACCGGAAACGATTTATGCTATCTCGGCGGCCTGTCAAAAGTATTTCGATATTCGGCCGTTTATCCTGCAGGCCGGTGTTAAAACCGGTTTGAAAATTCAATACAGAAACCCGCTGGAAGTTGGTACTGACCGTATCGCCAATGCCATTGCCGGGGTCGATTTATTTCCTGGACAGAATTTGATTATCCTGGATCTTGGTACAGCAACCACTTTATGTGCTGTCGGCAAGGATCGCTCCTACCGGGGAGGGGTAATTTTGCCTGGCTTGAAAATGTCGATGCAGGCGCTCGAAAGCGGTACCTCAAAACTGGGTTCGGTCGAAATCGTTCGTACCGAAACCTGCCTTGGCCGTACTACCGCTTCCAGTATCCAGTCCGGACTGTACTATGGTCATTTTGGTGCTTTACGGGAGGTCATGCACAGAATTCAATTGGAAGAGTTCGAAGGAGTCCGTCCGAAAGTTATTGCCACCGGCGGTTTTGCCACCCTTTTTGGCGGCACAGGTTTGTTCGATCAGATTGTTCAGGATCTCGTGTTACGCGGTTTACTGGGGGTTTTGGAGATGAATGCCGCAAAAGTTGCAGTCTGAAGCAACTATTTACTGCGTGTTGCTGGAACGTGCAGACAAATACCGTGCTGACTGGATCAGACCAGCATTCAACTGTCTGTCAGAAGTAAGTTGAATGTCTTCAGCTTCATGCATGATCTGTTTCATCTTTGGCAGGCTCATCACGTGGCTTGGTTACCGCACCGGTCAGTACCAGGCGCATGGCCTCTTCAAATGGTATGTCCAGTGGTGTCAGGCAGTTGCGCGGCAGAAACAGGGTATATCCACCAATCTGGTAACTCATAGGCATGTAGACGGCGACCGGGTCTTCGGCTGTGGGTGAGAAAGGCAGGTCGTCAAACTGTTCGCGTGTGACAAAGCCTATCAACTGGAACGTTTGTCCTGGTAGCTGGACCATCACTACCTTGTTCATGCCGCTATCCTTATCGGGGTTCAGATAGCCAATAAAGTCCTTGATGCCGGTGTATATGGTTTTAACCAGTGGCAGGCGGTGGAAGATGGTTTCGCCCAGATTAAACAGTTTCTGCAAAATCAGAACATGTGACAACAGGCCGATCAGTGCAATGAGTACCAGGCCGGAAACCAGCCCCATACCCGGGACATACCAACCATCGGGCAGTGTGAACCTGAGTACCGCACCCATCAGCTTTTCCGCGCCCGCGGCCATCCACCACAATATGGCGAGTGTCAAGGCGACCGGTATGACAACCGCAAGTCCCTTCAGAAACAGTTTACCCAAGGCGTTCATTGTGTCGTGTTATTTCCGTCCATCGATCTGGACATTATGCGAATAAACCGTGTAAATACCAACCGGGGTGAGGTTTATATTCATGAAAAGCCCACAGCGTACTGCCGTTTGCATCACGCACAATGAAGTAATCCCTGCGGCAATCCTTGCCGTCCCACCAGCCGGTTTCTATACGTTCCGGGCCGGTCAGTATACGATAGTTGTCGATTTGGCAGGGTTGCGGTTTGGGTAGTAGCCAGACGGGCCGACCCGGTTGCGTGGTGTAGCTTGCCGGTTCATCCAGTTCCCGGAGTGACCAGCTGAACTCCGGTCGATGGTCCTCAAGGCCGCTGATGCCCTTGACTGACCCTTTGCCCAGTCTTGCACGGAGACGTTCGATGACCTGATTGCCTGCGTCTGCCGGGCTTGTGCCGGGTTCTTTAAACATGCTTGTCTGGACTGTTGCACAGGGTAAAAAATGCAATGCCTGTAAGCGGATATGACGTACCGGGCGGGGTAGTTGCAAACGCTCCAGACGCTCACCCAGTAACATCATCAGGTGGGCTTCAGAACGTGTGGTCTGCTGCAGCGTCAGACGCATGGTTTCTGCGCCCTCATCCAGCCGCAGCCGGACCTGCAGAACCTGGATGCCGCGGTCATGGGCGCGTAATACCCCGCATAACTCCTGTACCAGTCGTTTCAGGGGAAAGATCAGGCCCTGGGTATGCTCTGTATCCGGTAAATCCATACCAGCCGAGAAACTATCCGATGGGCGGAAGGCTTTAAAGGGTTCTGGCCTATGACCCAGCAGTCGGTCCAGGTACTCGCTTACCGCCAGCCCCATGCGTCTTGCCAATGCCTTGCGTGGCAGTCGGAAAATTTCAGTGACGGTGCGAAAGCCCATTTTTTGCAAAGCCTTTACCTCTGAGGCTTTCAGGTTCAAGTCGCCGATGTTGAGTGTACCGATGCATTTGCGTATATCGGCTGGTGTATGAATGTGCAGACTGTGCCGGGCCGCCAGGCGGGCAGCCTCCGGTGTCGGTGCAATGCCGTTGACAGCACGGTAGCCAAGTTGCTCAAGTTCCGTGGTGATACGCCCTGCAAGTGCCTGGGCATGACCGAATAAACGTTCGCTGGCGGCAACCTCCAGTAACAGCTTGT
>Ga0224504_10000330_pt1 | contig 21082 bp, 18 predicted proteins | sample SF_Oct11_sed_USG_3_FD_170160 | JGI IMG/M metagenome (GOLD analysis project Ga0224504, IMG submission 170160) | Sediment microbial communities from San Francisco Bay, California, United States - SF_Oct11_sed_USGS_24 | ecosystem: Environmental > Aquatic > Marine > Sediment | place: USA...
GCTCGCCCTGGGTCTGACCCAGCACGTCGGCGTCATCCGCGGCCTAGTCCAGAGCCGGGTGCGGCTGGGCCGGTGGAAGGACCAACTGATGCGCGATCCCCACCAGGTCATGGAGGCCTACCTGGCCTGCACCCAGGACACCGCCGTCGGCGCCGGGTGACGGGAGCCGGGAGCATGAAGGTCACGGTAAAGACTGCCGGAAACCTGGGCAAGTACCTGCCGCCGGGCAGCGCCGGAAACGTTGCGGCCCTGGACGTCTCCGAAGGAGCTACTCCGGCCGATATCGTCAGGCGGCTCGGCATGCCCGAGGACGGCAGCTACCTCGTCGTGCTCAACGGCACGGCGGTCCCGAAGATGGAGCGCGCGACCCGTAGGCTTTCGAACGACGACAGCCTGGCGATCATGCCGCCGCTTAAAGGCGGCTGATCTCGCCAAAGCTGGCCGTTTCCAACAGAATTCCGAAGTCGTCGATATCAATTCGAATGGTTGGCGAGGGCCCGGCGAACGGCCCTCGCGAGGTCGGACATGCGAAACGGCTTCTGCAGCAGCCGCACGCCGTCGTCGAGCCGGCCATGGTGGACGATGGAATTCTCCGTATATCCCGACATGTACAGGATCGCCGTGTCCGGAAGGCGTTTCTGGACTTCCTCCGCCAGGACCCGCCCGCTCATCCCGTTGGGAAGCACCACATCGGTCAGGAGAAGGTTGGCGCACGGCCGCTCGTCGAGTAGGTCCAGCGCGGCCTTGCCGTTGCCGGCCTCGCGAACATCGTACCCGAGGTCGCGAAGCAGGGACACGACCAGGGTCCGAACCTCGATATCGTCCTCCACGACAAGCACCGTTTCGCCGCGCGCCAGGGGTATGTCGCCCTGGGTTTCCGGCCTGCTTGTCGCCTGTTCGGGGTTCTTGATTCGGGGCAGGTAGAGTTTGACGGAGGTGCCCTCGCCGACCTCGCTGTAGATCGAAACATGACCGCCCGACTGCTTGACGAAGCCGAAGACCATGCTGAGCCCGAGACCGCTGCCGCTGCCGACGTCCTTGGTGGTGAAAAAGGGATCGAGAGCGCGGGCGCACACTTCGGGGGCCATGCCGGTGCCCGTATCGGTCACGGCGAGCAGGACGTATTGGCCCGGCGTCACGTCCTGCTGGGCCGCCGCATAGTCGTCGTCGAGCCGTGCGTTGGACGTTTCGATCGTGAGCTTGCCGCCCTCCGGCATGGCGTCCCTGGCGTTGATGGCAAGGTTCAGCACGGCGTTCTCCAATTGGGCCGGGTCGGCGCTGGTGGTCCACAAGCCGCTGTCGCTCACCACTTCGATCTCGATCGTTTCCCCCAGCGTGCGCCGCATCATGTCGGTCATTCCCGACACCAGGCGGCCGGCGTTGATTTCTTCCGGTTGCAGCGCCTGCTTCCTGGAAAAGGCGAGCAGCCTTTGAGTCAGCGTCGCGCCGCGCTCGGCCGCGCCCAGCGCTTTCTCGACATGACGGCGGCACCGGTCGTCCTGTGTCAGCTGTTCCGCGACGAGCTCCAGATTGCCCACGACAACGGCCAGGAGATTGTTGAAGTCATGGGAGACGCCGCCGGTAAGCTGCCCGATGGCCTCCATCTTCTGCGCATGGCGGAGCTGCGCTTCGGTCGCCTTGCGTTCGGTCACGTCTTCGATCGCGATGAAGACGCGCGACCAATCGTGACGGTATTTCGGGGGAATGGTGACTCGCTGGCGGGTGATCATCTCGGTGTCGTCTATCCTGGTGTCGCGTGCTTCGACATCGCAGCTCGTCTTCCCCGCGGCAAAGGCAGCCAGCATGTCGACGAAGCACTCCAGCTGTTCGGGTGCGACCAGCGCGGCCTTGGTCGATTCGCTGAGCGCTTCCTTGCTCGGCGCGCCATAGATATCGAGAATCTCGCGGCTGATATCGACGGTCGTCGGCAGATCATAGGCCTTTGCCAGCTGATCCGGGTGGCGGGCAAAGTAGTCATGCCAGTCCACGACCCCCTGCGCGGCGAGCTCGTCGATCTTCCCTTTGATCGGCGACCAATCCTCCTCCCAGATCGCGACGGGGGAATCTTCGAAGATCTCCCGGTAGCGTCTCTCGCTGGCCCGCAGGGTCTCCTCGGCCAGCTTGCGCTCGGTGATGTCCTGGATGACCGCGACGAAGACCGGCGGCCTCTCGGTTCGCGACAGCTGCAGGCGAACCTCCACGTCGTAGGTCGACCCGTCCTTGCGCCGGTGCAGCGTGCTGAACACGACCTGGTCGCGCAGGCCTTCGTGCAGAGGCGCGATGAGATCGGAAAACGTTTCCCGGGTGAATTCCGGTTTGATATCGAGCGGCGTCAGCCGGCGGAGCTCCTCCAGGGGGTATCCGATGTTCTCCCGGGCACCCCGATTGACCTCCAGGAACCCAAGCGTCTCGCTATCGAAGACATAAACCTCGTTGACCGAATTCTCGACGATGCGCCCGAGCCGCGTGCTGAGTTCCTCGACCTTCGTCCACTCGGTGACGTCCTGCAGGGCGCCGAAGTTGCCGACGACGGTCCCGGCCGCGTCGTACATCGGCTCGCCGACCTCGAGGACCGTGCGCAGCTCGCCGCTCGGCCGGACGATCCGATAACGCACTTCGTAGGACTCGCTGAAATGGTCCGGCGAGCCGTAGACCTCGGCGAGCCTTTCGCGGTCGTCCGGGTGGACAAACGCGAGAAACTCCGTGTCCGAAACCTCGAGCTCCGCCATCGGACGCCCCATGATCTCGGCCAGCTCGGCGGACGGTTCCAGCTTCTTCTGCTCGAGGCGCCACTCCCAGTGGGCGAGCTTCACCAGGCGCTGCGCCTGAGCGAGCCGAGCCTGGCTCTCGCGCAGCGCGTCCTCCGTCCGCCGGCCGGCTGCCAGGAAAGTTCCCAGGAGCGCCATGCCGGCAAACGCGAGGGCCGAGACGGAAAGCGCGAAGAATTCCGCCGTCATATCGGGCGGGTGGGGCATGTCCTCGAACAGGAAATGGTAGAGGCCGAGCGAACGCTTACCGGCCATGAGGACCATGGCGGCGGCAATGGCGACCCAGGCAACCCGCCAGCCGGTGATCCTGATCAAGCGAAACGCCAAAGCCGCCGCGGCGAGCTGAAGACTCAAGGATGTCGCGAGAACGAAACCGGCCATATCTTGCCTGATGTCAGGGGAGTCCTAAGCGGGTTGGGTGGGGGGAACTATAATATTCGAACTATCAGTTCGTCCCAGTGACGACAATAACTTATTCCTAGGCCGTTGGTATGGGAAATTCTCAGGAGCCCCGGCCGTCCCTGGGCCGGAGGGTCAATGAATTCTTTGGTCTATCAATCGCGGGTCGAAAACCCGTGGCATCAGACCGGCCTGGAACCAGGTCACGAAGCTGTAGATGCTGTAAACGGGCAGGCCGAGCGTCTGCCGTAAATCCGCGGCATAGGGCACCATGTTGGTGCACTCGAGGACGATGGCGCCCGTTTCCGGAAAATCCTCGATAAGTCGATGTCCGGCGTCGATCAAATCGGCCCGCGCCAACTCGACGTCCAGTGCCGGCTCGTCATCCAATATGGCGCGGCTGAACTCCCGGCCTTCGTCCGTTCCCACGATCGGGGTATCCGTCGCGACGCCGGACGCCTTCAGGTGTTCGGGCGTCAGGCTGGCTCTTGAAATGGTCAGCACTCCGGCCCGCCGGCCGCGTGGCAAGAGGCCTTGCACCATAGGCACCTGCATGAGCGAGGATGAGGCGACGGGGACGCCGACAGCGTCCGCCAGTTGGTCCTGAAGCAGGGCCAGGAAGCCGCAGTTCGTGGTGATTCCGTCGGCGCCGTCGGCGACGAGTTCCCGGGCGGCGTCGATGAAGTGCTCGGCCAGCCCCTCGGCGGCGCGGCGCACCACGCGATCGGGGGACGCGCCCCGGACCACCTTGTAGAGAACGGGAAACGGCCAAGTTCCCGCATTGCCGACGTCGCCCGGAATGCGCGGAAACCGGGTTTCCAGCATCAAGATACCGACGGACGCTCCGTAGACGGTCTTGCCTCCGGCAACCGCGGAATTCTGTTTCATCTCGCCCTCCTGCGTCAGTTGACCAGATAGATGCGGGAATAGCTTTCCTTGATGGCGGCGGTAATCTGATCGAGCCGCCTGGCAATATGTGCATTCATGTGATGCGCCGCCAAATCCGCGTCCCGCACCATCAGCGCCTGAACGATCGCCCGGTGTTCGTTTTGGGTTTCCTCGCGCTTTGAATCCATGTCGACCCAGCGAAAATACCTTATCCGAGCGTTGATGTTTTCCAGCGTTCTGCACATCTCGATATTGCGGCTGAGCGCCATGATCTTCTCGTGGAAATATTCATCCAGCGCGACCAATTCCTCGCTGCTGCGGCCGCCTTCCTCGGGCCCCGTCTCGTCCAGGAAACGGGCTAGGTCCGCGACCTCCTGCTCGGTCGCCTGCTCGCAGGCAAGACGTACGGCGGCGACCTCCACGACCGCGCGAAATTGATAGAGTTCGAACATTTCGCGGGGTTTCAGATCACGGCAGAAAAATCCGCGGTCTTGTTTCAGCACGATAAACCCCTCCGCCACCAGACGGTTCAGGGCTTCGCGCAAGGGGGTTCTGCTGGCGCCCAGACGGCGGGCGAGATCGACCTCGTTGATTCTCTCGCCCGGCTTGAACTTGAACGAGATCGCCATGTCCTTGACGGTGAGATAGAGGCTCTCGGCCCTGCTCGGAGATTTCTTTGCCGGGTCGTTCATAAGGGAGATGCCACCACACCAACTGTATACAGATTGGAAGTCTAAGACATGTCCTCAAGCTCGGCAACTCAAAAGACTGGCGGATATAAGGCAATTCCATTGACAGCATTGACAATGGGATCCGATATTGTATACATATTTGTATTCACTCGAAGAACGACGAAGCAAGGTGACGTTGATGACGCAGTCTCGAGGCAATGCGTTGAATGGCGCCGAGGCCATGGTGCGCCTGCTCCAAGCCCATGGCGTGAAGCATATCTTCGGCTTATGCGGAGATACGTCCCTGCCGTTCTACGATGCACTCTTCCGCCTCGATCACGGCATGCAGCACATCTTGACCCGCGACGAACGTTGCGCGGCCTATATGGCGGATGCCTATGCGCGCGTCACCGGGCGCGTCGGTGTCTGCGAGGGGCCGAGCGGGGGCGGCGCCACCCATATTCTGCCGGGCGTCGTCGAGGCGAACGAATCGTCGGTCGCGCTTTTGTCGATCACATCGGACGTATCGGTTGCTTCGAGGGGGCGTTATCCGCTGACGGAGCTCGACCAGGCAGCCCTGTTTCGCCCCCTGACCAAGTGGAACGGCGTCATCGAGGAAGCGGAAAGACTGCCCAACATGGTGCGGACGGCCTTTCGGGCGATGACCACGGGGCGCCCCGGAGCGGCGCATCTGGGTCTGCCGATCGATGTTCAGAGAGCGCCCGTCGACGATGGTGATATTTGGGCCCAGTCCGATTTCGCGACCTTTCCGGCCTGGCCGGGCGCGCCCGACCCGAAGGCGGTCGAGGCGGCCGCGAACGCCATTGTCGCAGCCGGCAACCCGGTCATCGTCTGCGGCGGCGGCGTTGTTCTCGCCGGCGCGGAGGCGGCCCTGCAGGCGGTGGCGGAACGACTGAACATCGTCGTCGCGACCACGGTCAGCGGTCAGGGCAGCTTGGCCGACAATCATGCCAATCATCTCGGCGTGGTCGGATCGAACGGCGGCACCCCGGCCACCCGCGCAGTCATCGACGAGGCGGACCTCGTCGTCTTCGTAGGGTGCAGGGCCGGCTCGGTCACCACGGAACGTTGGCGCTCGCCGGCGAGGGGCGTGAAGATCGTTCATGTCGACAGCGACCCCATGGCCATATCGGCCAACTACCGGACCGAGGTGGCGGTGGTATCGGACGTTCGCCTGGCCTTCGAGGCCTTGAACCTCGCCTTCGAGGAGATGGGCACGGACAAGGTCGATTTCGGCGGCGCGGCAAAGGTCGCGGCGGCGTTGAAGGTCAAGTTCGCGGCCTTCGACGAGCTGGCCGCCAGCAGCGACAGGCCGATCAAGCCGGAGCGGGTGATCGCCGAATTGAACCGGGTATTGCCGTCGGATGCGGTGATCGTCGCCGACCCCGGAACCCCCTGTCCTTATTTCTCCGCCTTCTACAAGATCCCTCATGCGGGGCGGTATTTCATTTCCAACCGGGCGCACGGCGCCCTTGGCTATTCCCTTTCGGCGGCGGTCGGGGCCCAGATCGGACGGCCCAATTCCAAGGTCGTCGCGGCCATGGGCGACGGAAGTTTCGGTTTCACGGTCGGAGAGCTCGAGACCGTTACGCGGCTCAACCTTCCGATCACGTTTCTGGTCTTCTCCAACAGTGTCTACGGTTGGATCAAAGCCGGTCAGAAAACGAGTTTCGATGAACGCTACTACTCCGTCGATTTCAACCGAACCGACCACGCGGCCGTCGCCGAGTCGTTCGGGGTCAAGAGCTGGCGGGTGGAGGACCCGGCCGAGCTGCGGCAGGTCCTCGAGCTGGCCGCCCAACACGATGGACCGACTCTGGTCGACGTGATCAGCCAACCGCTGCAGGATGCCCAAGCGCCGGTCAGCGAATGGATTGCATGATGCGGCAACAGGGCGGGTGGGGGGCGACCTCACCGAAGTTGTGGAGAGGGGAGCCTCTATGAGCGAGGCGAAGCCACAGAAGATCGCCGTGGTCGGCGCGGGCATAGTCGGCGTTTCCTGCGCCCTGCATCTTCAGCGCCTGGGGGCGAGAGTCACTATGATCGATCGCCAGGAACCGGGCGATGTCGACGCCGCCTCCTATGGCAACGGCGGCGTCCTGGCGCGCTGCGCTGTGGTCCCCGTCGCGACGCCGGGCATTCTGCTCAAGGCCCCATCCATGCTGTTTTCCGCCGACGGGCCTTTGTTCCTGCGCTGGTCCTATCTGCCGCGCCTGCTGCCCTGGCTGATTCCCTACCTTCGGTCCTCGAGCCGGAAAAGCGTCGAGCATATCGCACGTCACTTGACGCCGTTGCTGTTCGACAGCGTCGACGAACATCGCGCCTTGGCCCAAGGAACTGATGCCGGACGTTGGGTGCGCTCCTGCGAGTATCTCTACCTCTATGAGAGCCGCGACGCCTTCGGGCGCGACGCCTTCGGCTGGGGTCTGCGCCGCGAGCACGGTTTCGAATGGGACACGCTGCAAGGCGGCGCGGTCCGCGAATTTGATCCCGCCCTTTCGCCGAAATACGAATTTGCCGTGGTCTTGAAGGATCATGGTATGATCACCGATCCTGGCAACTACGTCAGCGACCTCGCCAAAGGATTCGCCGCCGCCGGAGGGGAAGTTATCCGAGCCAATATCAAACGGGTGGACGCAGGCGACGACGGCGTCGTTCTGAAAACCGACGGCGACGACATCGAAGCAGACAAGGTCGTTATCGCCGCCGGTGCCTGGTCCCATCTCCTGGCTGCCGAACTGGGCGCCACAGTACCCCTCGAATCGGAGCGCGGGTATCACCTGGAGTTGGTGGGCGCGAACAAGCAGCCATCGGGACCGGTCATGGACGCGGCACGCAAATTCGTCGCCGCCCCCATGAACGGCGCCTTGCGCCTGGCGGGCGTTCTCGAATTCGGCGGCTTGGATGCGCCCGCCTCGAATGGCCCTCCGGACTTGTTGCTGCGCGGAGCCAAGGCCATGCTGCCGGGTTTGGAGTACGAAGCGAAACGGACTTGGATGGGGCACCGACCTGCCCCCGTGGACAGCCTGCCCGTCATCGGGCCGGCGCCGGCCAGCCGCCAGGTCTATTTCGCCTACGGACATCACCATGTTGGATTGACCGCCGGGCCCAAGACCGGCCGGATCGTGGCGCAGCATGTGATGGGGCTTCGGCAAAACGTAAGTCTTGACGCCTACCGGTGCGACCGTTTTAGCTGAAGGAGGTGAAATCAATAATGATGAGGCAATACAAGGACAAGGAGGAGAGAAGATGCGTAATGCGTTCCTGATAACCGTTTCCGCGATCGGCGCGACGATCGTTCTTAGCAGCGGCCCCGCGAACGCCGAGAAGTGGGACATGCCGATGGCCTACTCGGCAACCAACTTCCACTCGGCTACCGGTGCAGCGTTTGCAGAATGCATCACCACGGGAACCGGCGGAGCCATTGAGGTTGTTACCCACCCGTCCGGTTCTTTGTTCAAGGGCGCTGATATCAAGCGGGCCGTTCAGACCGGCCAGGCTCCAATTGGCGAGCGGTTGCTTTCGGGCCACCAGAACGAAAATGCCTTGTTCGGTTTCGATTCGGTGCCATTCCTGGCTACTTCTTTCGATGATGCAGCCAAACTTTGGAAAGCCGCGAAACCGACACTGACCAAGGTCTTGGATGACCAGAACCTGGTCCTGCTCTATGCTGTGCCGTGGCCACCACAGGGCTTGTACTTCAAGAAGGAAGTCAACTCGGTCGCTGATATGAAAGGCATCAAGTTCCGTTCCTACAACACAGCGACAGCACGTTTGGCTGAGTTGGCAGGCATGCTTCCCGTGACCATTGAAGCGGCGGAAATTTCGCAAGCCTTCGCGACCGGCGTTGCCGAATCCATGATTTCATCCGGGTCCACGGGCTACGACCGTAAAGTATGGGAGAGCCTCACGCACTTCTACGAAGTGGATGCCTGGTTGCCGCGTAATTATGTCATGGTTAACAAGGACGTCTGGGGCGCTACCAGCAAAGCCAATCAAAACGTCATCCGGGGCTGTGCCGAATTGGCTGAATATGCGGGTACGTGGCGGGCGGTTGAATACACTCAGTTCACACTGAACGGTCTTAAGGCTGGCGGCATGACCGTTGGTCCAGCCGGCCCCGAACTGGTCTCCGACTTGAAAGAAATCGGCGAAACGATGACCTCCGAATGGTTGCAAAAATCAGGAGCAGATGGCAAGGCTATAGTCGACGCATTCAAAGCCATGAAATAGGTTGAATTGGGGAGGGGCGCACCGGCGTCTCTCCCCACAATAAATGTCAATAAACGGGGGAGGATATGCAGGCATTCGGGAGGTCCGCTCGTTCCTTTCTGGATAGAGTCTATTTCGGTTGTGGTGTTATCGCCGCTCTGTTTCTTATCGCTATTCTTTCATTGATCGTTGTTCAAATGCTGGCCCGCTGGACCGGTGAAGTATTTTCCGGTGCGCCGGATTACGCGGGCTACTGCATGGCGGCGGCGTCCTTCTTTGCCTTTGCCCATGCCCTCAACCGCGGTGCCCATATTCGCGTTAGCATGCTTCTAAATGTCGTTGGCCCGAAAACCCGGCGCCTGCTCGAAGTCTGGTGTTTTGGCGTCGCCACCGGGCTTGCCTGGTATTTCTCCTACTACGCTACAAAAGCCACGTATTGGTCCTGGAAGTTCAAGGACATCAGCCAAGGCCAGGACGCGACCCCGTTGTGGATCCCGCAGACCTCCATGGTGCTCGGCAGCATCGTTTTTGCCATCGCGCTTACCGATCACCTGATCCACGTCCTGTTCTCCGGCGATCATCGCATTCGATCCGATGTGATTGAACAGAGTCACGGGGAGTAGGGCCAATGGGTGAATTCGAACTTATCGCCATTTTCCTGTTTATCCTGTTCCTGTTGCTCGGTACCGGCGTATGGGTCGGTTTGGCGCTCTTGGGCGTAGCTTTTGTCGGCATGGAATTGTTCACGACCCGTCCGGTCGGCGACACCATGATCACGACCATCTGGAGCGCCTCGTCGTCGTGGACGTTGACCGCTCTACCATTGTTCATATGGATGGGAGAGATCCTCTACCGAACCCGACTTTCGGAAGATATGTTTCGCGGGCTGTCGCCTTGGCTGGCCCGGTTGCCGGGTGGCTTGATCCACACCAATATCGTGGGCTGCACGGTCTTCGCCGCTGTCTCGGGATCATCCGCGGCAACGCTTACCACTGTTGGCAAGATGTCGATTCCGGAGTTGCGTAAACGCGAATATCCGGAGAATTTGATCATTGGTACGCTTACGGGTGCGGCAACATTGGGGCTTATGATCCCGCCGTCACTGACACTGATCGTCTATGGGGTGACGATCAACGAATCCATCTCGAAACTCTTCATGGCAGGCATTCTGCCGGGGCTCGTCCTGGCTACGATGTTTATGGGGTATGTGGCGATCTATTCGCGGGTTTCAAAAAAGTTCCATCCGGTTCCCGAACCGGAAATGACCTTCGCTGAAAAAATCGCCAATTCCAAATTTCTGATACCGGTGTTCTTGCTGATATTGGTGGTTATCGGCTCCATGTACATGGGTTATGCGACAGCAACGGAAGCCGCCGCGTTTGGCGTGATAGGATCGCTATTGCTGGCGGCCAGCCAGGGATCGCTGACATTGGCAACCTTCAGGGCAAGCCTGATGGGGGCGACCCGCACCTCCGCAATGATCGCCTTGATCCTGGCGGGTGCTGCGTTCCTGTCCCTTTCCATGGGGTTCACGGGCTTGCCGAGGGCGCTGGCGGAATGGATTGCGGTTTTGGAGTTGAGCCGGTTTGAACTGCTGATGGTGCTGCTGGTTTTCTATATCGTCATCGGCTGTTTCCTGGATGGCATTTCTTCGGTCGTGCTGACCATGGCCGTCGTCGAACCGATGATCCGTCAAGCCGGGATCGACGTAATCTGGTTCGGCATCTTTATCGTCGTCGTTGTCGAAATGGCGCAGATCACTCCGCCCATCGGATTTAATCTGTTTGTTATGCAAGGCATGACCAAACACGAGATGGGGTATATTTCAAGAGCCGCAATACCGATGTTCTTGATAATGGTGCTGATGGTATTTGTGCTGATTTTCTTCCCCGACTTGGCGACATATCTGCCGGATAACATGAAATCAATTAATTCCAGCTGATTTGCTGGAGGAAGAATCGGTTGGCCCAATCGCATAAGATTCACTCCGGGCGTGTTCGCATTGTCGAACTGCCGGTGACGGAGGTCCATTCGCACGGCAGCGGCGATGTCGGTTCCATCAAGACGGTTATTGTGGAACTGACCACGGATACAGGAATCACCGGCTGGGGCGAAGCATCGCCCTGGCCCGTATTTACCGGCACCGCGGAAGGGAATGCGAATGCCCTAAGTCGTTATTTCATCCCGGCGATCATAGGGGCTAATCCATTCGACGTGGAAGTCCTGCTGGAGCAGGCGGAAAAGAACGTAGTGCATTACCCCGAAGCGAAAGCCGCCCTCGAAACGGCTCTTCTGGATATCATGGGAAGAGTGCTGGGGATCCCCATCCATGAACTTCTGGGGGGATGTCACCGGGATCAGGTCCGTTTGAGTTTTTCTCTCGCAAACCCGGACTTTGAAGAGGACATCGCCAAGGCGGAACGCCTGCATGGTGATGGGGTAAAGATTTTCAAATTAAAGACAGGGTTCAAAGATCATGCATTTGATCTGATGCGCCTGCAAAGGCTGCGCGACAAATTTCAGGACCGGCTGGATCTGCGCATCGACTTCAACCAGGGCATGACGGCACATGAGGCCCTGCCCAGGCTTCGTGATTTCGAAAGTTTCCGGCTGTCTTTTATCGAGCAACCGGTTCCCCGCGACAATCTGGAAGCCATGGCGCACTTTACCGATGTTCTGACAACGCCCATCATGGCGGACGAATCGGTCTTCAATCCCCGTGAAGCCTTTATCGGCGCCCAGATGCGGATTGCCGATATCTTTAGCCTGAAAATCATGAAGAGTGGCGGATTGCGTCGCGCCTTGAACGTTGCGGCCATCGCCAGGTCGGCGGGTATCGGTGTTTATGGCGGTTGTATGTTTGAAACGGGCATAGCCCATGCAGCGGGCGCCCATCTGATGGCGGCATTGCCTGAACTGAATTTGGGGTGCGAATTTTACATGGCGACCTATTACCTGACCGAGGATATCTTGACCGAGCCTTTCCCTGTCAGGAACGGTTATGTCCATGTGCCGTCAGGCCCCGGACTCGGCGTCGATGTTGATCTCGCGCGGCTTGAGAAGCACACGGCACAAACGCTTCAGGTACATTAGCTCTGAAAGAACTGGTTTATGGAACGCGTCAAGTTCTCCGATTGCAACGAGGCGGGCCCCATCATCGTTGGGCCAAACAGTCAGAGGTCATTCAATTATGGCCCGTATGGCGCGCGGCGCGGAATTCAACATAAAGACCGAACTATACATGTTATTTCCGTCTCTCCCTGAAATCGCTCTTTCCGTTTATGTCATGGCGCCCGGGCCGGGTTGAGCATCGTCGACGGCGCAATCAACACGAATCAACGAGGACATCATGGCGGAAAACATCGTACTGGCGGCCATCGATCTACAGCATGACGAATCGGACAGGAACGTTGCCGAGGAAGCCTTGGCCCTGGCGCGCAATCACGAAGCCGAACTTCACCTTGTGTTCGTCGTTCCCGATCAAAACATCGGATATGTACAAGCCTATATCCCGGCCGAGATGAAGGCGGAGGTCGAGAAGGATGCGAGAGCCGATCTGGACGCATTCGGCACGTCCCTCGGCGGTGGCGGCACGAAGATTCAAACGCACGTCTTGCGCGGCATCGTCTACGAGGAAATCGTCAAGCTCTCGGATCGCATCAAGGCGGATATCGTCGTCATCGGCGCGCATAAGCCGGGGTTCATGGATTTCTTCCTGGGCCCCAACTCGGCCCGCGTGGCGCGCCATGCCGAATGCAGCGTGATGATCGTCAGACCGGGGCGAAACGGATGAACCCTGCATGCCCATTCCGTCCTTCACCGACATAGCGACCTTCCTGCCGAGCGCCATGTCGCCCCGACCGGGATGAGAGCGCCAAGGCCCTCGACCTTACAGCTGGCGGCGGACGGGTGCCGTGTTTCCTGCGCGGTCGCGCTGTGCTCTATTGCGCGAGAATCGGGGATCTGGAACCGGGCGCGGGGTCGGCATGGCGTGGGTGCGCGTTGTCGTGGTCAACTACAATTCGGGCGACCTCCTGGCCAGGGCGGTCGCCTGCCTGGCCGCGCAGAGCGATCCCGACTTCGAGGCGGTCATCGTCGACAACGCGTCCGGCGACGGCTCGGCGGACCGGCTGGTCCTGCCCGACGATCGTTTCACCCTGGTCCGCTCCGAGGCGAACCTGGGCTTCGCGGCGGGCTCGAATCTGGGCTGCCGCGGGGCTCGGACCGACTGGCTGGCGACGCTCAACCCCGACGCCTTCCCGGAGCCCGGCTGGCTGGCCGCCTTGCGCGCCGCGGTCGCGCGATACCCCGGGGCCGCGATGTTCGGGTCGTTGCAGATCGACGCCCGGGATCCGGACCGTCTGGACGGCTGCGGCGACAACTATTCCTTCTTCGGCATCAACTGGCGCGGCGGCCACGGCCAGCGCTTCGCCGGTCCGCCGGCCGACGGCGAGTGTTTTTCGCCCTGCGGCGCGGCGGCGCTCTACCGGCGCGAGGCCTTCGAGGCCGTGGGCGGCTTCGATGAAAGCTATTTCTGCTACTGCGAGGACGTCGACCTCGGCTTTCGCCTGCGTCTCAGGGGCGGCCGCTGCGTTCAGGTCGGCGATGCCGTGGTCCGTCACGTGGGCTCCGCGGTGACCGGACTGCAGAGCCCCTTCACCGTCTACCACAGCGCCCGCAATCGGTTGTGGACTTATGTGAAGAACATGCCGGCGGCCCTGCTGTGGCTGTCCCTGCCCATGCATCTGGCGGCCACCGCCGGTCTTCTGTGGAATGCCCGCGGCGGCCCGCGCCTACGGCCGATGCTGTCGGGTCTGGGCCATGGCTTGCGCGGGCTGGGACCGGTTCTGGCCGAGCGCCGCCGGGTGCAGCGAAGCCGCGGCGTCTCCGCCGGGACCATCGCCAGGGCCTTGTCCTGGAGCGTCACGAAGCTGCGCCGCCGGGAGGCCGATTTGCGGAGGCCGTAGCGGTAGTTTGGGATTGTGCTTCGGGTTCGATCGTGTACCATTACCCGCTAAGTATCCGGGCACTACGAACCATGTCTTTCAGCTAATTGGCATGAATCGATGCCTTGAGGAACCCGACTAACAGAAAAAACCAAGAGAACCTCACAAGCTATGGAAATAATGGCGCTGGATATCCCCGAAGTGAAAGTCCTTACGCCAAAGAAGTTTGGCGACCACAGGGGGTTCTTTTCGGAGACCTACAACAAGAAAGCCCTGGCCGCGCAGGGCATCGAGATTGATTTCGTCCAGGACAACCATTCCCTCTCGGCGGAGGTGGGTACGATCCGCGGCCTGCACTTCCAGACGCCGCCCTTCGCCCAGGACAAGCTCGTCCGGATCGCGCAGGGCAGCGTGCTCGACGTGGCGGTCGACATACGGCGCGGGTCGCCGACCTATGGGAAGTTCGTCAGCGCGGTGATCAGCGCCGAGGCCTGGAACCAGATTCTGGTGCCAGTCGGCTTCGCGCACGGCCTGTGTACTCTGGAACCCGATACCGTGGTGATATATAAGGTCAGCAACTACTACGCGCCCGACCACGACTTCGGCCTGCTCTGGAGCGACCCGGATATCGGCATCGACTGGCCGATCTCCGAGGCCGAGGCCAAACTGTCGGACAAGGACCGCAAGCAGCCCGGCTTGAGGGAATTCAACAGTCCCTTCGAATATCGGGCGTGACGAGCTCATTGACTGCCACGTAATCGAGGAATGCCGTGAAAACTGTACTTGTGACGGGGGCTGGCGGATATATCGGCGCCGTCCTGGTGCCCATGCTCCTGGAGCAGGGCCATCGGGTGCGCGCCCTGGACCGGTTCTTTTTCGGAAACGACCTGCTGCCCGAGCACGACCGTCTCGAGGTCGTCAAGGAGGACAGCCGGCGCATCACCCTGGACCACCTTTCGGGCGTCGACGCGGTGATCGACCTGGTCGCGGTCTCGAACGACCCGAGCGGCGAACTGTTCCAGGAGGCGACCTGGGAGATCAACTGGGAGTCGCGCGTACGCACGGCCCAGATCGCCAAGCAGGCCGGGGCCACGCGCTATGTGCTGCCGTCGTCGTGCAGCATCTACGGCTTCCAGGCCGCCGACGTGATCAGCGACGAGACCTGCCCGGCCAACCCCTTGACGACCTACGCCAAGGCCAACGAGAAGGCCGAGCAGGGCATCCTGGCTCTGGCCGACGAAGACTTCTGCGCGGTCGCGCTCCGCCAGGCCACGGTCTACGGCTATTCGCCGCGCATGCGCTTCGACCTGGCGATCAACGGCATGACCTTCGGCGCCTGGAAGACCGGCAAGCTGCCGCTGATGCGCGACGGCAGCCAGTGGCGGCCGATGATCCACGTGCGCGACACCGCGGCGGCCCAGATCATGATGCTGACCGCCCCGGCGGACCAGGTCGCCGGCCAGGTCTTCAACGTCGGCTCGGCGCGCGAGACCTATCAGATCGGCCCCCTGGGCGAGATCGTCGCGGCCTGCGTACCGCGCGACGTCGAGATCGAGTGGTACGGCGACCCGGACCACCGGTCCTACCGCGTGGGCTTCGACAAGATCGAGGCCCTGGGCTACCGGGCCGAGCACACGGCCGAGGACGGCGTGCGCGAGATCTGCGGGCACCTCGAGGCCGGCACGCTCGACAAGACCGACCGGACGATCACGCTCACCTGGTACAAGCAGCTCGCCGAGTGGCACCGGGTCATCCGCGAGGTCGAGCTCTACGGGGGCATCCTGGAGATATGAAAGCCCTGCTGCTCGGGCCGAACGGCCAGCTCGGAACCGATATCCGCAGGGCCGTGGACACGCGGGGCGCGGCCTTCGAGCTTGAGACCCTGGGACGCGAGCGCCTGGACGTCTCCGATCCCGGGGCCCTGCGCTCGGTCCTCGGCGAGGCCGCGTTCGAGGTGCTCGTCAACTGTACGAGCTATCACAAGACCGACGAAGTCGAGCAGAACGCCACGGCGGCCTTCGCGATCAATACCCACGCCGTTGAAGAGATGGCGAAGCTCTGCGCGGCCAGGCGCGCGCGACTGCTCCACATCAGCACGGACTACGTGTTCGGCGGCGCGGAGCGCGCCAGGCCCTATGCCGAGACCGACCCGCCCGCGCCGGTCAACGTCTACGGCGCCTCCAAGGCCATGGGCGAGACCCTGGCGCGCCTCGCCGACGGCGGCGTCACGGTGCTGCGCGTGGCCTCGCTGTTCGGGGTCGCGGGGGCGAGCGGCAAGGGCGGCAACTTTGTCGAGACGATGATCCGCGTGGGCAAGGAAAAGGGCGCACTGAGCGTGGTCGACGACACCACGATGTCGCCGACGGCGACGGCCGACGTGGCCGAGATGCTGCTCGACCTGCTGGCGGCCGGGGCGCCCTCCGGCATCTACCATGCGGTCAATTCCGGCGAGGCCAGCTGGTACGAGTTCGCCAGCGCGATCATCGCCCGCGCCCGGGTCGCCGCGGATGTCCGGCCGGTCACCAGCGACGAATACCCTACGGTCGCCCGGCGCCCGGCCTACAGCGTGCTGGACAACACCAAGATCGCCCGCGCGATCGGCCGGCCTGTCCCACACTGGACCGAGGCGCTGGACCGCTATCTGCGCGACAAGGGACACACGGCCTAGACGAGGGCCCCGGAAAAAGAGAGGGAGGGCCGAGGTGCGCGGCATCATCCTGGCCGGCGGCGCGGGGACCCGCCTCTACCCGGTCACCCGGAGCGTCAGCAAGCAGCTGCTGCCGGTCTACGACAAGCCGATGATCTATTACCCGCTGTCGACCCTCATGCTGGCGGGCATCCGGGACATCCTGGTCATCACCACGCCCGAGGACGCCGAGCAGTTCCGGACTCTGCTGGGCGACGGCGCGCAATGGGGCCTGGCGATCGACTACGCCGTGCAGCCCTCGCCGGACGGCCTCGCCCAGGCCTTCCTGATCGGCCGCGATTTCATCGGCGCCGAGCGTTGCGCGCTGGTGCTGGGCGACAACATCTTCTACGGCCACGGCTTGGTCGAGCGGTTGCAGGCGGCGGCGGCGCGCCCGGACGGCGCGACGGTCTTCGGCTACCAGGTGTCGGATCCCGAGCGCTACGGCGTGGTCGCATTCGACCGCGGCGGCCTGGCGGTCAGCATCGAGGAAAAGCCGAAGAAGCCCAAGTCGAACTGGGCGGTCACCGGGCTCTATTTCTACGACAACCAGGTCGTCGAGATCGCCGCCGGAATCAAGCCCTCGGCGCGCGGCGAGCTCGAGATCACGGAGGTCAACAGCCGCTACCTGGACGCGGGCGCGCTGCGTGTCGAGCAGCTCGGCCGCGGCTTCGCCTGGCTCGACACCGGGACCCACGCCTCGCTGCTGCAGGCCTCCGAGTTCGTGCGCACGGTCGAGGAGCGCCAGGGCCTGAAGATCGCCTGCGTCGAGGAGGTCGCCTTCCGCATGAGCTTCATCGACGCCGAGGCCCTCGCCACGCTGGCCCGGCCGCTCGAGAAGAGCGGCTACGGCGACTACCTCCTGCGCATCGTGGCGGAGGAGGCGGGGTAGGGCGCTAGAGTGAGATGTCGTCGGGATTCTCATTGCCGGACTCCCTCCGCTGTGGCACGCTCAACGTTAGCGGAAGCGTCTTGTGACAATCTATATGTTGTGCGGACGCATGCGGAGCATGGCCCGCCAGCCTTGACGCAGGAGCAATTTCATTCCCCACCGCAATTGCGATCCCTAGGGAGGAACCGATGCAGATCTTTGGAGCCATCACGGCTGCCGCGACGCTGGCCATCGCCGGAATCTGGTCCACCACGACCCCGGCCGCGGGGCAGTCGCCGGGCAGCTCGGAGCCCATTGTGATTCGGGGCGCCGTCGCGAGCGGTCCGGTAACGCCCGATGTCTTCGACGGAGACCTGCGCGATCTGCCGAAGGCGAAAGCCTGGAAGAGCGGGGATCCGATCCGGGAGATTCCCAGACGCGTCTATCCGCGGCGGCGAAAGGACGGGAAAGGCCCGCAGCCGAGCTCGCCGCGGATCGATCCGCTGCTCGAGCTTCAGGAGAACGCTCCGCAGGATAGCGAGAGCCGCGACTTTTCGATTCCCGACCTCAACATCGACGGGTTCACCTTTACCGGCGTCGCCCCGCCGGATACGGTCGGCGATGTCGGGCCCAATCACTACATCCAGATGGTGAACAGCGGCGGCGGCGCGTCCTTTGTCGTCACCAACAAGACCAGCACGATCCTGGTCGGCCCCTTGGATCTCGATACCTTGGGCGTAGGAAACTGTGCGTTCGGCAAAGGCGATCCCATCGTCCTGTACGACCGGATGGCCGACCGCTGGCTCATGAGTGAATTCTCGGACGACGACATCACATTTGCGAATTCTCTTTGCGTCTACGTTTCCCAGACGCCGGACCCGGTCAGCGGCGGCTGGTTCCGCTACGAGTTCGCCACGCCGAATTTCCCCGATTATCCCAAATACGCCGTTTGGCCGGACGCCTATTACGTCTCGACCAACGAACTTACTGGCCCGGCCGTCTACGCCCTGGACCGGACGAGCATGCTCGCGGGCAGCGCCGCGACCTCTCAACGCTTTACCGCGCCCGTCCTGGCGGGCTTCGGATTCCAGGCGCTCATTCCCGCCGACTTGGACGGCGCCAACACCCCGCCGGCGAACTCGCCGGGCTATTTCATGCGCCACCGGGACGACGAGTCGCACAATTTCGGGCCCAATCCAACGGCCGATTTTCTGGAGGTTTGGGAGTTCGACGTGGACTTCGCGACGCCGGCGAACTCGACCTTCACCGGTCCGTTGAACATTACGGTCTCGGAGTTCGATTCCAACCTTTGCGGGCTGTCTTCGTTCTTTTGCTTTCCCCAGCCCGGAACCACGCAAACCCTCGATCCTCTTAGAGAAGTTGTGATGTGGCGTCTCCAGTACCGCAACTTCGGCGGCTACGAGACGCTGGTCGGCAACCTCGTGACCGACGTCGACGGCACCGACCACGGCGGCATCCGCTGGTTCGAGCTGCGCAAGACCGGGGCCGGCGCCTGGAGCCTGTTCCAGGAAGGCACCTATGCGCCCGATGCCGCCCACCGCTGGATGGGTAGCATCGCCATGGACGGCAACGGCAACATGGCCCTGGGCTACAGCATCTCGAGCAGCTCGATCTTCCCCTCGATCCGCTACACGGGCCGGCTCGACGGCGACACGCTCGGCCAGATGACGCAGACCGAGACGACGATCGTCGCCGGGGCGGCCCCGCAGACCTGGACCGTGCGCTGGGGCGACTACAGCGCCATGAGCGTCGATCCGTCGGACGACTGCACCTTCGTCTATACGAACGAATACGTTCCGGCGGGGGGGCTCTGGGCGACCAGGATCGCAGTCTTCAAATTCCCCACCTGCGACAATACGCCGCCCGTGGCGAGCGATTTCAACGCCAATACGCGTTCCGACATCCTGTGGCGCAACACCAGCACGGGGGGCGACTTCCTGTGGCAGATGAACGGCCTCGCCACGGACGCCACGGGGCCGATCGACCCGGTCGGCACCGCTTGGGTCGTGGAGGGCCTCGGTGATTTCGACGGCGACAGGAAGGCAGATATCCTGTGGCGCAACACCGGTACCGGCAGCACCGTCATCTGGCGGATGGACGGCTTTACCAAACTGAATTCCGCGTCGATCGGCACTGTCGGATCGCCCTGGATCGTGGCCGGGCTCGGCGATTTCGACGGGGACAGGAAGGCCGACATCCTGTGGCGCAACACCGGCACGGGGGCCAACATCGTCTGGCGGATGGACGGCTTTACCATAGAGGACACGGGGTCGATCGGCGGCGCGCCGGTCGTCTGGGAGGCGGCCGGCCTCGGCGACTTCAATGGCGACACCAAGGTAGACATCCTGTGGCGCAAAGCCAGCACTGGGGCCGACATCATCTGGCTGATGAACGGCTTCACCGAGGAGACCACCGGATCGATCGGCGCCGTGCCGGTTGCCTGGGAGGTGGCGGGTCTGGGCGACACCGACGGCGACGGCAAGGCCGATATCGTGTGGCGCAACCCGACCACGGGGTCGAACATCGTCTGGCAGATGAACGGCCTCGCCAAGGATGCCACGGGCTCGATCGGCGCGGTCAATTCCGACTGGCGGGTCGACCGGATAGGTGACTACGACGGGAGCGGCAAGGCCGACATCCTGTGGCGCCACACTGTCACCGGAAGAACGTTCCTCTGGTTGATGGACGGATTCGTCAAGGTCACCACGGGATCGATCGGCGTCGTCGGTCTGGACTGGCAGGTGCAGTAGGCGCGCATTGCAGCCGGGCCCGGCCGCCGTGTGTCATGGCGTCTTCCGGGGCGGTGTCGTCTTGCGCGCGGCCCCCGTTCTGTCCAGGTAGGCCTCTATCAGGTCCAGCTCATAGCCCGAGGCGGCGGAGACGACCTCCCGGAAGCGGTCGACATCGGGTATCTCGAAGGGGTTGTCCCTGAGCAGCTCGATCTTGACGAAGGGGCAGCGTGCCTCGGTTATCAGCTTGTCCCAGTAATGGTGCAGGGGATTGCGCGAGAATTCGCGCTTGCCTCCGTCCAGGGCGTCGTAGGGGCAATAGGCGGCGCCTTGGTACCCCGCGCCGATCAACGCCTGCGACAGGCCGATCTCGCCCAGGTCGATCAGCTCCCGCTTGGTGAGCCCGGCAAAGTCCCTGGCGAAGAAGTCCCGGAACGTCTCGGAGCGAACGACGGCGCCGCCGAGGCAGAGGAAATAGGACTGCAGGTGCCACTTGCCTTGGTAGCAGTCGGTGACGCCCCAGAAATCGGCGTCCGTGCGCTCCATGGCCCCGGCCATGTTCCCCAGGTCGAAGAACGGGCCGAACACGCTGTCGTTGGCCAGGAGCAGCCAGTCGAGCCGCTCCAGGTTCTCGAGCCGCGCCAGTCCGAACTGCCAGGAGCCCAGGTCCCGCCCGCTGTTTTCCCGGAGGTAGAGTCCGGTGCAGAGCGGCTCCAAGCGTTCGCGATCGGGCTCGGAAATCCGCTTCGCGGTCGAGACGAAAAGGATCGAATAGCCGGCCGACGAGATGCCCCTCAGAAGTTCGAAAACATAGTCGGATACGATCGAGCTTCGGTCGTAGTGGGCAAAGATGCAGACCCTCGGTGCCGC
>Ga0224504_10000331_pt1 | contig 21035 bp, 23 predicted proteins | sample SF_Oct11_sed_USG_3_FD_170160 | JGI IMG/M metagenome (GOLD analysis project Ga0224504, IMG submission 170160) | Sediment microbial communities from San Francisco Bay, California, United States - SF_Oct11_sed_USGS_24 | ecosystem: Environmental > Aquatic > Marine > Sediment | place: USA...
TGACCCGGCTGCGTGACCTTGGCAACACGGTGATCGTCGTCGAGCATGATGAAGAAGCGATCAGGGCGGCCGACTACGTGGTTGATATCGGGCCAGGCGCGGGTATACACGGCGGTAAAATCATTTTCAACGGGACTCCGGAAGAATTGCAGAATGACCCGGAATCTTCCACCGGCCAGTACTTGTCCGGGAAAAAAGAAATTCCCACACCGGACAGCAGGACCCCGATTGATCCGCAAAGGATTCTGAGAATAATTGGAGCATCAGGCAATAACCTGAAGAACGTGACGCTGGAGATTCCGGCAGGCCTGTTTGTCTGCGTCACCGGGGTTTCCGGCTCCGGAAAATCCACGCTGATCAACGATACGCTGCACCGCATTGCCGCCCGCGAACTCTACGGCAGTTCAGCGCAACCCGCAGCCTTCTCCTCGGTGGAAAACCTCGGATTGTTCGACAAAGTCGTCGATATCGACCAGTCACCCATAGGACGAACACCTCGTTCCAATCCAGCGACTTACACCGGTCTTTTCACGCCAATTCGAGACTTGTTTGCCGGCACCCAGGAGGCTCGTGCCCGCGGCTACAAACCGGGTCGGTTCAGTTTCAACGTGAAAGGCGGCCGCTGCGAAGCCTGCCAGGGCGATGGCTTGATCCGTGTCGAGATGCACTTTCTGCCCGACATCTACGTTCCGTGCGACGTCTGTAAGGGCAAGCGTTACAACCGGGAAACTCTCAGCGTCACGTACAAGGGCAAGAGCATTCACGATGTACTGCAGATGACGGTCGAGGAGGCGCTGGTGTTTTTCGAACCGGTTCCAACGGTCGCAAGGAAACTCCAGACCATGACTGACGTGGGGCTTTCCTACATCACGCTGGGGCAAAGTGCGACCACGCTTTCGGGCGGTGAAGCCCAGCGCATCAAGCTTTCAAAAGAATTGAGCAAGCGGGACACCGGGCAAACCCTCTACATCCTGGACGAACCCACCACCGGCCTGCATTTCCAGGACATCGAGCAATTGCTGGGAGTGCTGCATCGCCTGCGTGATCATGGCAATACCGTAGTGGTTATCGAACATAACCTGGATGTCATCAAAACCGCCGACTGGCTGGTCGATCTTGGCCCGGAAGGGGGTGACAAGGGCGGACAGATCATCGCGACCGGAACACCTGAGCAAGTTGCGGACAACACCGACTCATTTACCGGCGAATTCCTCTCCCGCCTGCTGAAGCGGCATGCGCAGCTCAAAAGCGCCTGAATGAATCGATAACGACGCTCTAGCGTCGTTCAATGGGCACTTCAAACACAAACCGGCGGCCATCATCCGAGGCCATTTCGAGGGTCACGTGTTGACCGGACTTCATCTCGGAGCGGGGCATCATCAGCATCAGGTGAAAGCCACCCGGCTCCAATAGCACTTCTTCGCCGGCAGCCACCGTAAGTTCGGGTACTGCCCGCATTTTGCTTACGCCATCGACCTGCTCGGTCCGGTGCAGGCTGACGTCCCCAAAAGATGGACTGCTGAAAGAAACCAGCACAATGGCTCCGTCCCCGGTATTGTGAAGTGTCCCAAATCCTGCCGTCATCTTCATTCCGGGAGGCAGTGGACGCACCCAGGCTTGATCAAACACCAGGTTCGCCGGGCCCTGTTTTGGACCGCAAGCCGCCAGCAGGATACCGGCGACAAACAACATCAGTGGAAAACTACGAAAAAATTTCACCTTGGATTTAACCCCAATCCGTCTGCGTCTGCGTTATACCAATTGAAACAAATGGAGACCCAAAATGAAAACACCCATTAAGAAACTCTTGCCCCTGATCATTGGTGCTATCTGCCTGCAATCATCCGCTTTCGCGGCAGACACCGGTAGCGACGATTCGATCACCATCTATTCCAGCGTTCACCCGGGAGCGGTTCCGGCCGAACTCTACCGGCCCGTGGCAGGCAGGCAATATGGTGGCCAGGTGCCCGGCTACGCGATTGTCCGTCATGACCGCCCCTATGATATTGAGAAAGGCCTGCATTCACTCAGGGTGGCAGATGTGGCTTCGCTGATCGACCCGACCACCGTGACTTTTTCTTCCCTCGACCAGCCGCAAACACAAGTGCTGGAGCAGAGTTTCCAGTTTGACCTGGTCAGCCAGGCAAAACTGCTGCAGAAGTACCTTGGCCAGCAGGTGACCGTGGAATTGCCAAGAGGCGACCATGTCAGCCTGGCTGAAGGTATTCTGCTGAGCGCGGGCGATGGCCTCACATTGCAGATGAACGATGGCAGCGTTCAGGCCATCCGTAATTACGGCAACATCAGGTTTTCTGAATTACCTGGCGGCCTGATCACGCGACCCACCCTGGAATGGCTGTTGACGAGCCCGACAAAGGGTCCACAGCAAACGCGAATCAGCTATGAAACCCGCGGAATGACCTGGTGGGCAGATTACAACATCGTTCTGGATGAATCTGAAGGCTGCTCTATGGACCTTTCATCCTGGGTCAGCATCATCAATCAATCGGGCGCCACCTACAACAATGCCCGGCTGAAACTGATCGCCGGCGACGTCAACCGCGCAGAACCCAAAGTCCAGCGCCGGGATGCCGTGTACAAAATGGCAATGGCCGAAGAAGCAGATGGTTTCGTGGAGCAATCGTTTTTCGAATACCACATGTATACGCTGGGCAGAAAAACCGACCTGCCCAATCATTCCACCCGGCAAATTCAGCTGTTCCCTGCCGCGCGTGAAATCGCTTGCGAAAAAGAACTGGTCTTCGCCCCGACCATGGACATGCCCTATCGCGGATACCAGCAGTATGACCAGGAGTACGGGCGTTACGGCAATGGCGATGTCAATGTTTACCTGCGTTTCAACAACGAATCAGCGCAAAACCTGGGCATCCCCTTGCCGGCCGGACGCATTCGGGTCAACCAGCTTGACGCCAATGACGGAAACCTGGAATTCATCGGCGAAGACGTGCTGGACCATACCCCCAGGAATGAACAGGTGCTGATTGAAATGGGCAATGCATTCGATGTCGTGGGCGAGCGTAAACAGACAGACTTCCGCGTTGATGTGGGCAGCCGCAATCTTTGGGAAACATTCGAGATTCGCCTCAGGAATCACAAGGACGAGAAAGTCTCAGTCGCCATCCTGGAGAACCTGTATCGGAGCGCAAACTGGACGATAGAAAAATCCAGCCAGGCCCACACGAAGGAAAACAGCAGCCGCATCCGGTTCGATGTGACAGTGCCCGCCGACGGCGAGCAGGTGATTCGCTACACCGTGCACTATACGTGGTAGCTAGTCTTTCTTCGTTCCGTATTGAATGGCCGAATTGGCCTGGCTCCTGGTGGCGTTGGGAGTTCCCGGCGCCTTGGTAATCGGGGCCGGACGGGCAAAGTTTACCGTCGAACCACCCTGCCGGCTGTTCACGTTGTTCGGTGACCAGATGATGATACTGCCCTGTGGCCCATTGACGTAATGACCCTGTCGATACTCACCATAGCTCTTCTTCTGGAATGCATGGGTATGCTCAATATTGGGCGCTTCATGCGACCAGGCCGGGGCCGAGAAAAGAAGCAATGCCGCTGCTGCTGTGATCATTACGATGGTCATTTTCATCATCATTTCCTCTGCCGGGTCGAGCCCTTGGGTATTGTGCCCTAAATCCTTGTTGCCATAAAGAAATCGTCTTTGCACTCCCCTGATGTAAAGTCTAGACTTGCGAGGCTGAACAGATACTGAACGGGAAACACCCGATGCTGGAAATTATTGAGCACGGCAACGTGCATGAAATCAAACTTGCCCGTCCGCCGGCCAATGCGTTGAGTGTTGAACTGGTGGAAAAGCTGACGGATTCACTGACCATGGCGGCTGAACAAGCCGGCGCAGTGGTTGTTTCAGGCTTGCCCGGTATGTTTTCAGCCGGCCTGGATGTGCCTCAATTGATGCAGTTTGATCGAAGCGACATGTCCCGCTTCTGGCAGACTTTCCTCAGGTTACTGAAGACCATCGCTCACATGCCGGTGCCGACGGCGTTTGCAATGACCGGGCATGCCCCGGCTGGCGGTATCGTCATGGCCCTGTTCGGCGACTATCGCATCATGCCACGGGGTAGTTTCAAAACCGGCCTGAACGAGGTTCAGGTGGGCCTGGTGGTTTCCGCACCCATTCATCGCGCCCTGGTCAGGGCAGTTGGCCCGCATACGGCCGAACGCATACTGGTTGCGGGCGAAATGATGGAATCTGACAAGGCCTTGGCGATTGGCCTGGTTGATGAGCTCGCGGATGACCCGGAGCAAGTGGTCACACGCGCGGTTGAGTGGTGCGAGCAGCACGTGGCCTTACCCGGTCTGGCCATGTCGACGACCAGAGAAATGGCCCGTTCAGATCTACACGAGTTTTTTAATGATAAGAGCGAACTGGGCGTCGAGAAATTCGTGGATATCTGGTTCTCGGACGAAACACGGTCCACGTTGACGGCGCTGGTGGAACGACTGTCAGGAAAGTGACGGCAAACCGCCGGTCATCTTATTCAGAAAGTGAAGTTCAGGGTTCCGTGCCTGTCGCAATCGGTCGTTCCGGATCCGTGATCCACTCACTCCAGGAGCCCGGGTAGAGCAAGGATCCGGGCAGCCCCGCCAACTCCATCGCAAACAGGTTATGACAGGCAGTAATGCCGGAACCGCAGCTATGAACCACTCGATCCGCGTCTTTGCCGGTCAATAATTTTTCGTATTCCAACCTGAGCTCGGCGGGGCTTCGAAATCGTCCAGCAGCATCCAGGTTTTCAGAAAACGGACGGTTAAAAGCTCCCGGAATATGTCCCGCACGCGTGTCGAGAGGCTCGACCTCGCCCGCATATCGCTCAGGGGCCCTGGCGTCCAGAACGACAGTCTCCGGTGAACCCAACTGCTCCGAGATGAACACCGATGAAGCCGTCATGCCCGGATCAGCCGAAAGTGACTCGACCTGCTCTGCAACGACACCAGGCTCACCCGATTCGAGCGCAAATCCAGCTTGTTCCCATGCGCGCAGGCCACCATCAAGCAGAGCGGCTGGCTTGCCATAGTATTTCATCATCCACCATAGCCTGGCAGAAATGGCATTCGACCCGTCATCGTAAGCGACCAGCAGTTTTTCGCCTGACCAGCCCGCTGCCGCCAGGAATTGTGCAAATCTGCCTGTCTCAGGCAAGGGGTGACGGCCAGAATGGGAAGTCACCGGAGCAGCAAGGTCATCATCCAGGTGTGCATAAACTGCACCCGGGATATGCCCAGCCAACCAGTCGGATCTGCCTTTCGCGCTGCGTGTCAGGTCAAAGCGGCAATCCACCACCACGCAGTCACCGGCGGTGATCAGATCATTGAGTTGTACTGCTGAAACGAGGATTTCGTCGTTCATGCGTAGCCTGCATCCTTTGAATCAGGTTCATCAGCATGGCTGCCGTTGCGCCCCAGATTTTTTGCCCCTGCCAGTGAAGGGTATAAAGCGTGTATTCGTTACCCTGCCATTGGGATGTTTTCGCCTCGTATTGCTCGGCATCCAGGATGACGGACAGGGGGACTGTAAACACCTCGGCTACTTCCCGTTCATCCAGCACCCAACTTACCGGTGGCGTCACCAGGGCAACGACAGGCAGCACACGATAGTCTGAAATGGTATCCATCCGGTCCAGGAATCCCAACGGACGGGTTACTTTGTTGGGCAAGCCAATTTCTTCGTAAGCTTCACGCAGGGCCGTCTGTACCGCAGAGACGTCGTTTTCTTCGGCTGCACCACCGGGAAAACTGACTTGCCCCGCGTGGTTAGGCAGGTGATCGGCACGCCGTGTAAAAACCACCTCGGGTTCCGGCAAGTCCAGTAGCGGAACCAACACGGCGGCAGTCCGGTTGGGTCGAAAAGCCTGGTCCCCAGGGGGGCGGTAGCCGGTTATTTCAAGATGACGAACCCCAGCGTCCAGCGGCGATACCGCATCCAGCAAAAGTTCTCGCCACTGATCCATCATGCCAACACAGGGGCCCATTTGAAACGGGGCCCAGAGGGCCCCATTGAAAAATCTTTACTGCACGACTTCGATGAGCTTGAGATCGAAGACCAGCGCTTCGTTAGGGCCAACCGGTGGATTTCCACGCTGGCCAAAAGCAAGTTCCGGCGGCACAAAAATTTGCCAGGTTGCGCCAGTCTTCATCAACGGCAACACTTCCTGCCAGCCTTTCAACACCGAGTTAACCTGAAACTCTTCAGGAACACCCCGGGCAAATGAACTGTCAAATTCCAGACCGGTAGTCTTGGAACCCCGGTAGTGAACCTTAACCGTGCTGTCCATGCCGGGACGGGCGCCTTCACCCTCTTCGATGATGCGATACTGAATGCCGCTGGGAAGCGCAACAATTCCATTCTTCGAGAGGTTTGCAGCCAGAAACTCCTCGGAGGCTTTCTGATTTTCATCAGCCAGTTTCTGGAATGCTTCGGCCTGCTCCTGGCGAACACGCTGCTGCAATTCAGTCAGTAAAGCTACCATTTCTTCAGCCGGCACTTTTGATTCCTGGCCGGTAGCAGAATCGCGGACAGCAGCGATAACGGTCTCAACATCGAATTCTGCGCCACGGCGCTGAATGTCTTCGCCAATGTCCCAACCGACGGCATAGCTAAGTTTGCCCTTGTCCGTTGACAAATCCTGGGCGAGTACGGGGCCAGCACTCAACATGGCCAACACAATGATCGCGAAAACAAATCGCATCAGGTATTCCTCCTGCTTAACAATGGATTTAGACCGGCAACACGCCGGTGCAACAAAAGACGCCTATTTTACAGGAGCATGACGCTATGCGCCATGCACAAATAAATATAATCAAGCCAACCGGTTGATAGACCAGCAAATTGGAAACAAGTTTCCACCACCTTTTGGTCGAATTTGCCAAGCCTTTTGGGGAAATTCACGCATGGCCTTAGACGAAAAGAATATTTCTTCATAAATACAAGTGCTTGGGAGCCATCCGAAAGATGGCATGAACCCTGCATTTATACCAGTAGAGCGATTAACCAGGAGTATAGGTAAATGGGTATTTTTTCCCGATTCAGCGACATCGTAAACGCAAACATCAATGCCGTACTGGAGAAAGCGGAGGATCCGGAAAAGATCATTCGCCTGATGATCCAGGAAATGGAAGACACATTGGTGGAAATTCGTTCAGCAGCAGCAAAGTGCATCGCTGACCGCAAGGAGTTAGGGCGGCATATTGAACACCTGGAGCGCGAAGCCGCTGAATGGTCAAACCGGGCGGAACTTGCCGTCAGGCGTGAACGTGAAGACCTGGCGCGTGCTGCACTGGCAGAAAAACAGTCCATCGGTGACCGGACTGCCAAGATGAAGCTTGAACTCGAGTCGCTCGATGGGCAACTCGACAAATTCAACGCTGATATCACCCAGCTGCAAAGCAAACTCGATGATGCCAAGACCAGGCAGCGCAGCATCGTCATCCGGCACAAGACCGCGACTTCGCAATTGTCCGCCCGTCGGCACATCCATAACGATCGAATTGATGAAATGCTGTTTCGTTTCGAGAGTGCCGAACGCCGGATTGATTCTGTCGAGTCCGAAGCCGAAGCGATCCACATGGGCAGGGGCAGGAACCTCGCGGATGAAATTGCAGACCTGGAACAGGATGATCGGGTAGAAGCGGAATTGGCTGATCTGAAATCGAAGGTCAAGGATGGAACCCAGGAGAAAGACGATGTCTGAATTGATCCCTATTCTGATACTTACCGTTTGTCTGCCACTCTGGATCATCTTTCATTACATCACCAAAATGAAGACGTCCAAAGGGCTGTCCCCGGAGGATGAAAAGATGCTCAGTGAAGTCTGGGATTCGGCCAACAAGATGGAAGAGCGTATCAACACGCTGGAGCGGATTCTTGATATTGAAGCACCCGACTGGAGACGTCGCTCATGAGTGACTTTTACAAGCACAAGAACCCGCATCGGCTCTTCCGGGACAAGGAAAACGCAGTCCTTGCCGGGGTTTGTGCCGGGATTGCCGAGTATTTCGGGTTAAATCGCAAGGGTGTTCGTCTGGTGACATTCCTGTCCATGCTGTTCCCGCCGTTCTTCGCATTCGTCGTCATTTCCTATGTCGTCTTGACGATCGTATTACCGGTCAAGCCGGTCGACCTGTATGAAAGCTCGGAACAGGCTGAATTCTGGCGAGGTGTCAGTAATGCACCTTCAGACGTATTTGGAGCACTGCGCCACCGGTTTCGTGAATTGAATCACCGCCTGGAAAAAATGGAGGCGTTCGTGACTTCGCGAGAATTCGAAATTGACCAGGAACTGGGCAGGAAATAGCCAACCAAGGGTCTGAAAAGCCAACTATTCGACAGGACGAGACGAATTGACGCCAGGATGTAACCAAAGTGTTCTGACTTACGTCAATAATTACAAGGGAACACGGTCTTAATGGAAGAGCAACATGAAACAGCTCGCCAAACAAGGAACATGGAGTAACAAAATGAACAGCAGTCCGCAGACGGTCAAGGCTCCAAAAATCAAGCCCAGAGCGCCCATCTATGCTTCGCCCTGGATGGCCCTCTACCTGGTTCTTCGCAACGAAGTCATGCAATCCCGCAGCACCAGCGGTTGAAACTTAGTGTGCGTGGTAGTCTTTTTCCCCTGCCGTTACTTCCAGGTTCAACCGGTTCTGCTGAGGAGGTAATGGGCACGTCGAATAATCGTTAAAGACGCATGGTGGGTTGTAAGCCTTGTTGAAGTCCACGACCAGTCGCCCTTTTTCCGGCAATCCATCACTGTATAAAAACCGCCCTGCCCCATATGTGTCTTTGCCACTGGTCCGGTCAGCGAACAGGAACCAGACCGACTCGGATTCCTCATCGCCCAATCCCAGCAATTGATAACCCTGACCGTCCCGTTCAAATTCCACGTAGCCGTAAACCGGAGTTGGGCTAAGCTGACCAAGGACATTACCGATTTCAATCGTCTCACCTTCAGGCGCTGGGGTGAAGCGGGTCTCGAACCTCCAGTCTCCCTGGATTTCGTAATTTTCGACCCCGGCAAAATTCTTTAGCGCTACTGCCTGCGAGTCCTTGATTCTCAGGGCATAGCCTTCTCTGAAGATCACGTAAAAACTCAGGTTTCCGCTGCTCACCACCGTCGGCTCGCCCTGGTTATCTGCGACCAGCGTGGCTTCACCCATTTCTGTGCCATTAACCAAAACCCCGCTGCCGGGTGCCGCTACAAACCGAATCTCACCGCCATTGACGGAAACAGTCCCCCATTCTTCTGGACCTCCTTCGATCCTGATCGTCGAAGACGGAGAACTTCCAACCCGGTTTTCGCCTTCCTGCAACCATTCAAGACCCACCAGGGTCAGCCAGCCATCTTCGCTGGCAAGGCGCGCATGCCTGCGCTCTCTCCAATCTCGAATTTCTTCTTCATGTGATACCGCAGCAGCACCCGCTGTCAAAATGCCCGCAAAAAGCGTCAGTACCAGGGTTGCACCAATCACTTTTTTCACTTGATACGCCCGTATATATCTTCGTAACGAATGATGTCATCCTCGCCGAAATACTGACCTGTTTGAACCTCGATCAAGTGTACGTCTTCCGTTCCCGGGTTCTCCAGGCGATGCCGCGTTTCCACCGGAATGTAAGTGGATTCATTCGGATTGAGCAGAAATTCCTGATCTCCCAGGCGCACTTTTGCGACGCCCTTTATTACCGTCCAGTGTTCGGCACGCTTGTGATGCATCTGCAGGGACAATACTTGCCCTGGCTTGACGACCAGGCGCTTGACCTTGCAGTCGTCCGCATCCTCCAGGATCGAAAAGCTGCCCCACGGCCGGTACACCGTTTTATGAAACTCCGCAGCCTCGTCTTTGAGGTCACTTAACTGGCTGACGACTTCCTTGACATCCTGCGCGCGGTCGCGGTCAGCCACCAGCACGGCATCGCCGGTATCCACGATGACCAGGTCGTTAACCCCCACTGCCGCCACCAGGCGATCGTCACCCTGGATAAAACAGTTTGTGCTTTCGACCAGGACTGCCTTGCCATGAATCCGGTTACCGGCGTCATCGGATTCATACAATTCGCTGATCGCTTTCCAGGACCCAATATCGCTCCAACCGAAATCACCACCGACTACCGCGCAATTGGTGGCTTTTTCCATCACCGCGTAATCGATAGAATCCGAGGGGCAACGAGCGAACAGGTCCAGCGGTATTTCCATGGGTTGAACCGCCGGATCCATACCGGCCCAACAGGCTTTGCTGCCTTCTGCAATGCCGGGCGCATGTTGTTCCAGGGCATCCAGGTAGGTTCCCGCGGCGAAACAGAACATGCCGGAGTTCCACGCGTAATCTCCCGATTCAAGGTAGGACCTGGCAGTCTCTTCGTCCGGTTTTTCGACAAATGCAGCCACTTCATGTCCACTGCTGTTCGCAAGCCCGGTTCCCTTGCGAATATAGCCATAGCCGGTCTCGGGGTGTGTCGGATAAATGCCAAACGTTACGAGATAACCCCTGCCAGCCAGCACCTTGGCCTCTCCGACGGCTTCCTGGAACTGGTTTTCATCCCGGATCAGATGGTCGGCCGGTAATACCAACATCAGGGTTTCGGCACCGAAAACCTGTTCGATATACAGTGCGGCCAGGGCGATGGCCGGCGCCGTATTTCGACCGACCGGTTCAAGCAGGAAGGGATGCTCATGCGCCTGCCCGTCAACTTCATTGTAGAGATCGCGCGTATAGAAGTAATAGTCGCGGCTGGTGACCGTCAATACCGGCTCTGCCCCGGCGACACCCAGCGCCCGGCGAAAAGTTTTTTCCGCCAGGGACTCACCGTCCACCAGCTTCATGAATGGCTTGGGGTGGGCTCGCCTGGATACCGGCCACAACCTCGTGCCGGACCCCCCGGACAAGATAATCGGTACCATTTTCACGGCCGTTTTCTTTTCAGTCATTTTTTCTCGATATCCTTCATACATGCCCGCAGGGACTCTTCCAGGCTGGCGGGACTGATCCCGAATTGCTGCTGAATCCTGGCTGTGTCCAGCACGGAATAGAGCGGACGCCGGGCTTTCTGGGGAAACGCCGCTGAAGCAACAGGCGTTGTCTCCGGGACTTTCGTGAGCAACCCCGCCTCCCGCGCAATGTGGAAGATTTCAACGGCGAAGTCGTACCAGCTGACCACGTCCCGGTCACAGTAATGGTAGATGCCGGATAACTGACCAGCCCCAAGCTGCTCGATCACCAAACGGGTGACTTCTGCCAGGTTACGCGCCCATGTCGGGCGTCCGACCTGGTCGTTGACGATACTGAGCGAAGGCCGCGTGCCAGCGAGCTTCAGCATCGTCAGCAAAAAATTGTTGCCGTGCCCCGAATAGACCCATGAAGTGCGCAAAATGATATGCCGGCAACCACTCTCAATGATGGACTGCTCGCCGGCCAATTTGCTTTCCCCATAAACACCCAGAGGACCGGCCACATCTGACTCCAGGTAAGGCCGGGGTGATTGACCATCAAACACGTAATCTGTCGAGTAATGCACCATCAGGCGATGATTGAGGTGGCACCAGCGTGCCAATCGTTGCGGCAGATCCCGGTTTACGTTGAACGCGACCTCCCTTTCGTCCTCTGCCAGGTCGACCGCCGTATAAGCCGCCGCATTGACGATGATGTCCGGACGCGTCCGGTTGAGCAGCGTTTCAAGCCGGCCAAGATCACCCAGGTCCTGGACCTGCATGTTTTTCAAACCGGGAAACGGGGTACGGTCGACAGAAATGACTTCACCCAGTTGCTCCAGTTGAGGCAGCAATTCCTGCCCCAGCTGGCCCGATGCACCGGTCAGCAGTATGTTCATGGAAGGATTCGCGGCAAAGCGTCCGCTGCAACTTCTTTCAGCAGCGGCGCCGCTGCATCTTTAGCTGACAACTGCCCGGAAGAAACCGGCCAGCTGATACCGATATCCGGATCATCCCAGGCGATTGCGGCATCGTATTCAGCGTAGAATACGTCTGTGCAGAGATAGCTGAGCAGAACCGAGTCGCCGAGGACACAGAACCCGTGAGCGAAGCCTTCCGGGATATATAACTGACGATGGTTTTCTGCTGACAACTCAACGCCCGCCCACTGGCGAAAAGTGGGAGAGTCCGTGCGGATGTCCACGGCCACGTCAAAAGCGCGGCCCTCCAGCACAGACACCAGCTTACCCTGTGGCCTCGGATACTGGTAGTGCAAGCCGCGAACAACTCCCGGGCCCGAACGCGAAAGATTCGACTGCACGAACCGCGCGGAGATTCCCAGCTCCCGGTAACGTTCCTCGTTCCAGGACTCCATGAAAAACCCCCGGGAATCGCCGTGAACCCGTGGTTCAATGACGATCAGGCCGGGGATTCCGGTTTTAATGACGTTCACTCTTAATGTGTCCTTCTGAGAAGTCCGAGCAGGTACTCACCGTAACCGCTTTTACGCAATGGTTCTGCGAGTTTACGAACCTGTGTTTCATCTATCCAGCCCTGCATGTATGCAATTTCTTCCGGGCAGGCGACCTTGAGGCCCTGGCGGCTTTCGATCGTCTCGATGAAATTCGCGGCCTGTTGCAGAGATTCATGCGTGCCGGTATCCAGCCAGGCATACCCCCTGCCCAAACGTTCGACCGAGAGGCTGCCGTCCCGCAGGTAGATTCGGTTCAGGTCAGTAATTTCGAGCTCACCACGGGGCGAAGGGGCCAGGCCACGCGCAAATTCGCTGGCGCGCCCATCGTAAAAATACAGTCCGGTGATGGCGTAATTTGACAGCGGCCGGGCCGGCTTTTCCTCGATACTCAATACCCGGTAATCATCATCGAACTCAACGACGCCGTAGCGTTCCGGATCACGCACCCAGTAACCAAAAACCGTGGCGCCCTCGCACTCAGCCGTGGCCCGGGTCAGAACTTCTCTGAGGCCACCGCCATGGAAAATATTGTCTCCCAGGATCAGGCAGGAAGGGGCGCCGTCGAGGAAGTCCTCCGCGATGATCAACGCCTGCGCGAGGCCTTCCGGTTCTGGCTGCACGGCGTATTCCAGCCGGATGCCCCAGTCGCTGCCATCACCCAGCAACTGGCGGAACAATGCCTGCTCGTGCGGCGTTGTAATGATCATGATTTCCCTGATATTGGCCTGCATCAGGGTAGCCAACGGGTAAAAAATCATCGGCTTGTCGTAGACCGGCAATAACTGCTTGCTGACGACACGGGTCAGCGGGTAAAGCCGTGTACCGCTCCCGCCGGCGAGAATAATTCCTTTTCTTGACACTGTCTGGCTCCGTTTAGTCGTTATCGCCGAGGCCGAGCCGCTCACCCTGGTAACTGCCGTCCAGAACCCGCTCCACCCAGGTGTTGTTTTGAACGTACCAGTCGACCGTATGCTGCAATCCCGTTTCGAAATCCACCGATGGAGCCCAGCCGGTTTCATCCATCAGCTTGTTGCAGTCGATCGCATACCTCCGGTCGTGACCCGGGCGGTCCGTAACATGTTCGATCAGTTGCCGGCGAGAGCCGAAACCCGGGTCCGGGCGCAACTGGTCTACCGCATCGCAGATCGCTTCGACTACCTGCATATTGGTACGTTCGGACAGACCGCCGACATTATAGACTTCACCAGGCTGCCCTTTGCCCAGCACCGTATTGATCGCATCGACATGATCGTTCACGAACAACCAGTCCCTGACCTGCAATCCGTCGCCGTACACGGGCAGCGACTGGAGACCCAGGGCGTTGAGTATCATCAGCGGTATCAGTTTTTCCGGAAACTGGTACGGTCCATAGTTATTTGAACAGTTGGTGGTCAGCGTAGGCAGGCCATAAGTATGCCGGAACGCCCTGACCAGGTGATCGGACCCCGCCTTGGACGCCGCATAAGGGGAATTTGGCGCATAAGCTGTGGTTTCGTGGAATGCCCCGGTCGCACCCAGGCTGCCATACACTTCATCGGTGGATACGTGGAGAAAACGAAACCCTTCGCGCGCGGATGCCGGCAACTGTTTCCAATGGTCCAGCGCGCATTGCAGCAGGTTCAGCGTACCGACGATGTTGGTTTCCACGAAGGCGCCCGGACCGTCAATAGACCGGTCCACATGGCTTTCAGCCGCAAAATTCACCACGGCATCCGGCTGGTAACGGTCGAACAGATCGCTGACCAGGCCAGCATCTCCTATATCGCCATGAACGAAGAGATGACGGCTATCACCGCGCAAAGGCTGGAGGGTATCGAGGTTGCCGGCATACGTCAGCAGGTCGAGATTTACGATACGCAAATCTTCATCCTGCGAAAGGCATCTCAGCACATAGTTACCGCCGATGAAACCAGCGCCACCGGTGACGAGTAGAGTACGCATCGTTTACACCTGTCGGGTCAGGGTCAGAAAGGAATATCGTCTTCGGCGAAGTTGTCTTCAACCGGTGCGGCGGCAGCAGGCTGCGCCGGCGCTTTGCGTTGCGGGGCCGGTTGACTGTCTCGGAAGCCTCCACCGGCCGGACGATCAGAAGACTCTCCGGCGCGGCCGCCCAGCATTTGCATTTCACTGGCGACAACTTCGGTGGTGTAGCGATCCTGACCATCTTGCCCCTGCCACTTGCGTGTACGCAGCGACCCTTCGATATAAACCTGTCGTCCCTTGCGCAGATACTCGCCTGCAATTTCGGCGAGGCGATTGAAAAACACCACCCGGTGCCATTCTGTACGCTCCTGGTTTTCCCCTGTCTGCTTGTCGCGCCAGGACTCTGAAGTCGCAACGGTAATATTGGTAATTGCTGCACCGCTTGCGGTATAGCGTGTTTCCGGATCTGCACCCAGGTTGCCAACCAGAATGACTTTGTTTACACCACGTGCCATCAGGCATCTCCTTGAAAATCAGTGCTGAAATTGTAGCACAGTCACCGCCGCTCTCCTGTCGGAAAAGTGCTCGGCGACGACCACTTGAGAACCCCGCCCCAGACCGCGCAAATCGCGCCTGCCAGTAACAATGCCGCCTGGCTGCCGAAGTACGTGAGCAGCCAGCCGCCGGCCACTCCACCAAAAAAGGCTCCCAGGAACTGGAAAGTGCTGTATATACCCAGCCTGCGGCCCCTGCCCCTGCTGCCCGTAATGCGCGATAGCAGAGACGGCATGGAAGCCTCGAGCAGATTGAAGCCCAGGAAGTAAATCGCCAGCAACACACCCAGCCCGGCGAGGTTTGAACTGACGGGCAGGATGCCGATCGCCAGCGCGAGAATCAAAAAGGCCCAGGGCAACATAGTGGCTTCAGAGCCTCCGGCACCCACTTTTCGAAGCACCGGCAACATGAAAACGATCGACCCTGCCATTGCGGGAACGTAGATTTTCCAGTGCTCTGACAGGCTGAAGCCAAAATCTCCAACCAGCATCGGCGGCAAAGACACGAACAGCAAGGTCATCGCGCCATGTAACAGGAAAACACTGGCGGCCAGAAGCCACACAGGCCGCATGTCGACTGTGCTGGAGTGCACCGGTTCTTCCTGTGGCACCGGTGTACCCGGAATGGTCAGGACCAATCCGATGCCCATGATCGCAAAAACTACCGTCAGCCAGAACAGGCCTTGCAACCCCAGTAACGTCGCCAGGGGCACGGACAGGCCCATTGAAAGCAGGAATGCCCCGCCAATACCGATACCGATAATCGCCATGATGACCGGCCGTCGCTCGGGGCGTGTCAGGTCCGCCGCCAGCGCCATCGCCACGCCCGCAATCGCGCCGCATCCCTGCAGGGCTCGCCCAATGATCAGCAGCATCATCGAATCGGCCATTGCCGCGACGACCCCACCCGCGGCAAACAGCGCCAGGCCAAGCAGCAACACCGGCTTTCTCCCCCAGCGATCGGATAGCCATCCAAATGGCTGCTGCAACACCGCCTGAGTCAGGCCGTAGATACCGACTGCAATGCCGGCGGCCTGCGGAGTAAATCCTTTCACCCCCTGTGCGAGTATCATGAACACCGGTAGAATCAGGAAGAGGCCGAGCATGCGAAGCGTAATCACGCCTGAAAGTGTGGCCGCGTATCTGAGCTCCTGCGATTTTTCTTTGTTTTCTGGCAAGATGGGCTCCCGAAAGGAAAGGCATTATATGTGTTACAGCCTTGTGTTCATACAGGCCGTATTTATAATTGGCCAAATTCCATCAAAAGGAAAATAGTGTTGGACTCTACTGCCACCAGGACCACCAGTTCCCCCTCGATGCCTGACGTTCAATGCGTTTTTGAATTGTGCGAAGACGACATGTCAGCGGTCGACCAACTGATCAGGGAAAGTCTCGACTCAAACGTGGTTCTGATTCGCCAGATCGCCGAATATATCATCGGTTCCGGCGGCAAGCGATTGCGTCCGATGCTGGTGGTGTTGGCCGCAAAAGCCTGCGGTTACCAGGGCCGGCATCATATTACTGCAGCGGCCATCATCGAGTTCATCCACACGGCAACCCTGCTGCATGATGACGTGGTTGACGAATCTGACCTGCGCCGCGGTAAGGATTCTGCGCACGCTGTCTGGGGTAACGCTGCCAGCGTCCTGGTCGGGGATTTCCTCTATTCCAGGAGCTTCCAGATGATGGTCGGCATCGATTCGATGCGGGTCATGGAGGTCCTTTCTGACGCCACCAATACCATCGCTGAAGGCGAGGTCGAGCAGCTATTGAACCTGCACGATCCTGAAGTCAGCGAGGCACGCTATTTCAGCGTGATTGAAAAAAAGACTGCCAAGCTGTTCGAAGCAGCCTGTCAACTGGGAGCCGTTTTATCCGGGAAACCGCAACGGGAAATGCAATTGGCGAAATTCGGACGTGAACTGGGCACGGCATTCCAGGTCGCCGACGATGTGCTGGACTACACGGCAGATGCGGAAACACTGGGTAAAAACATCGGCGACGACCTGGCAGAGGGCAAACCAACCCTGCCGCTGATCCGGTGCAGGCAAACCCTCGATCACGATCAGCAGAACATCATTGATGAGTCCATCCGCCATGGCGGCATCGGACGGATGGACGAGATCGTGGAATTGATCCGGATCAGCGGCGCCCTGGATGAGACCATGGACGAAGCCCGTAACCGGGCCGGGGCAGCGGTAAAAGCGCTTGACGGGCTGCCGGCGTCCAGATGGAAGGACGCGATGGTCAGCCTGGCTTCTTACAGCGTTTCCCGCCAGTTCTAACCGAGCTGTTCGTTCCAGTCGCTGATGCGCTTGGCCTGGGCGACCAGGATATCCGCCTCACCTTCCAGTTCGATCGATTGCAGCACGTCATCCATCTCAATAGCATCGACCACTGCCTGGTCCTGCGCGTCCAGAACTTCGCCAAATACCGTGTGACGGCCGTCCAGCCAGGGCGTTTCGACATGCGTGATAAAAAACTGGCTGCCGTTGGTTCCAGGACCTGCGTTGGCCATTGAAAGCTTGCCCGGGGCATCGTGTTTGAGGTCCGGTCTGCACTCGTCCTCGAAGCGGTATCCAGGCCCCCCCGTGCCCGTCCCTTGCGGGCAGCCACCCTGGATCATGAAGTCGGGGATCACCCGGTGAAAGGCCAGACCATCGTAGTAACCTCTTTTAGCAAGATTAACGAAATTAGCTACAGTTACTGGTGTTTTATCAGCAAATAAACGGAGTTTAATATCGCCTTTATTGGTATGCATGACGACTCTGACTTCCTGGATTGAATCACTCACAACGAATTGCTCCTCTGAAAATTATTTTGCAACCTTTTCACTCTTCGCGCGGTCTACTTACATAAGGCCGCGGGATGGTCTCTCCCTCAACCTACAGGGTAAACTCTGCACTCCTCACCCCTGACCCGCGGCCTTACTTGTGTCCGCAGGAAAAATATCCTGTTCTTCGAACGATAAACCACTCAGGGTGGCGAACTGTTGCCCCCGGTCCCGGTAGTCCCTGAACTGTGGAAAACTGGGAGCACCGGGTGACAATAAAATAACACCGCCCGTTGGTGTCAACTTTTTTGCCAGCTCAACTGCCCCGGACAGCTGCTGGCATCTATGCAGCCCCTTCCGCGGAGCAATGTCAAGTTTTTCCATATCGGATATGATGCGGGCGCCATTGTCTGGAATTCCGATCACCGCGACCGGCAACCTGCGCATGACCACATCCAGGTAGGGCGCCCAGTCCAGCCCCCGGTCCAGGCCACCGACGATCAAGGTTACCTGTCGGTCCGGGAAGGCCTCCAGCGCCGCTGCCGTGGCTACCGGTGTCGAGGAGATGCTGTCATTAATGAATTGTATCCCGTGCCGTTCACCCAGAGACTGCAACCGGTGCGGAAGGCAGCGAAAAGTTTGCAGGCTTTCCAGCCCCACTGCCGGGTCAGCACCAAGCTGGCGCAGCACAGTCAGCGCTGCAGCGATATTCGCCAGGTTATGCGCGCCCGGAAGTCCTGCTGGCGGCTTAACCGGCAGGCGCGTACCAGCATCAAACAGTTTTGCCCTGGCCACCCTGAAGCCTGAAATTGCGTTAAACCAGACCGTATTTGAACGCTCGGAAAGTGTTTTGCACAGCACTTTATCCGTGCCGTTTGCAATCACCGGCCCATCCTCTGTCAATGCGGCAAGCCTGAGCTTGTCTTCATAATAACGCTCCTTACTGCCATGCCAATCGAGATGCTCGGGAGAAAGGTTCAGAATTACTGATATATCAGGCTTTGCCTGCAAGTCCGCTAACTGGTAGCTGGACAGCTCGATCACCCACCAGTCCACATCGCTGCCCCCGCAGGCCAATAGTGGCACGCCGATGTTTCCCGCCAGGCCGACCTTCAGCCCACAGGCCGCAAGCATGTGCGCGATCAATGCCGAAGTCGTACTTTTTCCCTTGGTACCGGTCACACATATGGTTTTTGCAGCGGGATACTCCGCAAACCAGAGTGTGCTGGGAGTAACGATCCTGGCCCCGGCCCGCAGGGCCTTTTGTACGCTGTGACGGTAGGGGCTAATCCCGGGAGAGCGCAGCAGCACATCAAACGTCTCCAGTCCAAGCTCGGAAAGCGGGCCGATGATCAGGCGGTCCTTCTCCTTCAGGTCCTGGACGAAACCCGGATCCGGACGGGACTCATCGACCAGGGCCAGGTCCATTTCAGGATACTTTTTCCTCAGGTAACGCCAGGCAACCCGCCCTTCCCGACCCATCCCGAGGATCGCCACCTTGTTGTGCGGGAGAATCTGCATATCAATCCAGGCTGCCCGCTCCACCTTCATGCACCAGAACCGCCTTTTGTATTGACGGCGGGATGAAGTGCTGCTGTGACGGTCGCAGCAAGTCTTTCAGCGACGGCACCACCAGCGATTCGAGTTCCGGCAGAAGAGCGCGAACCACGGCATGCTGGCGCCATTCATCGCGCGCCCCAAGACTCGCAAGCGCAGCCCGGCTTTCACCGGCCTCACCGACGCATTCGAAAGGCTTTTCGTGACCCAGTTCACACAAGGCCCGGAAACCGGCTTCCTGTTTTTCATCGTTCAGCAGGTCGCCACCCTGGATTCCTGCGACTTCATCCGGCTTCATGAAGACAGCCAGGCTGAGGGCCGCAAACCGGCACTTGGGGCAGTCCAGGCACCATCGGCCAGTAATCCGTGGGCCGTCGATATGGAAATTGCGATTACAACTCGAATACACGGAGTGAAATTCTCGCATCCCGGCAAAGCGCTGTACGATCGCCAGTTCAGAGTAGGGCCTGAGTATGGAGAAGTACTCGATATCCGGGCTGACCTGCCGCGCGATCACTTCTCTGAATGCACGCTCGAAGGCCGAACTCTTGCTGTATTGGTGGTTTATTTCCCTGCCTTCCAGCGTCTTCCGCGTGGCTTCATCTGCCGAGCGTTCATTGGCAAAAACGATGTAGCGGCAGCCGTAGAGGATCGAAGCGCACAGGAGAATGGCCGAATTGATGGCTGTCACCGGCACATGACCATTCAGCGCGCCGGCTTGGTTCATCAGAGAAAGCTCGGGCGCCAGGCGACGGTCGATGGCGAGCAGTGGCAGCCCCGCAGCCTGCACGGTCTCCCTGATCAATGCAGCGCCCCCCACGCATATCGGCAAGACCGGAATTTCTGCCCGTTTCAGCAGATCCAGGCCCACCAGGCTGTCTTTGCCGCCTCCCATTGCAACCAATGCGCGCTCCGGCAGGATCAGCGGGCGGGCAACCGGCATCCTCCCGGCTCCAGGTTCGGTTTCGAGCTGGGCTTCGGGTTCGGCTTCGGACACGGGAAACCGGACCCTGGCGGCAACGTCGACCTGGTTTACGTAACCGAATTCCGCCAGCCCCTCGACATACAGCCCGGTCAGGAAAATATCGAGGCCCTCCGCAGGAACCGGCTTCGACAGTTCCATGCGAGGACTCAGCCCGGCCTTGTAATAACTGACTCCGGCGACCAGCCAGAGAATCTCCAGCGCCCGGCGGAAACAGGCCTGGCGCGAAGCTTCCGGCGGCCAGGGAGCGTGCGGAAAGGTGATTTGCTCTACCAGTTCGGGACCATTGTCGAAAGCGTAAGAGAGGCTTGCGACACCCGTTTCAGGATGATAATCACAATCCAGGAAGCGGAACGCCGAAGCGTCGCGAGGGTTGGGAATATCCCGGGACGTGTTCACAGGCTTTGGACGCGGTCAGCAAGGGGCTGGATTCTCCGCCAGCTGGGCCCAAAAACCGGGTCCGCCCCGCCGACGTCAGCAGGAATCAACGCCGCATGGGCGCTTTTCAATAACTGTTCGTGCTCGCCTTCCTCGATCAGCAGGCTGAGGCACAGGTCGTTTGCCGACTGGGAGGCCATCAACAGCGGACGCTCCTCGAAATAGCTCATGACCGACTGTATCCTGCTGAGCGCTGTCCTCGCTCCCTGGCCAACCAGGTTCACGCAGACGCAATCCCGGAACAGTCTGACCTTGCAGCGGACTACCAGGTCCTCGACCAGGTCGGCCAGTTCCTCTTTTCCCAGGTGGTTGGCTTGGCAGTCGATCGCGACGGTAGTGGTGGTCTCGGAGGTGGCGACCAGGT
>Ga0224504_10000332_pt1 | contig 21033 bp, 20 predicted proteins | sample SF_Oct11_sed_USG_3_FD_170160 | JGI IMG/M metagenome (GOLD analysis project Ga0224504, IMG submission 170160) | Sediment microbial communities from San Francisco Bay, California, United States - SF_Oct11_sed_USGS_24 | ecosystem: Environmental > Aquatic > Marine > Sediment | place: USA...
CCTTGGGATTTCCGATCTTCGACAGTGCATCAACGGCACGCTCTCGCACCCACCAATCCGAGTCGTCGGTGGCCGCAATCAGGTGGTCCACGGCACGCTCGTCTTTGGCGGCGTTGAGAATTTCGATCGCCGTGCGACGAATCTCCTCGTCTTCGTCGTTGATGAGCGCGACCACGGAGTCGACGACCTTGGGCCCGCCGATTTCCGCGAGCGCATCGCCGGCGCGCGAGCGCACCCACCAGTCGTCGTCCTTGAGGACTTCAAGAAGCTCCTTTACGGAGTTGACGTTGCCGACCTCGTTGAGCACCTCCACCGCAGCGCGACGCGAATACTCGGACTCGTCCTTCAGCGCATCTGCGAGGTATTTGACCGATTCGGGATGATTGATCTGGATCATCATTTCGACGGCCTTGTTCTGCACGTCGAGGTCGGGATCCTGCAGTAACTTTGCGACGGCCGCGATATTGACGTTACTGCCGCGCGAGGCGAGGGCGCTCAGCGCGGCACCGCGCACCATCTTGTTGGTGTCTCTGAGCTCGACTTCCAGAGCCGAATTAATTTCCGCGCTATCGAATTTCTTCAGCAGGTTGATGAGATGGATCTTGATCACCGGATCGCGGCCGCCCATGCGCGCGATAAGGTCCGGAACCATCTCCGGACGGATCATGCGCTCGATGATCCTGAAGACGGCCGCTTTTTCCTTGACGTCGAGGTCATAGGCGCGCTGCAGCAGCTCGTGCACGCTCAGGTCCTCCTTGTGGACCTGCAGTACCTCGATCAGGGCGGGCTTCGAGACCTCGTCGTCCTGGAACCAGTCCAGGAGCTGGTTCACGTTGTAATCGGTGGTGCTGCACAGAGCCCAGGCCGTGCCTTTGACGACGCGCTCGTTGCCATCGGCAAGCCCTTCGCGGTAGTAATCGATGGTCTTGTCGTTGACGAGCGCTGAGAGGATGTCCACGAACACCATGGTGTGCGACTTGTCGGACATCGCGAGCGCGTCGATGACCTTGGGAATCACCTTCGGCCCGATCTTCTTGATCTTGGCGACGAGCCGGCGCGCCCCGGAGCTGGTGGGATCTTTCTCGGCGACCAGCTGCTGGATCAGCTGTTCCGAGCGAAACGAACCGAGCAGGCTCATCGGGTTGCCCCGCGGCGTGCAGGCGAAGCATCAAGGGCAAGGGCCGTTTCCGGCTTCCCTGCACACGACACATGCATAGCGTTTCTATTACGAACCGACAATCGTCCTGCTCTTGCCCGCGCGAAACGGCGCGTCTGCAACCTTGCTGAGCCGCAGACACTCCACTCCCGAACCCGATGCGGCGCATTATGCCACATCACCCCGGCACGCAATCATACCGAGGACTTTGATATTTCAGGCGCGGAGCGCACGTCCTGCCGTGCCGAAGTGCTTGGCAGCGCGCCCACCTCGGTTACAATGTGCGGCCCGCCGCCCCTCGTCGAGGGGCGGGAATCGGGAAATTTTACCTAATAAGAGAACTTTAAGTGTGACGGCGTCAACAAATTCCAGTGTGAAGAAGTTAATCGAGGCCCTGAAGTTGCCGGGTTTGGATCATTCGATCGGCGATGTCGGTCGAGTTACCGCCGTGGAGGGCAACGACTCCTCCATGCGCGCAAGCGTTGAACTCGGTTTCCCCGCTGACGGCGTGAATGCCCGCTGGCAGGATTTTATCGAGGATGCCGTGAAGGCAGAGACCGATGCCAGCGAAGTCGAAGTGACGTTGACGTCCTCGATCACGGCTCATGGCGTGCAGCGCAATCTCAAGCCCCTTGCCGAAGTGCGCAACGTGATTGCCGTTTCGTCGGGCAAGGGCGGTGTCGGCAAGTCGACGGTTGCCGTCAACCTTGCGCTGGCACTGGCCTCCGACGGCGCCTCGGTGGGCCTGCTTGACGCGGATATATACGGGCCGAGTCAACCGCACATGGTCGGCCTCGTGGGCGAGCGGCCGACGACGACGGATGGCAAGAGCATGGCGCCGATGGACGCGCTGGGCCTGCAGGTCATGTCGATCGGCTTCCTGATCGACCCGGACGAGCCGATGGTGTGGCGGGGACCGATGGTGACCTCCGCTCTGAACCAGTTGCTTGGCCAGACCACCTGGCGCGATCTCGATTACCTGATCGTGGACATGCCCCCGGGCACGGGCGACATCCAGCTGACGTTGTCGCAACAGGTGCCGGTTTCAGGTGCCGTGGTCGTAACGACGCCCCAGGATATCGCTGCCATCGACGCGCGTAAGGGCCTGGCGATGTTCCGCAAGGTCGCAATCCCCGTGCTGGGAGTCATCGAGAACATGAGTACCCACATCTGCACCGCCTGCGGTCACGAGGAGGCCATTTTCGGCGCCGGCGGCGCCGATGCCATGGTGCGAGACTTCAAGGTCGAGCTACTCGGCAAGCTGCCGCTCGATTCGCGCATTCGCGAGCAAGCGGACTCCGGCAACCCGACGGTAGCGTCGGATCCCGATTCGTCGGCTGCCGAGGCCTTTCGCAGCGCGGCGCGGCGTATGGCGGCGGCGCTCGCGATGCAGGGCAAGGACTACAGCGCCAGGTTCCCCAAGATCGTCGTCGAGTAGCGCCCGTGAGCATCAAGTCGGATCGCTGGATTCGCCGCATGGCGGCGGAGCACGGCATGATCGAGCCCTTCGAGCCCGGCCAGGTTCGCGAAAACGAACACGGCCGCATCGTCTCGTACGGAACCTCGAGTTACGGCTACGACGTGCGCTGCTCCAACGAATTCAAGATCTTCACCAATATCAACTCCGCAATCGTCGATCCGAAAGGTTTCGACGAAACGAGTTTTGTGAACCTCGAAAGCGACGTCTGTGTGATACCGCCGAATTCCTTCGCGCTGGCGCGCACGGTGGAGTATTTCCGCATTCCGAGGACCGTGCTCACGATCTGCCTCGGCAAGTCGACCTATGCGCGCTGCGGCATCATCGTGAACGTGACGCCGCTCGAACCCGAATGGGAAGGGCACGTCACGCTGGAGTTCTCCAACACGACGCCGCTGCCGGCCAAGATCTATGCCAACGAAGGCGTCGCCCAGATGCTGTTTCTCGAGTCCGACGAACCCTGCGAGACGTCCTACAAGGACCGGGGCGGCAAATACCAGGGCCAGACCGGCGTCACCCTCCCCAAGGCCTGACGTCCCCACTCACGCCCGGCAACACCCCCGAACGAACCCATTTAACCTGGCTCGACGACCCGACAGCTCCACTACTTCGGGGGCGGTCTGCGGCGACGATTTTTCTCGTCATGACTCCCTTCGGTCCGCTTTACTTCCTCGAAAAACATCGCCGGCAGCCCGCCCTTGCCTGCTACGAAGCACTGGCCCAGGCGAGCCGGGGCGTTTGTCGACCGAAGTAAAGCGCAGCGCAGCGAGCCATGAGGGAGACAAATGCCCCGGCTCGCCTGGCTCCGGTTTGGGATGCGGGTTGGGCGGCGGTCTGGCCCGGGTTTTGCCTGTGGTTGGGGAGTCAGAGGTCGAAATCGAGGATGACGGGTTCGTCGATGGGTTCGCCGTCGAGCCAGGTGGCCCCATCCTGCATGTGGAGGCGGCCGGAGCCGAACCAGTCCGCGGCAGTCGGGTAGATCCGGTGTTCGACGGCCTGGACCCGCTGCATCAGTTCGTCGGGGTCGGTGCTGGGGGCGACGCGGATTCTTCCCTGGACAATGCGCGGCCCGCCGTCGAGTTCCTCGGTGACGAAGTGCACGGTGCTGCCGTGGTGGGTATCGCCGGCTTCGAGCACGCGTTCATGCGTGTTCAGGCCCGGGTAGCGCGGCAGCAGGGCTGGATGGATGTTGAGAATCCGCCCTGCGTAGTGCTTCACGAACCAGGGGCTCAGTATGCGCATGAAGCCCGCAAGCACGAGCAACTCCGGTTCCCAGGGGGTCAGGGCTGTGGCGACCGCACGATCGAACTGTTCCCGCGTATCGAATCGGCCGTGTTCGATGCATTGGGTTTCGATGCCTGCTTCGCGCGCCCGCGTCAGCCCGTACGCGTCAGGCCGGTTCGAGAACACCCCGCAAAGGTCGATCGATATCGACCCTTGCCCGGCGCGATCGATGAATGACTGCAGGTTCGTGCCCGATCCCGAAATCAGGATTGCCGTCTTGCAGCTTCCGGAACTCAAAGGAACTGTACCGGAGCGGAACCCTCGGCTATGCGGCCGATCTCCCAGGCCGATTCGCCCGCCTCCGCGAGTCCGTCGACGACCCTGGCGACGTCCGCCGCGTCAACGACGACGATCATGCCGACCCCGCAGTTGAACGTGCGGCGCATTTCGTCGGCCGTGATGTTGCCCGCCTCGGCGAGCCAGTCGAATACTGCGCCCTGTTCCCAGGACCTGGTATCTATTTCGGCATGCAGGGAATCGTCGAGGATGCGGGGCAGATTCTCGGTGATGCCGCCCCCGGTGATGTGGGCGAGGCCTTTGATCGTTACGTCACTCATGAGGCCCAGCACCGGTTTTACGTAGATTCGGGTAGGCGCGAGCAGCCGTTCACTCGCGCGCACGCCATCGATAGTACTGTCGCCGGCGAGCTCGAGAACCTTGCGAATCAGCGAGTAGCCGTTTGAATGCGGTCCGCTGGATGCAATGCCGATCAGCGCGTCGCCGGCCCCGATGGCGCTGCCGTCGATAATCGCCTCGCGTTCCACCGCGCCGACGCAGAAACCGGCCAGGTCGTAGTCCCCATCGGCATACATGTCCGGCATTTCGGCAGTCTCGCCGCCGATCAGGGCGGCGCCGGCCTGGCTGCAGCCCGTCGCTATGCCCTTGACCACGTCCGCAGCCACTTCGACGTCCAGCTTGCCGCAGGCGAAATAGTCGAGGAAAAACAACGGCTCCGCTCCCTGGACCAGCACGTCGTTGACGCACATGGCAACGAGGTCGATACCGATGGTGTCGTGGATGCCAAGCTGCTGCGCGAGCTTCAGCTTCGTTCCCACGCCGTCGGTTCCCGAGACGAGCACGGGCTCCCGGTAGCGGCCGGGTGGCAGCGCGAACAGACCGCCGAAGCCGCCGATGCCCGACATGACTTCCGGGCGCCGAGTAGCGGCCACGATAGGCTTGATACGCTCGACGAGCGCGTTGCCGGCGTCGATGTCGACACCGGCATCCCTGTACGTGAGATTTTTCTTGGCCATCGATAAGTGGCAATTTCTGAGAGGGCGATATAATAGTCGCTGGGCACCCACGGGGAAACCACCCTTGCTGACACACCCGCTTTTGCGTTTTCCGGCCGCGACTCGCCGGATCATCGCCTGTACCGCACTTTTTCTGCTAATACTTGCGCCGCCCGGCGTCGTCAGTGCCGTCGAGATGACGTCGCTCTATACGGCCGAAGTGCCGCTCGATCCCGATGCAGACGATCCACGCTCGGCTGCCTACAGGAGCGCGCTGACCGAGGTCCTGTTGCGGGTCTCCGGGTCCGGCATCTTCAGCGACCCGGAATTGTTCGATCTGCTGTTTCCGAATCCAGCGTCCTACGTCGTGCAGTTTCGCCCCGGCGAGGACGATACCTTGTGGGTGAGGTTCGACGGCACCGCCCTGGAAGAGGTATTGAGTCGCAACGGGCAGCCTGTCTGGGGCAGCGAACGTCCGTTGACCCTGATCTGGCTCGCCGTTGACTGGGGACAGGGCGAGCGCGAAATCATCGGCGCAGACGACCCCGAGCGCAGCGACGACGAGGCGCGCACGATCGACCGGAACCGGCTACTGAGGCAGCGCGTTCTCGATGTCGCTGAGCGGCGTGGATTACCGGTGGCCTTTCCGTTGCTCGATACCGAAGACCTGGCCCGGGTCACGTTCCCGGATATCTGGGGAGGATTTGACGAACTTATTCTCGACGCATCACGACGCTACGAGGCGAACTCGGTGCTCATCGGCCGAGTCCGTGCCGATACCGGTCAGCGCAACCGGTGGACGTATAACTTTGCCGGCGAAGAGCGCGCCTGGACAGGCGAACCGGAACTCGTTGTCAGTCTCGTGGCCGACATGCTCGCAGCCGAATTTGCAATCGGCGGTGACGCGACGCTGCAGAGCGTCGAATTGAGTGTCGCGGGGATCAACACCGTAGACGCCTACGGCAGCGTACAGCAAATGTTGTCCGGCCTGAATGTCGTGGAGAGTTTTGCGATTGCATCCGTCGACGGCGACAGGATCCTGTACCGTGTGGAAGCACATGGTGGCGCCGAGAGGTTGGCGCGTGCCTTGCGTCTCATTGGTCTGATCGAGCAGGACCGCTTCGAAAACGCGCCGTTTCCCGGCGAGTCCTCGGCCGCAGCCCTGGAATTCTTTTACAGTCCCTGACGGCCCTTGCCGATGTATCTAGGCTGGATTCCCAACGCGATATCGCTGCTGCGCATAGCACTGATCGTGCCGATCCTGATGCTGATCCTGCGCGACGAGTACGCATGGGCGCTCGGCCTGTTTTTCGTTGCCGGTTTCTCGGACGGCCTCGATGGTTACCTCGCCACGCGGTTCGACTGGCAAACGAGGCTGGGCGGGCTGCTCGACCCGGTCGCAGACAAGCTGCTCGTTGCCGGCATGTTCATCACGCTGGCCTGGGTGGAGCAGATTCCGGTCTGGCTGGCCGCCGTCGTCATATTGCGCGATGTCGTCATCTTTGGCGGTGCGGTTGCCTATAATTTCATGATCGAGCCGCTGCAGGGCGAACCATCGCGCATCAGCAAGCTCAACACGGCGCTCGAATTGATGTTCCTGTTCTTCGTCCTTAGCCACGCCGGCTTCGGATGGCCTGACACGATAACCCAGACCGTGCTGGGGGCTTCGATATTGGTTACCGTGGTGATCAGCGGCGCGGACTATGTATGGTCGTGGTCGCGCCGCGCGCGCCGGAGAAGCGAATGAAGTCTGACCTGCGTCTCAACTGGATTATCGCGATCGGTCTGACCGGTTGGCTCACGTACCTGCTTGCGCCGATCCTGACGCCGTTCGTCGCGGCGGCACTGCTAGCGTATGTGGGCGATCCTCTGGCCGATCGACTGCAGAAACTGAAGCTGCCACGCACACTTGCCGTCGTCGCGGTATTCCTGCTGACGTTCCTGACCCTCGGATTGCTGGTCCTGCTGATCGTGCCCCTGATCCGCAACCAGATCGGCGCCCTGCTGAGCGCGCTGCCCGCGATAGGTGCCCAGGTGGAGCAGGTCTGGCTGCCGTGGGTTGCGGAATTCCTCGACATTGAACTGGGCGAGGATGTCGGCATCGGGCCGTTCCTCGCGCGCTACAGCGAAATGGCCGGAAGCTGGGGGGGCAAGGTTCTGCTGGGCGTCGCCGAGTCGGGCGGCGCGTTGGCCGCTGCAGTTATCAGCCTGTTCCTGATACCGATACTGACGTTCTACATGCTGCGCGACTGGGACCTGATCATCGCGCGCTTCGGAGCGCTGGTGCCGGTCAGCCAGCGCGATACGATATTCGGCCTCGCCCGGGAGGCCGATGACATGCTCGGCGCATTCCTGCGCGGGCAATTGCTCGTCATGATGGCGCTCGCCGTTATCTACTCGGCGGGGCTCAGTCTCGTCGGGCTCAAATTCGCGGTGGCGATCGGCGTCGTATCGGGGCTGGTCAGCTTCGTTCCCTACCTCGGCCTGGTATTCGGAATCCTGCTGGCATCGTTGACGGTCGTGCTGGAACCCGACCCGCTGTGGCGCCTGGTCGGAGTGTTTGCGACCTTCACGATCGCGCAGCTCATCGAAGGGTCGATTCTTACGCCCAAGCTCGTGGGTGACCGAATCGGCCTCCACCCGGTGCTCGTCATTTTCGCTATCGCGGCGGGCGGCCAGCTGTTCGGCTTCTTCGGCATCCTGCTGGCATTGCCGGCCGCCGCCGTGCTGTCGGTGGTCGTCCGTTATGCTTACGGGACCTACCTGGAGGAGCATCCGCAGGAGGCCGAAGAACTGCGTGAGGCGGCGGCCGATGCAGGCCACCCGGATGCCGGTGACGGGGTGTCTTCTTGAGCCAGCTCGCATTGCCGCTGCGGCTCGCCGATCACGCGATCTTCGAGACGTTTCTCGCCGCCGGGAACGAGATTCTCGTCGACTACCTGCGGTCGCTCACGAATGCGGCGCCGGGCCAGGGAGCGTGGATCTGGGGCGCACCCGCGACGGGTAAATCGCACCTCCTGCAGGCGGCGTGCGAACGTTTCGGCGATCGCGCGGCCTACGTGCCACTGCAAGCCCTCGCGGGAGCGGGTCCCGAGGTACTCGAGGGGCTCGAGTCGAGGCAGCTGGTGTGTATAGATGACGTCGACAGTGTCGCGGGCAACGATGCCTGGGAACGAGTCCTCTTCGTCCTTTGTAACAACGTTATCGAGGCCGGTCATCAACTGGTCGTGAGCGCCGTTGCTGCGCCACGCGAGAGCGGAATTGCGCTCGCGGATCTTCGCAGCCGGCTACAACGGCTGGCGACCTTTCACGTTCGGGGGCTGGACGACGCTTCCCGCATGGCAGCGTTGCAGCTGCGCGCCAGGCATCGTGGTCTCGAGTTACCTGACGACACGGCGCGATTCCTGATGGCCCGCAGCAAGCGCGATATGCGCAGTCTCTACGAGCTCCTCGACAAGCTCGACCTCGAAGCACTGCGCGCGCAGCGCAGGCTGACGATTCCCTTCGTGAAAGACGTGCTGCAGTCGGTCTAGGCGTCAGGTCTGCTGTTTCAGTCGCCGAGTCGTCTCGCGATGTCCGCGACGCGTTTGCCGAGCGCCCGCGCAAGCGTCCTCTCGTCGTCGGAAAGGCTGTCCGATTCCCTGCCCCAGGAGACATGAGAGGCGCCGTAGGGCGTGCCGCCGGTCGTCGTCGTTGACAGCGCTTTCTCGGCGTACGGCAGACCGACATAAATCATGCCGTGATGCAGCAGCGGCATAGCCATGGTCAGCAGCGTGGTTTCCTGGCCCCCGTGCAGCGAGGATGTCGAGGTAAAGACACCTGCGGGCTTGCCGCTCAGCGTTCCCGACAGCCACTCCGTCACGGTAGCGTCAAAAAAGTATTTGAGTGCGGCGGTCATGTTGCCGAAGTGGGTCGGGCTGCCGAGCACGAGCCCCGCGCATTCGTCCAGGTCGGAAAGTTGCACGTAAGGGGGGCCGGATTCGGGCACGGCTGCTTCGCGAGTCTCGACAGTGCTGGCTACCGCGGGCACGGTACGCAGACGGGAAGCCATGCCCGGAACCGAATCGACGCCGTGGCAAACCTCTCTTGCAAGCGCTTCGGTCATTCCGTAGCGCGAGTCAAAAAGTACGAGGACATCGCTCATGACGGCAGGATCTCCATGACATTCTCGGGTGGACGTCCGACTACCGCCACGCCCGTGGCGTCGTCGATCACGATCGGGCGCTGCATCACCCTGGGATGCCTTGCCAGCCAGGCTGCGAGGGACACATCGTCGTCGAGGTCGGGCAGGTCCGCTGCATTTCTGAACTCGTCCTCGTTACGGCGCAGGAGGTCGGACACGGGCACGCCGATCATGACGGCGAGTTCGCGGATCCGGTCGGCGCCGGGTGGGCTTTCGAGATACCTGACCACCTGCGGGCTGACCCCGGCGTTTGCAATTAATTCGAGTGTTTTTCGAGACTTGGAGCAGCGAGGATTGTGGTAAATGGTGAATGTCATGGTCTGTGGGCAGTATGTGGGAGAAATACGCAGCTGCGAACTCTAGCAGGCTGCCTGCAGGGCGTCAGCGGCAATTTGTGTGTTTGACCTAAATAGCGTCGGTTGGTAGCTTTTTTCGGCTGCGCGTTTCAAAATAACAACAATGACGCCAACTCAATCAATTTCTCGCCTTGTCGGCGTGCTCGCGCTGCTGCTTTTCGCTGCGTGTGAGACGGCGCCGCCCGTTCAGGAGATGAGCGATGCGAGACAGGCGATTACGGTTGCCCGCGAAGCGGGAGCCGCCGACCTCGCGTCGACGGAGCTGGCCGAGGCCGAGAAATACCTCGAGAATGCGGAGGAGAGGCTCGACCGCCAGCAGTACCGGGAGGCACGAAATGCGGCCCTTGAGGCCAAGCTGCGCGCGCAAAAGGCCCTGAAACTGAGCGAGGCCTCGAAGGATAGCGACGGCAGCTGAGTCCCCGATGCCCGTTGCCCGACTGTATACGATCAAGGGGCGCGTTCAGGGCGTCTTCTTTCGCGCAAGCACCCGCACCGTCGCCGAGTCGCTCGGCATAACGGGCCATGCGATCAACCTGCCGGACGGTGACGTACAGGTACTCGCCTGCGGTGAGCCTGCCGCCCTGGATCAACTCGGCGATTGGCTGCATGGCGGCCCGGCCCATGCGCGCGTCGACGAGGTAATTGCGCGCGAAGTCGAACTCGAGGCGCCGGGCGGCTTTCGCACCGGCTAGGCCTGGAACCACTTTTTCGACAGCTTGTCGATCACCTTGTTAGGGTATTTACGCTTGCCGAGACTGCCATTGTAGCGGCCGAGGGCCCGCCGGAGGTCACCTTTCTCCTTGTCGTAATAGAAGCGCAGGATGGTGCAGCCGTAACGCAGGTTGGTATCGATGTGCAACAGGTTGTCGTTGGGACGGCCGATTTCGTCGAGCCAGAAGGGCATGATCTGCATGAGGCCTATCGCGCCAGCCACCGAGATTGCGTAGCGGTCGAAATTGCTCTCGACTTCGATCACCGCGAGGATCAATTCCGGCGGAAGTTCAACGCGGCTGGCCTCGTAGTGAACGCGGGTCAGGATTTTGATGCGTTCTTGGGGATCGCTAACGTGACGCGCGAGGCGCCCGGACATGTCCGTCAGCCAGACTTCGGCCTCGAAGCGGTCCGGGAAGCTGTCCGAGTCACTGGCCGCCGCGCGCAGGATCTCGCGTAATTCGGGGTCCGGGCCCATATCGGCGGGCACCCCGGCCGGCAGCAGCAGGGCCGCCAGGAAGCCGATGACACTGAACCGTGCAACCATTTTCATGCGCGAAACTTATTCCAGAATAAACATTAGTTTATGGCGTATTCCTTGAGCAGATTGAGAGCCTCTTCACGTTTCAGGTTGCGCGATTCCGTATCGCGCCGGTGCTGGTACTCGAATTCGCCGTTCGCGAGGTTGCGCTCGCTGATCACCAGTCGGTGCGGGATGCCGATCAGCTCCGCATCGGCGAACTTGACGCCCGGCCGTGCATCGCGGTCGTCGAGCAAGACCTGCATGCCCTGTTCCTGCAAATCCTCGTACAGCCTCTCTGCCGCCTCTCGCACGGCCTCCGAGCGGTGCATGTTGATCGGTATCAGTACCACGTTGAACGGAGTGAGCGGCTCGGGCCAGATAATGCCACGCTCGTCGTGGTTCTGCTCGATCGCGGCACCGACGATACGCGTGACGCCGATGCCGTAGCAGCCCATCTGCAGCGTGCGTTCCTTGCCGTCGCTGTCGAGCACGCCGGCTCCCAGCGCAGTGCTGTACTTGGAGCCCAGCTGGAAGATGTGTCCCACCTCTATACCGCGCGCGATGCAGAGCGTGCCCGAGCCACCGGGTGTCAGATCGCCTTCCACGACGTTGCGCAGGTCGACCGTCTCCGGTTCCTCGATATCGCGTACGAAATTCACGCCCGTGAAATGCATGTCGGATTCGTTGGCGCCGACAACGAAATCCGCCATGGCGGCTGTTGCGTGGTCGTAGTAGACGGGAATCTCCAGCCCGATGGGTCCCGCGTAGCCCGGCTCGCAGCCGGTTACCCGGCGTACGGTTTCTGCGTTGGCCATCGCAAGCGGTGTGGCGACGCCGGGGATCTTCTGCGCCTTGACGGCATTGAGTTCGTGATCGCCCCGCAGCACCAGCGCGACCGGCTGCTCCTCACCCTCGACGATCAGGGTCTTCAGCGTTTCTGGCGCCGTGATGCCGATGAACTTCCGCAGGGCCTCGATAGTCCTGGCTCCCGGTGTCTCGATTTTCTCCATTTCACGCGGCGGGGCCGGTCGTTCCGCGGCAGGAACCTCGGTGGCGGCCATTTCGATATTCGATGCGTAGTTATCGGCATCGCAATAGGCGATCGCGTCTTCACCCGAGTCCGCCAGCACGTGAAATTCCTGCGAACGGCTGCCGCCGATCTCGCCGCTGTCCGCGTCCACGACCCGGAATTTGAGGCCCAGTCGCTCGAAGATCGCGGTGTAGGCGGCGTGCATCTTCTGATACGCAGTCCTCATGCCGTCCTCGTCGAGATCGAAGGAATAGGCATCTTTCATGATGAATTCGCGCGAGCGCATGACGCCGAAACGCGGCCGGATCTCATCGCGGAACTTGGTCTGCACCTGGTAGAAGTTGATCGGCAGCTGCTTGTAGCTGCGCAGTTCGCGACGGGCGATGTCGGTGATCACTTCCTCGTGCGTCGGTCCGAAGCAATACTCGCGTTCCTGCCTGTCGTGCATGCGCAGCAGCAGCGGGCCGTATTCGTCCCAGCGTCCCGACTCCTGCCACAGCTCAGCGGGTTGCACGGCGGGCATCAGCAACTCCAGTGCGCCGGCGCGATCCATTTCCTCGCGGACCACCTTTTCAACCTTGCGCAGTACGCGCAGGCCGAGTGGCATCCAGGTGAAAAGGCCGGATGCCAGTCGCCGGATCAACCCGGCTCTGAGCATGAGTTGATGACTAACGATCTCTGCTTCTGCAGGTATTTCCTTGAGAGTCGTGAGACCGAATTCCGAATAGCGCATGTTGTGGTACCGAGTTGAATCAGCCGCGAATTCTAGCCGAAACCTGCGCGCCGTGCGGGCATTGCCGCGGTTTCTGCGGCAAAACGTGTTGACTAGCCCGCAAAAGAAGAGGATGGTGCGGCGTTTTGTGATCCGCGAGACGGTTTTTGCACGGTCGAAGAAATCCTTTTGTCGCCCGCGAGGGCATACCGTTCATGGTCCTGGCCGTGCTCGGCATGTGGCTGGCATTTCGCTACGCGAGTCCGGTTTTCATGCTGTTGCCGGCTGCGCTGCTCGGGCTGTCATGGATGATCTTCAGGGATCCCCGGCGCCAGATTCCCGCGATTCCGCTCGGCGTGGTAAGCCCGGTCGACGGGCGGATTACCGCCATCGACCTGGTCGACCGTGGTGTACTGCAAGGTGAGGCGCATCGCATTTTCATCAGTATCGATGTTCTGGGCACCTACACGGCGCGGTGTCCGGTGGAAGGGGTCATCAAGGACCTCAATACGCTGGCCGCTGACAAGGTCGTGGACTATCGCACCAACGCGCTTTGGGTGCAGACCGACGAGGGCGAGGACGTGGTGCTCCAGTTCCACGGGTATCGCCTGGGCCTTGCCCCTGTTGCGTTCGTGCGCTACGGCGAGCGCATCGGCCAGGGGCAGCGTTGCGCTTACCTGCGGCTGACGCGTGTCGCAGAGGTGCACCTGCCGATAAATGCAAAAGTGCGGGTCGAGCCCGGGCAACGGGTTACCGCGGGTCTCGATGTCATCGGCAAGCTGCCGCCATCCTGACAACGCGTCCGGTGTATTGCGCGGTTTGCCGTGGCAAACTAACGACCAACCAACGAATATCCCAGTCACGAAGATGATGCAGTCCGAACAAGCGCGCCGCGCGTATTTGCGTGCGATGGGAATCGACGTCTGGATCCCGAGGGACCAGGTGGACGTGGAGCCCGGGTGCGCGGAAGCCGGGTCACAGACCGTGAGCGGAGACCTTGGCTGGGAGGGGTTGCGTAACGCCGTTGCCGCGTGCACGCGCTGCCGGCTGCACGAGAGCCGAACCCAGACGGTGTTCGGTGTCGGCAATCCCGCGGCGGACTGGATGTTCATCGGCGAGGCCCCGGGAGCCGAAGAGGACCGGCGCGGCGAGCCGTTCGTGGGGCGTGCCGGCAAGCTGCTCGACGAGATGCTGCTGGCTATCGGTGAAAAGCGGGATAGCGTGTTCATTGCGAATATTCTCAAGTGCCGGCCACCGAACAACCGCGATCCGCGCCCGGACGAAGCGGCGTCGTGCCGGCCATACCTGGAGCGGCAGATCGAGCTGGTCCAGCCGAAGATCATCCTCGCGGTTGGCCGGATTGCGGCCCAGCAGCTGCTGCAATCCGATGCGCCCGTGGGGCGCCTGCGAGGCAAGGTTCACCAGCTCGATGCGATTCCGCTCGTTGTTACCTATCACCCGGCATACCTGTTGCGCAGCCCGTCGCAGAAGCGCAAGTCCTGGGACGATCTGTGCCTCGCCAGACGAGTCATGGCGGGAGCGGCAGAATGATACGGCCGATTGCCGAACCGCCGGCGGGCATTCGCGCGATGGGACACGACGACCTGCCGATGGTCTCGGATATCGAGCGGCGCAGTTATGAATTCCCGTGGAGTCACGGCGTGTTCCGCGACTGTCTGCTCGCGGGTTATCACTGCCTGGTTCTAGAGCGGAACGGAAGCGTCGCGGGCTACGGAATCCTCTCGATCGCGGCGGGCGAGGCGCATATTCTCAACCTCTGCGTCGATCCGAACTACCGCTCTCTCGGGTACGGCGAGCAAATGCTCGATGCGATACTGTTGCAGGCTCGCTCGTCCAAGGTGCGTGAAATCTTTCTCGAGGTGAGGCCATCCAACGTAACGGCGCTCGCCCTTTACCGCAAAAAGGGCTTCCACAAGGTGGCCCGGCGTCCGGCCTACTACCAGGCAATCGAAGGTCGCGAAGACGCCGCTGTACTCGCAAAGAAACTGATTTCCTATGATCGCTGACGAAGTCGGCCGGCGCCGGACGTTCGCGATCATCTCGCACCCGGACGCCGGCAAGACCACGCTGACCGAACAGTTGCTTCTTTACGGCGGCGCGATACAGCTCGCCGGTACCGTGAAAGGGCGCAAGGCGAGCCGCCACGCGACCTCGGACTGGATGGCGCTCGAGCAGCAGCGCGGTATTTCGGTGACATCCTCCGTGATGCAGTTCCCATACGACGACTGCGTCGTGAATCTCCTCGACACGCCCGGCCATGAAGACTTCTCCGAGGATACCTATCGGACGCTGACGGCGGTCGATTCGGCCTTGATGGTGATCGACTGTGCGAAGGGCGTCGAGCAGCGCACGATCAAGCTCATGGAAGTATGCCGGCTGCGCGACACGCCGATCATGACCTTCATCAACAAGCTCGATCGCGATGGCCGTGAACCGATCGACCTGCTCGACGAGATCGAATCGGTGCTCGGCATTCACTGCGCGCCGATCACCTGGCCGATCGGCATGGGGCGTTCCCTGAAGGGCGTGTACCACCTGCAGCAGGATCGGATCCACCTGTACCACGGCGGCAAGCGGGAGCGCGCGGCGGAGCGCAGCGTCGTGGACGGGCTGGATTCCGCGGAGGCGGCGGAAGTGCTCGGTGCCGACCTGCAGGCGTTTCGCGACGAGATCGAACTCGTCCGGGGAGCGTGCCCCGAGTTCGACGCGGAGGAATACCTCGCGGCGAGGCAGACGCCGGTGTTCTTCGGCTCCGCACTATCGAATTTCGGCGTCAAGGAGTTGTTGGACGAGTTCGTCAGCCACGCGCCGTCGCCGCTGCCGCGCGAGACCGAGCAGCGCGTGGTCGCACCGGCGGAAGACGAGCTGACCGGTTTCGTTTTCAAGATCCAGGCCAACATGGACCCGGGTCACCGTGACCGCATTGCCTTCATGCGAATCTGCTCGGGTGAGTATCGCAAGGGGCTCAAGGTGCTTCACGTGAGGTCGGGTAAGGAGATCAAGATCCCTGACGCGATTACGTTCCTGGCCGCAGACCGACAGCACGCAGAAACCGCCTTTGCCGGAGACATCATTGGTCTGCACAATCACGGCACTATCAATATCGGTGACAGTTTCTCGGAAGGCGAGACGCTGCGATTTACGGGTATTCCCAATTTCGCTCCTGAGATCTTCCGGCGCGCCGTATTGAAAGATCCGCTGCGCCTGAAGGCGCTGCAGAAAGGGCTGGCGCAACTTTGCGAAGAGGGCGCAACGCAATTATTTCGGCCGTTCCGCAACAACGACCTTATTTTGGGTGCGGTCGGGCCGCTGCAGTTTGACGTCGTCGCTCATCGGCTGCGCGACGAATACAAAGTGGAGTGCCAGTTCGAAACGATCAACGTGGCCACGGCACGCTGGGTCGAATGCGACGATGCCAAAATGCTTGAAGACTTCAGGCGCAAGGCAGAAGACAACCTGGCGCTGGATCACGGCGGGAGTCTCGTCTACATTGCCCCAACCAGGGTAAACCTGAGCCTGACCGAGGAGCGCTGGCCCGACATCGTGTTCCGGAAGACCCGTGAGCACTGACGATAGCGCCGGCCACAAGGCATTGAAGCAAGCGCCACTCTTTAACAAGAAAGTACTCGCCTGGGCGTTTTACGACTGGGCGAACTCGGCGTTTGCGCTGTCGGTACTCGCGGTCCTGTTTCCGCTGTTCCTGGGCAGCTACTGGAGCGCGGGCGACTCCGGCGCCGCCGTGACGGCGCGCCTCGCATGGATAACGGCGGCGTCGAGCGCAGTCGTATGCATCATTGCCCCCGTTTTCGGGACCATCGCCGACGCCGGCGGTTACCGCAAACGTTTCCTGTTTCTCCTCGCGATGACCGGTGCCGTGGCGACCGCGGTGCTCGCCAGTGTTGGCGAAGGCAACTGGCCGGTGGCGCTGGGCTTGTACCTGGTGGCGTCGGTGGGTTTTTACAGTTCCACGGTCTTCTACGACTCGTTGATCATCGACGTTACGGAACCGCGTTACTACAGTTTCGTTTCGTCACTCGGTTTCTCACTTGGTTATCTCGGCGGCGCGGCCTTGCTCGCGCTGCACGTCTGGATGTTGCTGCGGCCCGATGCATTCGGCTTCGCGACGCCGGACGAGGTCATTCGGTTCGCCTTCATCACGGTCGGCGTGTGGTGGGCGATCTTCATGCTGCCGCTGATGATTTTCGTGCCGGAGAAGCATAGCCGGGTCGACGTAGCGGGGGGCGTAATTCGCGCCGCCTACCGGGAGCTCAGGACGACCATCCTGAAGATCGGACAGTACCGGAACGTGGTGATCTTCCTGATCGCTTACTGGCTTTACATCGGTGGTGTGTTCACGGTGATTTTCATGGCCGTTAATTACGGCCAGCGCCTTGGTTTCAGTCAGCAGGACCTCATCACCGCATTGTTGATCACGAACTTCGCGGGATTCCCGGCAACGTTACTCTACGGATTTGCCGGCCACCGCTGGGGTCCGAAGCGCGGCATCTACTTCGCGCTCGCCGTATACGTCGTCATGTCGAGCTGGGCGATCTTCATGGTCGAAGTCAGGCAGTTCTACATCATGGCGATCGTCATCGGTTGTGTGCAGGGTGGCGTGCAGGGCCTGAGCCGGTCGCTGTATGCCGCGCTGATACCGCCTGACGCGCCGGGCGAGTTCTTCGGCTTTTACAACATGCTGACGAAATTCGCCCACGTGCTGGGACCGATGCTCGTCGGTATTGCGGCGACCCTGTCGGACGATCCGAAGTGGGTGCTGCTGACGCTAATGCCGTTGTTCATCGGCGGCGGCATGCTGTTGGGCGTCGTGCGGGAAAAACAGGCAAAGAGGGTGTCGTAGGAGCGGTTCTCGAACCGCGATCGCGCGCCGAGGCGCGCTCCTACAGGGCGGCGATATCGACTTCGAGGCGCCGCAGCAGGGCCGGGTCCGGTGGTCCATATCGGACGTCGAGGTAGGTATCGGTAATGCTGCGCACGGAATCGGCCGGCAGCGGGCTGTCGCGCTGGGCGCGGACTGCAAACCCCCTGGGCGTTTCGCCGGTTGCCGGTTTCAGGCCGGATTTTCGTACGAACCGGTCATAGAGAATGGCGGCTTTATCTCTCGAGGGCGGCCGATAGCGCAACATCAGCGCCAGGCTGATCAGCATCGTGAGCCCGGTGACCAGGGCAACCAGCGTAAGAATCATCTGGCGCCAGTCGGGGTCGTCCATGCCGAGCCAGTTCATGAATCGTTCCTGATTTTCGGGGCCGTAGCCCAGCACCCACTCGTTCCACTTCGCGTTGGCGGCATCCCATGTGAGCACCAGGTTGTGCAGAAGCCTGGACGGTGCGCCGAGGCCCCATGCTGCGGCGGTGCCATCGAACATCGCACCGGTGCGGCCGGCATCAACGCGCTCCGGCGCAACCGCGGCCGTCGGATCGACGCGGCGCCAGCCGCTGCCCGGCAGCCATACCTCGGTCCATGCGTGCGCGTCAGCCTGGCGGACAATCATGTAGTCGCCCACAGGATTCAGTTCGCCGCCCTGGTAACCGACGACGATGCGAGCCGGTATGCCTGCAGCGCGCATCATGACCGCAAAGGCCGATGCGTAGTGTTCGCAGAAACCGCGTCGGGTTTCGAACAGGAAGCGGTCAACGGGATGGCTGCCTAGCGGCGGCGGCTCCAGCGTGTAGTGGTACTCCTCCTCGTTGAACTTCTTCAGCACGGCGCGCACGAACGCCTCGTCGGAAGTGGCGGCGGCGCGCATCGAGCTCGCGAGCTCGGCTGTGCGAGGGTTGCGGCTTTCGGGAAATTCCAGATACCAGCCGCGCCGGTACGGATGCAGCTCGAGGTCGATACGATAGTCGGGATAGGAGACGGCTTTGTAAGCGATGCGCTGGTCGATCGGCTGCACGCGTGCCAGCTGATGCTGTGGGCCGAGGAACGTACTCTCGAGGTCCCAGTGGTAGGGAATGTCGAGTGCGAAAATCCAGTGTTGCCGAGTGGGCTCCAGCGTCACCTCGTATTGCACGGCTTCGCCCGCAGTCTGGATGTTCTTCAGCGCGCCGCTGGAAATCCTGGGTTCCGATATTCCCGACCAGGTGCGGCCGTCGAAGCGGTGCAGCACGAGGCCGCGCCAGTAGCGATCCCGTGGGTCCGGTACCACGCCGTCGAATTTTACGCGGAAGGCAACCGCGTCCGATTTCGAGAGTGCGCTGATGTCACCGGGGCTGATGGTGTCGCTGAGTCCCGAGACCGCGGTGCCGGTATCGATGGGCACCGCCCAGAAGGGGGTGGCGATGCGCGGAAAGAAGATCCACATTGCCAGTGCCAGCGGCGCGGCGTACAGGATCAGCCGGCTGCTCGTGCCCAGGCTGCGTCGCAAAGGCTCCAGATCGTCGGCCGCGGTCCTTAGCCAGGCCGTCATGATGAGGATGACTCCAACCACCAGGTAGGGCAGGGACCAGAGGTATTGTTCGCGCAACAGGGACGACATGACGAGAAAAATGGCAATGAACAGCAATACGAACTGGTCACGGCGCTGCCGGGTCTCGAGCAGCTTCAGTGCCGCCATGATGGCCAACAGTGCCGATCCCGGCCCGACCCCGCTGATCGTGCTGTAGGTATAGAGAACACCGAGGAAGCAGGCGAGTGCCAGGGAAGCGCGAAGCAATGCCGGCGGCACGGGCTTGCGGCGCACTTCGATCGAGTATCGCCAGATCGCGCAGGCCAGCAGCGCCGCAGTAATCCAGGCCGGCAGGTAAGGCACGTGCGGCAGCAGCGCGAATGCCAGCGCCAGCAACGTCCAGGGGAGGCTGGCAAGCAGGGAGCCGTCGGTGCCGCGCGCCCTAGCCATCAGCATCCTCCAGCCCGAAGAGCGCCAGTGCTTCAAGGCATTGGCGGCGGTGCGATTCACCGTGTGCCGGCGCGAACGACTGACCGGGGAGCCGCAAGCCGTAGTCCTCCCGCGTCCTGTCGGCGTCAATTATCCAGCGCGTGAGGATCGAGAGCCGTTGCTCGAGATCGTCCGCAATGACCGCATCGAAGTCGAACCACTGGCTGCTCATATCGGCGCCGGCAAACTGCTTGGAAAGCAGTTGATCGGTTCGCGCATAAGCTTTCCAGGCGACGTTTCGCGGCGAGTCACCGGTGTGGAATTTGCGTAAGCCCGCGAAATCCTCCTCGCCGCGGGCGTCGTGCTGTCGATGCCCGAGCGCAGTCTGCGTTGCCGGTGGCGGCGGCGCATGCTCGGACGGGTGCGGGTACACGAGCCCCCTGGGCTCCATGTGCAGCCATGCCCACGACCGGAACAGCTCGAACGGAAACAGCGTGCGTATGCCGAAACGCTCCAGCGTAATCCAGCCACGCTTCTCGGTCCCTACGGGGAGTACGAAGATCTTGCTTTCACCCTGCTCGAGGTCCTTGATGTCGCTCTGCACGTCATCGATGTAAAGCCGAATACGGTGCCGCGGGCTTTTCGAGCGGTTGGCGACAGCAATACGAAATTGCGCGGACTGCCCGGCAAATACTGGCTCGGTGCCCGCGAAGCTCAATTCGAGCCCGACGAGGTTGCGCTGGCACTGGTGCATGGCCACGAAGCCAACGCCGATCAGCATGAACGTCAGCACGAAGGACAGGTTGTTGTTGTAGTTCATCGAGCCGAGCAGCATCGCAAACGTCATCATCGCGAATACGAGGCCGACGCCCGTCGGCAGAATGTAGATGCGGCGAGGGTGCAGCTGCGTGACCGGGCCGTCCATACCCTGGCGCCTGCGCGCCCACAGACGAATACGCCTGCCGGCAGCCGCGTTGATGCCCGGCAGCAGCCGGCTAGGGGATTGCCACCGAGTCGAGGACATGCTGGCACATCTCGGCGGGGCTACGGAAGCTGGTATTGCCTGCAGGTTTCAGGCGATGTCCGGCGACAGCGGTGAATACGGCCTGCACGTCATCCGGGAAAACGCCGGAGTGGCGCTCGACGAACGCATGCGCCCTTGCGGCCGCCGCCAGGGCCTGCGCGCCGCGCGGCGACAAGCCGATCTCGATATCGGGCGATTCGCGGGTTTGACGCACCAGCGCCTGGATATAGTCGACGAGGTGCTCGCTCATGTGCATCTTTGCGGCGTCCTGCTGCAGCGTCGTCAGGATTTCGGGTGTCATCTCCGGCGTAACGCTCTCGAGCATGCTGCGCCTGTCCTCCCCGGTGATGAGCTCTCGCTCGTTTTCCGCGTTCGGGTAGCCGAGCGCAAGACGCATCAGGAAGCGGTCGAGCTGCGATTCGGGCAGGGGGAAGGTGCCTATCTGATCCGCGGGATTCTGAGTGGCAACGACGAAAAAGGGTACGGGTAAT
>Ga0224504_10000333_pt1 | contig 21027 bp, 19 predicted proteins | sample SF_Oct11_sed_USG_3_FD_170160 | JGI IMG/M metagenome (GOLD analysis project Ga0224504, IMG submission 170160) | Sediment microbial communities from San Francisco Bay, California, United States - SF_Oct11_sed_USGS_24 | ecosystem: Environmental > Aquatic > Marine > Sediment | place: USA...
AAGACTCGGTTTGCGTGTTTACTTGGGGCTTGAAAAACCTGGAACTTCCAATTCGACATGGCGAAGGGAAGTTTTACGCGAAGAAACCGGTAATCGGTCGTCTCCTGGAACAAAACCAGGTGGTGCTTCGTTATGCCGGCAGCGAAGGTAATCCTGCCGGGGGCAGCTTTCCTGAAAATCCCAATGGTTCCTTGGAGGATATTGCCGGGATCTGCGACCCCACCGGGAGAGTGTTCGGTTTGATGCCTCATCCAGAAGCGTATAACCACTGGACCAACCATCCGAACTGGACCCGGTTCAAAGAGCGTTTCCGCCGAGGTGGAGAATCGTACCCCCAGGAGGGCTATGGCATCCAGATATTTCGCAACGCTGTTAATTACTTTAAATAAAACAGTTACTCAATTTCGAACTACTCCGTTGGATCGAGTCCCAGTTAATCTGAATTGCTACACAGTGACCGTATTTGTATTCTTGCAAAGATTCTCTATAGGTGAGCTTTTTCTGGATTCATGCTTTTGCAGGAATGACGGTGGATAGAGATGTTCGTCATTCCCGCGGAGGCGGGAATCCAGGCGGCTGTGGAGTTTAGGTTGAAAGATTATTGTGGTCAATTCGATCAGGAGAATTTGGAAGGCCCAGTAGCGTATGTGTCAGTTCTGTCACCAGCATGGTGAAGGGAAAAAGTGGTATCTCAAGGCAGAGCACTATTCCCAGGATCTGTTGTCTGATCTGCGGCGGCGGACATTTATCAAGGATTTCATAGTGGATGTCGGCGATGGCCATGCAGAGCAGCTGGAAAAGAAATTTCATTTTGGCATGCAAGCTCCCGCCTGGCTGCGTCAGACTTATTACTGGTTTACTGAGAGAAGCTATCGGAGGGATCACTACGGCCAGGTGGTTCCCCTAGAAGATCTCGACAAGGTTTTGGATCTCGCAAGCTCCATCGTCAGAATTCCCTGCATCTGCCGCAAAAGCAGCACCGGCAAAAACGACGCCCGTTACTGCTTCGGGCTCAGCATTGATCCCGAGAAGTTTCTGGATATAAAGGAGGCCTTTCTTGAGACTTTTAGACCCGGACCGGAGGTGGATCTTTTCGAACACTTGAGCAAAGCAGAGGCTCTGGACCTGCTGCAAGCTTATGAAAAAGAGAGTCTGATCCACTCTCTGTGGACTTTCAAGACGCCGTTTATCGGCGGCCTTTGTAATTGTGACCGAGCCGACTGCCTGGCCTTGTTGAGCGATCGCTACGGGCTTCGCCTCTTTTTCAGGGCAGAGTACGTTGCCCAGACTACGGGGGAGAACTGCAGTGGCTGTCGTTCCTGCCTTGCGGCCTGCCAGTTCGGGGCCATCAGTTTTGCGGCGGCCCGCAAAATGGCCTTTATTGATCCCCTGCGCTGCTACGGCTGTGGTGTGTGCCGGAGCCATTGTGAGCAGCACGCCATCCATCTAATCCCTCGAACTCATCATCCCCTTGCTCGCCGCCTCTGGTAGCTTAACGCCCTCGACAGTGTTTACCCACTTTATCCCGTAGACAATATGGGTAATTTTACCCATTTTATCTACGGGATGTTTTGGGTAATATTTTCGATACAATTTGTTATTTAGATAGCTTAGGGGAATAGTGGTGTTTGGTGAGCTTTGGATAGAAAGTTAGTATGGGGTTTTAATCATAGGTGATTAGATGGCTTGCTGAAAGATGATGTCGGCCCCTGATATCATTAAGAGAAGGCCCTGCCTGTTGGTGCTCTTTGCCACCCTCACCCAGTTCTCGTCACTCAGGCCGCGCTCCAAGGTGGTGAGCATAAAGCCACCTTCCAGTTTTCTGCTGCCCTTCAGTAACATGAACTGGCGATGATTGGTAAAGGCAAACAGAACCCAGCCGTTGGTTAATAAGTAATTGTAGTCGCCCGGGTATTCATTGATTAGCCCCGCGGTACTCTGGCACAAGGCTTCGAAAAGAGCAGGCAAAGCTGGAGGTGATTTTCGCAAACGCGAGCACAACTGGTCCCGGAGATATTCAAAAGCTCTGGCCGAATCGCTGTGGGCATCCTCTATTGGATTTGAGCTGGTTTGGTAGCGTTCAACCGCCGGCGCCTTGCCATTGTGAACGAAGAGCCACTCATGACCAATGAATGGAAGCACAAAGGGATGGGCATTACATTCATCAACGGGGCCGCTGGTTCTGAGGCGGACATGGCAGAGGATAATCCTACTCTTCACCACCCGGGCCAGCCTCTGGAAGCTGTCATGCACCCGACCGGCAACATAGGCGCCTTCGGCAGATTTTTCCACCAGGGCACGGTGCTTTTTGAAATAGCCTATGCCCCAGCCATCCATGTTTTTCCTGGCCTTAATGGCAAAGAGGGGCAGAGACTTTGGGGCGGAATAATCTTTCCCTGCTGACAGAGCAAATAAATCGCACATCTGGCTCACTTCGTTCGCCGCATGGGGCAGAGAGCATGGAGTATATTATCATTAATACCCTACTTGTCCTGAGCTTGTCGAAGGGTGCTCTATGCCGTTTACACAACTGACCACGGACAACAATGAACTATTAAATATCGTCCAGATACAATACATCCGGGCCGGCTATAACCATGAGCTTGCCCTGGGAATTTTCGTCAGCTTCGATGGGCAACCATTCGTCTGGGCTCAAACGCTCTCCTACAGAGGTGACCAGTAAGATATCTCCAAGTTTTTCAGATTTCTTCAGGAGCAGAAGTCGCCGAGAGTTGGAAAATCCAAAAAGCACCGATTCGTTAGCGAGGAAAAAGGTGTACAGGCCGGGATAGTCGGACAGGAGCTTACGGATACACTCCCGTAGAGCCAAATAAAGCGTCCCATAAGGGTAGTTTTCCGTGTGACTTATTAATTGATCTCTCAGATACTCGAAAATTCTGGCAGCACTGACATTGGCCTCCAGCCGCGGTTCATTGACGGTCTGGTATCCGTCAATATCCTGCTCTCTCCCTACATGAACAAAGAGCCAAATATGGTCCAAGAAGGGAAGGGTAAAAGGATCGTTGTGAGCACTATGCTGACCGCCGCTCAAGGGACAGCTGATGTGCGATACTATTATCCTACTGTCAATTACCCGAGCCAACCGCTGGAAGCTCTCGTGCACCTGATCTCCATCGTAGACCTGCTCGGATGATTTTTCCACAAGAGCCTGACCCTCGCGAAAAAACCCGATGCCCCAACCATGCATGTTCTGCTTGGCCTTTTCGGCGAAAATAGACAGATAGTCTTGGGCGCTATAATTGTAGCCTGCCGAAAGGGCAAAAATGTCACACATAGCAGCTCCCACCAATGTTAAGATTAAGTAGCTGTTTGTTTACTTGCCTGGTTTGCGCTCTCGGTCGTTTTCCGGCGTGGTATACGAAGTTGGGCTTCGGAGATGGCAGCGGGCAACTGCCCGCTTCCAACTAGCTGGAGAAAAGTTTGATTCGGTCCGCATAGCCTAAGGCGTGGTAGATTACGTAGATTGTTTGTAGCCACTTGTTCCCATTGTTATGAAAAGTGATGGTTGGGATATGTCCCTGACTCATTTCCACCAGAAACTGGCTGAAAATGATCCACTGCATAGCGTCGTCGATATGGGACAGCACTGCGGAGTGATAGCGAAATTCAATGGTGGAGCGAAACCAGTACGAGTGGAGATTCAAACCGTGATAACGGGTCTTGTCGTAGCGCGGATATCTGCCCTCCTCTGGATCGTAGCGGTTTTCCGGCGAATACCATAATTTCTTGAGCCGGCAGTTGCTTGGTCCGCACACGGGATCGCAGTCTCTCAAAAAGGCCTTAACATCTATTTCCATGGGGCGACAAGTATTTTTGTTCTGGCGCTCTCCCGGGATGAGCAGATAAAAGAGATTTTCCATGGGGTGAACGAGCTTCACGAGCTCTTTGAGGTTTTCACAGCTGTACAAATCTTGATCCACTCCATGATGAACATGGAAGCCGCACGACCCATCAATATTTACTCTCTCGATCTCATTGAGAAACTGCATGGCCTGGTAGACTTGTACGAGTCCTCCAATACCACTCAGAATTGGACTGACGAGTTCGGCGCCATATTTGGTGTGAAGTTTGCCTCTCACGGATGTGTCTTCCTGAAAATGCCACGAGTCGCTGTCCGCACCAAGGGCAATATTGGAGTCGGAGCAAAGCTGTGGGAAGCGCCGGCCATCCCTGGCTCGAGAGGAAATGTTGTAAGGCTTGATGATGCCGTTATCAAGAGGGGTTAGAACGTAATTCAATCCGTAGAATTCGATTTCGACGCCAAAGGTACGGTCCTCAAAATAATGAAGCATGGGATACTGGTTCTTGAGCCGTACGATGAGCCAATGTGGGGCAGTCATCTCAGTTCTCATCCTTCCCACTGGAATGGTACCGCGACCGAGTCAGTGGTAACGATCGGCGATCATTCTTTTCTAATTTTCGCCGGACAAAATTTATTTTATCAGAAATTACTATAGGTCACTACAAGATAGTTAATTGTCCTCCTCCATGATAATTCTGGCGTCTGCCACCAAGGCGCCTTGTGGATAGGCAAACACCGGGTTCAAATCAATTTCTACGATTTTGGGGTTTTCTTCGGCGAGCTGTGCAACTGCCAAGAGACAATCAGCCAGTGCATTCATGTCCACTGGTGGCTGGCCTCGATATCCGGCAAGAACAGGATATCCTTTGATCTGCTGGATCATTTCGAGCGCATCTTTCCGGCTTAGGGGGGGATGCCACAATACCACGTCACGAAAAATTTCCACCAAAACCCCACCAAGACCGAAAAGCATGATTGGACCGAACTGGGGATCGCGGTTCATCCCGATGATGACTTCCTGACCAGCAGGAGCCATCTTGTTCACCAAAACACCGTCGATCTTGGCCTGGGGGCATGAGTTCTTCACTCTTGCAAGAAGTTCGCCGTATGCTTTCTCCACCGCTTCTGGGGTGTCCAGGTTGAGTTGCACCCCACCAGCATCGCTCTTGTGGACTATGTCAGGAGAACTGACCTTGAGAGCCACCGGGAATCCCTGCTTTTGGGCAATCTCACTGGCACTGCCAGGGCTTTCAGCAAGAGCGAAAGCGGTGCAGTCCAAACCTTTTTCCGCGACCAGTGAAAGTGCCTCGTGTGGTGGTAGCTGAATTCCAGTTGCCGAGAGAGTGAGTGTTGGTTCTTGGGGGGTTGAAAGCGATTTCCGGTCCATGACCTGGGCCAGAGCCTTAATCCCGCGCTCCGGTGTAGGAAATACCGGTATTCCATTGAGATGCATACGTTCCCGTTCCCGTCGCTCCACGTCAGCACCACCGAGAAATATTACCAGTTCATTGGCCGCGGGAGTTACGACCTCCGAAGCACCTTCCACCGGATCGCCAAAAATAACACCCAGGGTGTCGAAGTGATCCCGAGCTTCTCGGATGACGTCTCCAAACATCTGGGCCGTGGCATCGCCGGTAAGATCGATGGGATTAGCCTTGATGGCATGGGCCGGGATCAAAGGGGTGATTGCCTCAACTACTTGCACAGGTAAGGGGGCCGCATCCAAGCCCTCCTGCTCCGCCTGATCCGTGCCGAGAATTGCAGCACCACCAGAGGTGGTGATGAAGACAATGGTATTGCCCTTTGGCGGCTTAAGATATGCGAATGCCTTGGCAAAGTCATAGAACTCCTCTATGGTATAGGCCCGGCAGACGTTATATTTCTTGAAAAGAGAATCGTAAATGGCATCAGCACCGGCCAGAGCCTTGGTATGTGACTCCGCGGCCACCTTGCCTTTGGGCGTGCGACCGGACTTGAGAACTACCAAGGGCTTCTGCAACCGATCCATTACCTCCAAGAACTGGGCAGGCCGTTTTATCCCCTCTATGTAGGCAGCAATAACCTCGGTGTTCTCATCGTGGTTGAAGTAGTCAATGAGGTCGGCTTCATCCACGTCAGCCCGGTTGCCCATGCTCACAAAGCTGGAAACACCTAGTTTTTCCTCGGAAAACCAGTCCATCATGGCAGCTCCCACCGTGCCACTCTGGGAGATGACCGCCACTTTGCCGGGGTAGGTGAGCAAGGGCCAGGAAGCACAGATTGGATGATGGGGATTGTTCACTCCCTGGCAGTTGGGCCCAATCAGTCTTACTCCGAATTTACGCGCTACTTCAGTTGTTTGCTGCTGCAGTTCCTCACCCTCGGCTCCAGCCTCACTGAACCCACCGGTGATGATCACAGCGCCCTTTACGCCCTTCTCCCCGCAATCCTGAATAGCCTGGGGTACGAATCGCGCCGGTATGATGAGCACAGCCAGGTCAGGCGGCTCTTGAAGCTCCTTGACATTGGTATGGCAGGGAAGGTCGAGGATGGTGTCAGCTTTGGGATTTATTGGATAGACGGCTCCCTGGTAGCCGCCGTCCAAGATGTTTTTCAAGATCTCGTGGCCCAGCTTGTCAGGACTGGTTGAAGCCCCGATTACTGCCACACTCTTGGGCCTGAGAATACCATCCAATTGGCTTACCGAGTCAGGTAGCGTCATTTCACACACCTCCTGTGGACGCAAAGCACAGACCGTTATGTTGTCATTTATTGTCACTTGGCCACTCAAGGTGGCCGTCATTACGCTACGCTGTCATTTATAGTTATATGTTGTTGTATTGTTTTTACGACCTAATGACGGGCGTAAGCCCAAATGACTCAATGACGGCGAAGCCAAATGACCACGAGCACTATGCGCCATGTGCTTATTACTTATATATTTTTGGCCTTCTCGGCCATCTTAGCGTTGAACTTGTCCGCATTAATGATAAAACGTTGATGGGTGGCCTCGCCGATCTTGTCCACCTCGTCGAAGCCTTCCACCTCGTAGGTAAGCTTCTTGCCGTCAACTTCAACTAGTTTGGCCTCGAAGCGCACGTTCATCCCTATCGGTGTGGCTGCCGTGTGCAAGAATTTCATGCCGATCCCCACAGTTTGCTCACCTTCGCCAAGATGGGGCAGGACCATCTCTGCACATACTTCCTCGAAGTGTCCCACCATGGCGCGAGTGGCATAGACATTGGGCACATGGGGAAAAACTTTTTGCGCCGACAGATCCTCGGTGACTTGCCGTTCCATTTTGTGAGTCATGCCTGGTTTCAGTTCTTCACTCATGGTTCATCCCTCCATCACTAAATATTCAACAGAATAGGTGAAATGTTGTAGTTGTGGTTTCTTGTTTTGCTTGAACTCAAGTCTGCCACACATGAATTGGGAGTGGGGTAATGGTGAACAGATAAACTAAATTACCAGGAAGTAATGAGGGAAGGCAAGTACTATGCGTTTGGATAAGCAGTGAGGCCATAGAATCTACGGGCATTCGCTGCTGTTATCGCTGCTATTTTTTCCTGAGGATGCTGGCGTAATCCTGCCAGACGGGAAATAATGGTTTCGAGGAAAGCTGGCTCGTTTCTGCGGCGGTCGCGCCGGGGGGACAAGGCGGGACTGTCGGTTTCGGTTAGGATTAGTTCTAACGGTACTTCGGTGGCGACCTTCTGAAGTTCAGAACTGAAAAGAAGAATGGCTGAAAATGACAGGTAGAAACCAAACCTGGTGATTTGTCTCGCCACCTGCCTCGGTCCGGCAAAGCAGTGAAAGAGCACCGGTGTTTTGCACCCTGCGACTACTTCCAGGGCAGCCGCTTCTGCCTGTCGGGCATGGATGACCAAAGGCAGATGCAAGTTCTCGGCCTGGGTCATGGATTCCTCTAACACCACAAGCTGCCGTTGCCGCAAGCGGGGATCCCTGGTGTGATGGAAATCAGGGCCCACCTCACCAACTGCGACAATTTCTTCTTTGACATTCTTGATCGTTTGCCACAGCTGGGCTAATTTCTCTTTTTTGAGTATCGCGGCAGTTCTGGGATGGACTCCGGCGGTCACATGGATGAAATCAGAATGTTGCCTCCGAATGGTCAAGCTCTTCTGGAGGCTTTCTGGATCAACGGCAGATATTACCACTCCCTCCAAGTATTTCCTGGCGCGCTGGATCACCGCATCCAGGTCATGATCGTATTTATCTGAATAGAGATGACAATGGGCGTCGATCATCGTGCCACCATACAAGTGTTTGGAGAATGATTGAACCACGGAAACACAGAGGTCCCAGCGCGGCTAATCCGCAGCCAAATTCGAAATTCGAATATCGAAATCCGAAACAAATTCGAATTTCCAAAATCCAAATGACCAAAACACCAAGAATTCTTTTTAGGTAGTCAGGTTTTGAACATTTGAGAATTCGGATTTTGGATTTGTTTCGTGCTTCGTGCTTCGAATTTCGGATTTATTGAACAATATGCTCTAGATGAACCAACTTTAGACATTTTAGGCATTTTAGCTCAATTTTGACATTGGTCTTATCCTGCCTCTGCCACAATTCCATAAAGACTCTCTTGCAAGTGGGGGTGATCTCGGAGTTGGTCTCCCGATCCAGACAGGGTGATTCTGCCTTCCTCGAGGAGATAGGCTCGAGTGGCCACACTCAAAATTCTGCGCACATGCTGGCCAGCAAGAAACAGGGTATATCCATGGCCGCGGATTTGCCTCAGGGTATTACAAAGTCGATTAATGTCTTTGGGTGCCAGACCCAGAAAAGGATCATCAAGCATGAGCAGTCGGGCACCGCTCATAATACCTCGAGCGAGAATCAACATACGCTTCTGTCCACCACTAAGATTCTTGGCGAGCTGGAGCCTCTTGTCAGCCAGAACGGGAAAGAGGTTAAAAACAAAATCAAGTCTGCCCTCTTTTTGCTGCCGCGAGATGTAGGCTCCCACCTCGAGGTTCTCCATAACGCTCATCAGGGGAAAGGTCTTCATGCCCTCGGGCACATATCCCAAACCGCGACGTACAACTTTGTGAACCGGGAGATCTTGAATGCGCTCGCCCTGGTAACTTATTTCTCCCAGGATGGGGCGCAGGAGTCCAGCCACTGCTTTCATAAGGGTGGTCTTGCCCGAGCCATTGGGCCCGACGACGGAAACGATTTGCCCCTCACAAACCGTCAGGTTCACTCGGAACAGTGCCTGGATATCCCCGTAGAAGTAACTAAGGTTGCGGATCGCTAGCAAAGGTTTTTCGGTGTCCATATCAAGTATCTCTATAATAGGCGCTAAGTCATTGTGCTACGTACATTGTCATTTATTGTCACTTGGCCACTAGAGGTGGCCGTCATTACACCACGCTGTCATAATGCCTGCGGCGTCATTTGTTGTCATCAGGATATTACGTCACGGTGTCATTCATATATATAAATATATAATTGTGTTTTCTTTAAGACCTAATGACGGGCGTAAGCCCAACTGACCCAATGACGGCGAAGCCAAATGACTACAAGCGCTTTGCGCTTGGTACTATGCGCCATGAGGCTCATCCTCATGCCTCATACCCAGATAGGCTCGGATTACCTCGCGGTTTCTCATGACCTCCTGGGGCCTACCTTCTGCAACCTTTTCTCCATGGTCGAGGGCCAATAATCTGTCGGATACCCTGAGACTCAGGCTCAGGAAATGATCAATGATAAACAGCGTCACCCCACGCTGCCGCACCCGACGAACCAAGTCCACCGCCTGTTTTACTGCTACAGGACTGAAACCAGCCACCACTTCGTCGAGGAGTAGGAGGCGGGGCTGGGTGGCTAGAGCCCGGGCCAGGTCCAGCCTTCGTTGCTCGCTAAGAGTGAGATCTCCGGCTGGTGTCTGTTCTTTGTGAGCAAGGCCTACCAACTCGAGGAGCTGCTTGGCTGAGTCAATATCCGTGGATTGAGCAAAAAGATGAAATTCTCCACCAAAGACGCGGCCCACCACCACATTATCCAAAGTGCTCATCTTCGCAAATGGCCGGGAGGACTGAAAGGTTCTACTGATACCCAGTTTCTGGATCTCGTGAGGTTTGCACAAAGTCGTTTCTTTGTTGGCAAACAAAATTCTGCCGCTCGTTGCTCTGTGGCGGCAGGTGATCAGATTGAACAGAGTCGTCTTCCCAGCCCCATTGGGTCCAACGAGACCGACGATTTCACCTTCGTCGATGCTGAAATCGATCTCCTTCAGGGCCCAATGATCTCCGAATTTTTTACTCAATGCTTCCAGTTTTAATAGAGACAAAATGTCCCTTTCGCAACTGCCCCCAGACTCCGGAAGGCATGAAGAGGATTGCTAGAATGATAACTGCACCGTAGAGAAATTCATGACCTGCCGGGAGTAAGGGGTGAAAGATGAACTGATCCACGGGATAGAGAACCAAGGCTGCCAGGGCCGGACCGAGAATGGTGAATCGGCCTCCACAGATGGCGAAAATCATGGGTATGGCTGAGAAATGGAGCCCGTAGACCAATCCGGGTTCAAGGTAGCGTATAAGGTGGCCGTAGCAAGCACCTGTGATTCCGGTGAAAAAAGCACTGAGCAGAAGCGACAGCAACCTATACTTCTGCACCTGAATTCCTATAGCCTCAGCGGCAACCTCCTCCTCCCTGAGTGCCTGGAGAGCCAGCCCCAGATTGGAGCGAAACAGAATGGTTACCAGCACCAGCAATACCAGACCATAGCCGAGAACAAAATAGTACGAACCCACGAGACTGCCACTCATATCAAAATGATACGAGCCCAGGCGCAGAGAAGGAAGCCCGGGCAGCCCCACCAGTCCCAATGAGCCCCGAGTAAGTCCGTCCCAATTGTCAGTGATTACTTTGGGGATTTCAACAAAGGCGAGGGTCGCCAAGGCGAAGTAAGCTCCCCTGAGTCGCAGGCAAAACAACCCCATGATCGCAGCAATTCCTGCGGCCAAGACACCCCCTAGGGGAATAGTGGCCCAGGGGGAGACACCTAGATCGAGACTCAAAAGGGCCGAGGTGTAGGCACCTGCTCCGAAGAAGGCGGCATGACCCAGAGAAATGGAACCGCTCACACCAAGGATATTCCAGGCCAAGGCCAGAGTTGCCAGAAGCAAAGCATGGGTGAACACTTGCAGGACATAGTCGTTATATCGGGCAAACACAGGAAGCAAGAGCAGTAAGACCAGTGCCAGAACCGGAGCAGCCCAGGCGACCCGCTGCTGTATTGCCTTCTGGCTTGTAGTCTCTTTTTTCCGCATTACTGCTCTCTTTCGAAAATGCCTTGGGGTCTAAGCGCCAGTAGAGTGATGAGCATTACTGCGCTTACCAGTTCCCTCCAACTGGCGCCCAAAAGAACCACTGCGCCTGATTCTGCAAAACCCAGGATCCAACCACCCAGTATCAAAGTACGAATTCGGCCGACACCGGCGAAAATGGTAATGGTGATGGCCAGCAAGGTGGCCTGTAACCCAGCAGTGGGGTAGAGATAGTGGACGCAGCCGTAAAGAGGCCCCGCTAACCCTATTAGTATTGCCCCAATAGCAAAGGCGAGAACCCCCATGCCACCGACATTGATGCCGGCCAAAGAGGCTGCTTCTCTGTCTTGGATGGTGGCTCGCAGGGCTTTGCCCAGGAAGGTGTGACGCATAAGGAAGTAGAGGAGGCCAATCACCAGCAGTGAAAGGGCAAGAAGGGTTAGCTGGCCGTAGCTCAGGTAGAGTGTATTGAAGTGGAGTCCTTGGTTAAAAGTGGGGACTCGAATGAGGCGATAGTCGCCGGAGAAGAAAAAAAGCATGCCGTTTTGAAGCAAGATGGCCAGGCCGAAGCTTAGCACAATGGAGTTCATTTCCATGGGCTCTCTGAGTCTGGAAAATAGCCGCTGCAGAATTAAGCAAACAACAAGGGTTGCTAGGATTGCTGCGGGAAAGGTAAAGAGGAGGGAGATCCCGTAAGTTTTCCAGAGCCAGTAGGCCACATAGCCGGCAAGAACAAGCAGTTCGCCATGGGCCAGATTAAAGGTGTGGGTGACCCCAAATATCAGAGCAAAGCCCAGGGCAACCAGGGTGTAGAAAGAGCCCAAGGTGATCCCGGATACTAGAACAGTGGTCCACATGAGCGCTACTTTCGTTGACTCCATCTAGGCATGGGATAGATGGCGGAAGCAGTGGAGCGTTCTGGGGGATAAACAACTTCAAATTTCCCTTTCTGGATTTGAACAACCAGGTGCTGGTAGTGGTGTGGATCCCCGTGTTTATCAAAGGCAACCCGCTCCATGGGCAAAACAAGATCGAGCTCTGCCAAGGACTGGCGGATATTTGGTCCGGTAAGTGGTTTTTTCTGGTGCAAGACATTCTGCATAGCTGCAAGCACAGCCCGGGTTGAGGTGTAGCCATGCATGTTGGTGGTATTGGGTTCCCGGTGGAACATGCTCCGGAACCTCTCCACAAAGTCTTTTGAGGCTGCCTCAGTATCTGGGTTGGTGATGCCAGGATTCCAGGCGAAGGTACTGTAGAGATACTCGGCATTTTCCCCCATCTCACGAATAAAACTTTCATAGGCAATCCCAAATGGGCCGATATAGGCCTTGGGGGATACCCTGTTTTCTTTGAGTTGGCGCACAAGGAGAAGATGATCGGCAAAAAAGCCACCAGAGACAATGACGTCCATATTCATGCTGGCCAGCTTGGCAATGAGAGGGGTGAAATCAGGAGTGCCTGGTCGGAACTTTTCCATTAGCATAACAGCAATGCCGCGAGATTGCAGGCAACTCCTCAGGTCACGGGCGAACTCGGTGGAACCTGGTGTGGCTGCGTGGAGAAGGGCCAACCGTTGCGGCCGCAAACTTTCAGACAAGATACCGCAAAGAGGCTGCACAAAACCTTGGAGGTTGGCAACCCTGAAAAAGTAAGGATTTTCGCGTTGGGTGAGCTGCTTCTGGAGACTGGCACTGGCTACGTAAGGTACTTCATATTTCTTGGCCACTTCGCTGATGGGTCCCACCAGGGAATCATTGTAGCCGCCGGTTAGGGCCACCACTTTTTTCCAACCACACAATTCTTCAGCCCTGGAAATGGCCACATCTGGCTGGCTCTGGTCGTCCCGGGAGATGAGTTCCACTTGCCGACCGTTCAGTCCGCCCCTATCATTCACTTCAGCAACAGCCACGGCTACGCCTTGATGGATCTCTGAACCCTGCTTAGCAAGCCTGCCGGTGAGGGGATTGATCTCGCCGATCTTGATGGTGGCGGCCACCGCAAAAGTAGAATAACACCAGAAGGCAAGCAGGAGCAGGCAGGCAATGATCGGGAAGCGTTTGCAACAAAGCACCGTGTTACCTCCTCAGTTGTAAGCCCGGATATTTCATGAATTGCTGTCGCGAGACCACGAAGATGGTTGGGCCACCTGGCAACCGCAGGGTGTTGGTTTCGAGGCGTACCTGAACGGTACGTCGCAGGGTCCGACACCCGAGGACGCCAGGAAGGACGGCCATATCCGTGGTCGCAGCAAGTGATTCATGAAATATCCGGGCTAAGATGCTCTGTGGCCATCTTACCTAACTTTTCTGGTTGATAGAAGAAAAAAAAAGTACAAAGATTTGGAGATTTAGAGATTGGGGAATTAGGGGATTAAGGAATTGCCGAATGCGGATTACAAAAGACCCACAATTCCTGAATTCCTCAATCATTTAAAAATCATCTTGTAATAAAAATCCCCCCAACCCGCAAGGGGGATGGGGGGATTGGTGATCTTTGCCGCTTAGACCCTATTTGGGTGGGCGCAGGTGACGGCGCAATAGCTTACCTGTGGGGGTGCGTGGCAGTGATTCCATAAACTCTATGGCCCTGGGCAGCTTGTAGATGGCAATGTGCTCCTTCAAGAACCCTTTCAGTTCTTCAAAGAACTCTTCACTGCCCTCTTGCCCCTCTTTCATCACCACAAAAGCCTTGGTGATCGCGCCCTTGTCTGGATCGGGAATACCGACCACACCCGCTTCAGCCACCGCCGGGTGCTTCTCGATGGCCTCTTCCACCTCAGCAGGACCGATGCGGTAGCCGGAACTCTTGATCATGTCGTCTTCGCGGGATACGAAGCAGATGTTGCCATCTTCCTTCATAAAAACGGCGTCTCCCATCTGATTCCAGCCACCGACCACGCCCTTCTTTTGCGACTTGAGCAGACGTTCGTCGTCTATATACGGCTTCCAGTAAAGGGTCCCTGAGGCGCCTTTGAGAATCATGCTGCCGACCTCGTTGGGCTTGCAGTCATTACCCGACTCATCAATGACCCGCACCTGGACGCCGGGCAACGGTTTGCCGATGGAATCTACAACCGGCTCCGGATTCATGGTGTTGGAAGTGACGAGATGGAGCATCTCGGTGCCGCCGAGTCCCTCCCAGATGGGCTTGCCGGTAAGTTCCTGCCACCCTTTGAGAGTTTCAGCACCCAGGGCATCACCACCAGAGGTGTAGAGACGCACTGAGCTGGTGTCGTATTTTTTGAAAGCGGGGAACTTCATCAGAGCTCGGTAGCCCGTGGGGAGGCCGGTGAGGATGGTGATCTTGTGCTTCTGGATGAGATCCAGCATGTCAGGCGGGGTGAACTTGGGAATGAGGGAGATGGCTGCCCCTCCTTCAAAAGGAATCAGGGTGAAGGTGCCGAATCCGGCGGCAAATGACACCGGGGCGGCTCCACCCAAAACGTCACCTGGTTGCATCTTGTAGACGTACTGATTGACGATTTTTGATTCAATGATCGCTGGTCGGACAAAGTGGATGCAGCCTTTGGGCATGCCGGTGGTGCCGGAAGTGTAGAGCATAAGCCCGATGTCATTAGCCTTGAGCATGGTGGCCTCGAGCTCGGGAGAACCTGCTTCCAGCATCTCCTCAAAGACCATGTTTCCTGCAGCCTTGACTTCGGCAGGGTCGCCGCCGATGACAATTACCTTGGTGCCGTGCTCGAAGTTGGGCTTGGCCGTCTCAACCGGGGGCATAATCGGGGCGTTTACTATAAAGAGCGTCATCTCGGCATCGTTGGCCACGAAGGCAACCTCTTCTCCGGACCACAGGGGTGAGGTGGGCACGGGGATGGCGCCGATTTTTTCAATGGCAAAAATGGCGACAATCGCCTGGGGGGAGTTGACCAAACGGATGCCAACGCGGTCTTGAGGCTCCACGCCGATATCTTTCAAGGCGTTGCCGAATTTGTTCACCTGTTGCTGGAGTTGCGCAAAGGTGATGGTTTTGTCCATGAACTTGATGGCAGGATTATCACCTCTGCCTTCTCGAACATGACGGTCCAGGAAGAAATCAGCGAGATTCAGTTCCGAGGGAGTGTCGGCAAACTCTTCCGGAACGAGATACTCAGGCCACATGTCTTTTGGTGGTAAGTAATTTTCAGGTATTTTCCCCATAGTATAAACCTCCGTTAACTAGTAGTTCTCATTTCAACAATCAGGCTCATGCCCCTGCAAAAAACCCAGAGGCTATGACCATTGACGTTGCGTTACTGTCCAATTTTGCCCTTATGCCACCAATGCGAGCGCTCCAGCAAATGCCTCGGGCGGCACAGTGAAGCCTCACCTCCTTTCCAATTTAATTGCTGGGTCAATTTCGCCTATGCAGCCGTCTACCCTTGGAGGGCAGTTATCTGTGGGCAATCACCCAGTGACAGAGAGAGCGATATAGTAGCCAATATCCAAAGCAACAGGAAGGCAGGAAATCCATAGAACTCAAGATGTTGCGAGGCCATCTGTCCTAAGGATTGAAGGAGACGACCTCATATCCCTGTTCTTCCAGAGCCTGACGCAGCGGCTCAGTGTCACATTTTTCGATACGAAAAGAGTAAATTCTTTCAGGGGACTCTTGACTCAAGATGCCAACACTAATGATCTCGCCATCGTGCTCCCGAATGATTCGAGACACCTCTGGAAAGGCATCTCGAGAGTCGCCGAGTCGAACATCAAGGCGCGAACTAGATCCCAGCACGCCCATTATGTCTACGAAAGCCTCCAGAATGTCCACGACTGTGATGATGCCCACCAGTTTGCCATCCTCGAGGACCGGCATGCCGCCAATTTTGTGTTTGCTAATGAGAAGTGCTGCCTGTTCAAGAACATCAGAGGACGAGACGGTAATAGGGTCAGCGATCATGACATCGCCCACCGTTAACTCTTCGATCATCGAGGCTATGAATACTCCACGGAGCTCAGTGTCGCTCACCCAACCCACCAAGCGCTCTTGTTCGTCAACCACTGCTAGGTGGCGGATGGAATGTGTTTTCATGAGTTCAATGGCCTCTTGAATTGAGGCCTCAGGTGAAATAGCGATAGGATCTCTGGACATCCGTCGGGCTACGAGCATGAAGAATCAACCTCACCGTTCGGGGTCCTTACCACCCAGGAAGGATGCCAAACCGTTTGTTCCAATGCCCAACTCTACGGGCTCGATACCCGGAGACCGGGGCGTAGTGAAATGATGATATGAACTTGGGAATTCGGCAGGAAAGACCAGGGTCGCAACCAGTATTTCATTGCGTCTCGACCCCATTTGTGATTCCTTTAGATTTCCTGTACGAGTTTGAAATTACTATAGGATGACTCAAAACAAATTGCAAGAGAAAAAAGGTGCATGCTCCCAGCAGGGTGGTATCTACGCTTTCTTGACATTTGACTTTCGCTTGCTATACTGAGCCCGGCTTCACGGCCCATTTCTATATTTCTGGCTTTCCCAAAAGGTAGGAGATAACAGATTGAGTAATTGCAAATTCATCTTTGTCACTGGGGGGGTGCTCTCTTCTCTGGGCAAGGGATTAGCATCTGCGGCGATTGGTGCTCTTCTGGAAACCCGGGGTTTGAGGGTTACCCTGCAGAAGTTGGATCCATACATTAATGTGGATCCAGGGACAATGAACCCCTTCCAACACGGCGAAGTGTATGTGACTGACGATGGGGCTGAGACTGATTTGGATCTTGGGCACTACGAGCGCTACACTTCTGCCAGAATGGGCAGACGGAACAACTTCACCTCCGGCAGTATTTACAATTCCGTAATCACAAAAGAGCGGAGGGGAGATTACTTGGGTGGAACTGTTCAGGTGGTGCCCCACATTACTGATGAGATTAAGAAGTGTATTCTCGAGGTCACCAATGGTGTGGATGTGGCCATTATAGAGATAGGTGGCACAGTGGGTGACATCGAGGGACTGCCGTTCCTCGAGGCAATCCGGCAGTTTAGATCAGACGTGGGCAAAGAAAATGTCGTCTACATACACCTGACGTTGGTTCCTTACATCCGAGCGGCCGGAGAGGTGAAAACCAAACCAACCCAGCATAGTGTGAAAGAGCTGCGTAGCATCGGCATTCAGCCGGATATTTTGTTGTGTCGCACTGAAATGCCCCTCAGCAAAGAGATTAAGGCCAAAATCGCCCACTTCTGCAATGTGGAGCCTGAGGCGGTAATCACAGCCCAGGATGTGGAGAGTATCTACGAAGTGCCCCTGAGATTTCATCAGGAAGGGTTAGATGACAAAATTATACAGTTCCTTAATATTTGGACCGGGGCGCCACGGCTGGAACAGTGGGAAAAACTGGTTGAGCGCCTGAAAAATCCAAGGCACGAAGTTACCATTGGCATTGTTGGTAAATACATTGATTTGCGAGAGTCCTACAAAAGTCTGAACGAGGCCTTGGTCCACGGTGGTGTTGCCAATGATTGTCGGGTCAATCTTTCCTTTATAGATTCTGAGGAGGTTGAGATGGAAGGGGGCGAGGCCCTGCTAGAGGGTGCAGACGGCATTCTGGTGCCGGGTGGTTTCGGTGCCCGTGGGTTTACCGGCAAAATCAAGTCAATCAAATACGCCAGGGAAAACCGGGTGCCCTTTTTTGGCATTTGTCTTGGTATGCAGATGGCCGTGGTGGAATTCGCCCGTAATGTAGCTGGAATCAAAGAGGCCCACAGCATGGAATATGACCCGAACACCAAGGGTCCGGTTATCTACCTCATGCGTGAGTGGTATGATTACCAGACAAAGACCGTGCAGCGACGTGACGAAGATACCGATCTGGGTGGCACCATGCGGTTGGGAGAGTATCCCTGCATCTTGCAGAAGAACTCAAATGCCCATGCTGCCTATGGAAACGGTGAAATTTACGAACGCCACCGGCACCGCTACGAGTTCAACAACGAATACCGCGAGATACTCGGGAGCAAAGGGCTAGTGTTCACCGGGCAGTCTCCTGATAAACAACTGGTGGAAATCATCGAAATAGAGGACCATCCCTGGTTTCTCGGCTGTCAGTTTCACCCCGAATTCAAATCCCAACCAATGGATCCCCACCCCCTCTTTCGAGATTTCATCAAAAGCTCACTGGAACACTCTATCCAGAGAGACAAATCCTAACCCGGATATTTCATGAATTACTTGCTGCGACCACGGATATGGCCATCCTTCCTGGCGTCCTCGGGTGTCGACCCCTGCGACGTACCGTTCAGGTACGCCTCGGAACCAACACCCTGCGGTTGCCAGGTGGCACACCCATCCTCTTCGCGCTCGCTGCGCTCCGCTCAGTCCCGCAAGCGGGTTCCCAGTTTCGTGGTCTCGCGACAGCAATTCATGAAATATCCGGGCTAAACTCTCAAGCCGCCGCTGGCGAGCCAGAAAGGCTACTGATGCGATCCGTTGCTCTGGACCAATTTATTATTGGCGATGGTCGGCTTTTCTTCATAGCTGGACCGTGTGTGATCGAAAGTCCTGAAGCCACCATGGCCGTGGCTGCAGATCTCAGCAAGCTGGCTGACAAATGGGATCTCCCTCTGATATTCAAGAGTTCCTACGATAAGGCAAACCGTACCTCGCACTCTTCTTTCCGGGGGCCCGGACTGGAAGAGGGGTTGGAAATTCTTGCCACTGTTCGGCGCCAATTCAATCTACCCGTTCTCTCCGACGTTCACTCAGTTGCAGAAGTGGAAAGGGCGGCTGAGGTGCTTGATGTTATTCAAATCCCAGCATTTCTCTGTCGCCAGACTGACCTGGTGATGGCCGCGGCAGAAACGGGCAAGCCCGTCAATTTAAAAAAAGGCCAGTTTCTGGCTCCCTGGGACATGGCTAACGTCGTGGCCAAGGTTCACGCCACAGGCAACCAACAGATTTTGCTCACTGAGAGGGGTACTACCTTTGGCTACAATAACTTGGTAGTGGATATGCGCTCTCTTCACCTCATGAGGCAGCATGGCCTGATTGTTTTTGATGCCACCCACAGCGTTCAGCTTCCTGGAGGGTCCGGAGACCGTTCTGGGGGTGATCGTCGATTTGTGGGCCCACTGGCCCGGGCAGCCGTGGCCGCCGGGGTGGACGGGGTATTTTTGGAGGTGCATCACAATCCGGAGCAGGCACGCTGTGACGGTCCCAACTCTATCCCCATAGCTGAAATGGACGATCTTGTAGAGATCCTGCTGAAAATCCATGCCACTGTACAGCCTTTCGTCGGCGAGAGAGAGGAAAGGTCGCTGTGAAGTATCACCGGAGCGAGGCAGAAGTCAAAGAAAGGGCAGCTCGGATTAGACTGCTGATCCTTGATGTGGACGGAGTGCTTACCGACGGCGGCCTCATCTTGCACGCTGACGGCCAAGAAAGCAAAGTGTTCCACGTCCACGACGGCCACGGCATTCGGTTGGTACAACGGGCGGGAATTGAGGTGGCTTTGCTCACAGGTAGAAGTTCGCAGGTGGTAGCCGATCGCGCCAAAAACTTAGGGATCGAGTTGGTGGTTCAAGGAAGCAGGAACAAGCTGATTGACTATGAGAAGATGCTGCAACAGAGAAGGCTTGATGACCAAAATGTTGCCTACGTTGCTGATGATCTCGTGGACGTTCCGGTTCTGAGGCGAGCGGGCTTGGCGGTAGCGGTGGCTGACGCTACCGTCCACATCCGCGATTATTGTCACGCTTGTACCATTAGTAAAGGCGGTAAAGGGGCAGTGCGTGAAGTGTGCGACTTTTTGCTCCAGGCCCAGGGAAAGTGGGAGGAAGTTACTGCGCCATACTTTGGTGATAGTGGTGGGTAGGAAACAGAGTTTGAGCTCGGGAACTCTGCAAGAGGAAACAAAGATCTCAAAGAATTGGAAAATTGGGTAATTTAGGGATTATAATAGATTCAAAGTAGCAAACCTGGTCCTCAGGGCCAGTCCACGATCCCGCATTGCGGGGGTCAGAGTTCAATGGCTTTGTCGGTAGAAGAGGTTTGAGGCACAAGGCGTAAGGCGCAAGGCATAAGGAGAGAATAAGTCTTCTTTTATTGTTTTTCCTTGTGCCCTGTACCTTGAGCCTTGAGCCGTTCCCTTTGGGGCAGCCCAAAGCCGGGTCCTTCCCCGCATAGCGGGATCTTCGATGGGCCCGGATTCTTTACTAGTACAAAATGAAAGTGGAGGCTCTCTCTATTTTTGAGTTCTGGATAATAATATAATATATTGAAATTCTTGATATAATTGTTTGTGATTCTATGAAAACGGGCTTTACAGTATGTGAGAGCTTATGGTATAGGTGAAGAACAATCCAGCTCATCAAAGGGGATGGGCCTGGAAGTTGCATACTCGGCATAAAAGAGTATTGCCAGGCTGGCGCTGAGGATTCATGCAGCAGCAATTTTGGCAGCGTATCCGTTTTGTTCGGTGGCTCCTTTTCTTGGCTATGGCCGGTGCGGTACTAGCAGTTTTCGTCGGCCTTAAAGTGCGCTCGGCGAAACACATCCTACCGGCCCTGGTGACCAAGGCAGCCAGCAATGACGGCAGTTTAAGCCTAAACAATTTCGAATATCGTGATGTCAAAGAAGGGACTGCCCGCTGGACTGTATGGGCGGCCACAGCAACATATTTTGAAGATAGGCAGGAGACCGTACTCGACCAGGTAAAGACAATATTCTTTCTGAAAAATGGCGGTCAGGTTCTCCTTACCGGGGATACAGGAGTTCTGCACAACGATACCCAGAATATGGAGATCAGTGGTAACGTCAAAGTGAGTTACGGCGAAAGGTACAAACTGTCAACGGAGCGGTTGCTTTACAATAGAGACAAGGAATTGATTCATACGGGATTACCAATCTTACTTGAAGGAGAGGGCATCATTCTGAAAGGCCAGGGTATGCGGCTTGAGATAGCGAAGCGGACACTGAGTGTCCTGAGTCAC
>Ga0224504_10000335_pt1 | contig 20938 bp, 22 predicted proteins | sample SF_Oct11_sed_USG_3_FD_170160 | JGI IMG/M metagenome (GOLD analysis project Ga0224504, IMG submission 170160) | Sediment microbial communities from San Francisco Bay, California, United States - SF_Oct11_sed_USGS_24 | ecosystem: Environmental > Aquatic > Marine > Sediment | place: USA...
CTCACGGGCCGGAGGGTGCCGCGCGTGACCGACAATGGCCAAGGTTTTTCCGATGTCCGCTCGGTGGTCGCCGCGCTGCGGCCGAGCTATCCGGTCTACTGCCTGCGCCCGGAGATCCTGGAGCGGAACGCCCGGCGCTTCATCAGCCAGTTTCCCGGCACGGTGCTCTACGCGGTCAAGTGCAATCCGCACGATCTCGTGCTCGAGGCGCTCTACCGCGGCGGTATCCGGCACTTCGACACCGCCTCGCTGCCCGAGATCGCGCAGGTCTGCGAGTCCTTCGAGGAGGCCAAGGCGTATTTCATGCACCCGGTCAAGGCCCGGGCGGTGATCAAGAGCGCGTACAAGGTCTACGGCATCCGTCACTTCGTGGTCGACCACGAGAACGAGCTGGCGAAGGTGCTGGACGAGACCGGCGGCGAGGGCGTGGTGATCGTGGTGCGCCTGGCGACGCCGCCCGACGAGGGCACGCTCTATCATCTGGCCGACAAGTTCGGCGCGCCGCCGGACGCCGCCGCCGAGCTGCTGCGCGAGGCCGACCGGCGCGGCTGCCGCACCGGCCTGGCCTTCCACGTCGGCTCGCAGTGCCCCAACCCCAAGGCCTACCGCGCGGCGCTCAACGTGGTCGGCGATGTCATCGAGGTGGTTGGGCAGGACCCGGCCTGCGTCGACGTCGGCGGCGGCTTTCCCGCCGAGTACCGCAACAGGCCCATGCCGCCGCTCGAGGACTACATCGACCAGATCCGCGCCGGCCTGAAGGACATCAAGCTGAAGCCGGCGGTCGAGGTCTTCGCTGAGCCCGGCCGGGTGCTGGCCGCGCCGGGCTGCTCGCTGCTCACCCAGATCCAGCTGCGCAAGGGCGATCAGCTCTACATCAACGACGGAATCTACGGCAGCCTGTCGGAGCCGTCCCAGGTCGGCATCGAGCTGCCGGCGCGCCTGATCCGCCTGGACGGCCCGCCGGCTGCCGAGACCCGCGCCTTCACGCTCAACGGCCCGACCTGCGACTCCCTGGACGTGCTGCCCAAGACCTTCATGCTGCCCGACGACGCGCGCGAAGGCGACTGGATCGAGATCGATCAGCTGGGCGCCTACTCCAACGCGCTCTCGACGCGGTTCAACGGCTTCTATCCCGAGACCTTCGTCGAGGTACACGACCTGCCGCCGGCGGCGGCGACATGACGGCCGCGGACCCGCGCAGCGGGAGCTGTCTCGGCCTCTCGAAAGGCGGCTTCCATCGCCTGGCCTACACCGAATGGGGCAGGCCGCAGGCCGGCCACGCGGCGCTCTGCGTCCATGGCCTGACGCGCAACGGCCGGGATTTCGACGTGCTCGCCGGCGCGCTCGCCGAGCAGGGCCTCAAGGTCGCCTGCCCCGACGTGGTGGGGCGCGGCCGGAGCGACCGGCTGTCCGATCCCGCCGGCTACGGCTATCCGCAGTACCTCGCGGACATGAACGCCCTGATCGCCCGCCTCGACGTGCCGTGGCTCGACTGGATCGGCACCTCGATGGGCGGGCTGATCGGCATGATGATGGCGGCCCAGCCGAACACGCCGCTCCGCCGCCTGGTGGTCAACGACGTCGGCCCCTTCATCCCGGTGGCGGCGCTCCGGCGGATCGGCGACTACGTCGGCCGCGACCCGCGCTTCGCCGGCCTGGACGCGGCCGAGGCCTACTTCCGCGAGGTGCACGCGCCTTTCGGAGCGCTCACCGACCCGCAGTGGCGCCGCCTGACAGAACACAGCGTGGTGCCCGACGGGGCGGGCTACCGGCTCGCCTACGATCCGGCGATCGCCGCGCCCTTCCAGGACGAGGAGCTGAAGGACGTAGACCTGTGGCCGGTCTGGGAGGCGATCGAGATCCCGGTGTTGGTGCTGCGCGGCGCGGACTCGGACCTGCTGCTCTCCGAGACGGCCGCTGAGATGGCGGCGCGCGCTCCCCGCGCCGAGGTGGTCGAGATCCCCGGCTGCGGCCATGCGCCGGCCCTGATGGACGAGCGCCAGATCGCGCTTGTCCGGGATTGGCTCTTGGCGGAAGCTCCGTAGGTTCGAAGGCATCGATTCCTGGGACTTTTGGAGAATGCCTGATCAACCGCAAGCCCATGGCAAGCGCTTCCTGCTCAGCCTCGTCGTGCCGATGCACAACGAGGAGGACAGCATCGACGAGTTCATGAGCCACGTGCTGCCGGCGGTGCAGCAGGTCGGCTGCGATTACGAGATCGTCTGCGTCAACGACGGCAGCACCGATCGTACGCTGGAGCGGCTCAGGTCGGCGCGCGCGCGTGACCGGCGCATCAAGATCGTCGATCTGGCACGGAATTTCGGCAAGGATCTGGCGATGACCGCCGGCATCGACCATGCCGAGGGCGACGCGATCATTCCGCTGGATGCCGACCTGCAGGACCCGCCCGAACTGATTCCCGATCTGGTCGCCAAGTGGCGCGAGGGCAACGACATGGTGATCGCCGTCAGGCGCGACCGCCAGGGTGATTCCCTCGTAAAACGCCTCAGCGCAAACCTCTTCTACCGCGCCATCGGGCGCATGAGCGACGTGCCCATTCCGGCCAACGCCGGCGACTACCGGATCATGGACCGGCGCGTCATCGATGCCCTGAAGGCGATGCCCGAGCGCAACCGTTTCATGAAGGGCATCTTCGCCTGGGTCGGCTTCAAGCAGGCCAGCATCGTGTTCGACCGCCCGGGCCGGGTCGCCGGGTCGAGCAAGTGGAGTTTCTGGAAGCTGTGGAACTTCGCGCTCGACGGGATCTTCTCCTTCAGCACCCTGCCGCTGCGCATCTGGACCTATTTCGGGGCGATCATCGCGGTCCTTGCCCTCGGCTATGCGGTCCTGATCGCCGTGCGCACGCTGGTCCTGGGTGTCGACGTGCCCGGCTATGCGTCGATCATGGTCATTCTGCTGTTCTTCAGCGGCCTCAACATGATCGGCCTCGGTATCATCGGGGAATACCTGGGCCGCGTGTTCATCGAGGTGAAGCAACGCCCGCTGTACCTCGTTCGCGACACGATCGGCTTCGACCGCCCGGAGACGGCCGAGGTATCCGTCCAGAGGTCCGTCGACGGGCAAGGCGACAGGCCGGCCCGCTCGCCGCGGCTTTGAGCCGGCGGCCGCAAGAAGATATCCTCGATGCTGACAATCGGGCGGCTCTGTCACTATGTCGGCCGGTCGGCGACTTGGCGAAATGGCTACCGGCGGCACCGGCCCGATGCTAGCGTTGCCCGAAGCGGGTCGGTCCGGTCGGAGATCGGCGCCGGGGCAACTTGAAGACGATACGGGCGACCGGCTTTCCGTCGCCGGGCGCGCGCGCTCTTGAAGGGAGGAGACATGAAGGTCTGCATCTATGGGGCGGGGGCCATCGGCGGCTACCTCGGCGCGGAGCTGTCGCGGGCCGACGGCATCGAGGTGTCGCTGATCGCGCGCGGCGCCCATCTGGCGGCCATGCGCGAGAACGGCCTCAAGCTGCTGATCGGCGGCGAGGAGCGTGTCGCGCGCCTGCCATGCACCGACGACCCGGCGGAGCTCGGCCCGCAGGACCATGTGATCATCGCCCTGAAGACCCATCAGGCCTGGGAGGCGGCGGAGCAGATGATGCCGCTGCTCGGGCCGGAAACGGCGGTCGTGACCTGCCAGAACGGCGTGCCCTGGTGGTACTTCCACGGGTTGCAGGGCCAGTACAAAGACCTGCGCCTGGCCAGCGTGGACCCGGACGACCGGCAGTGGAACGCGATCGGGCCCGAACGCGCGATCGGCTGCGTCGTCTATCCGGCGACCGAGATCGTCGAACCCGGCGTCATCAAGCACACTTATGGCAACAAGTTCGCCCTGGGCGAGCCGGACGGCAGCACGTCCGAGCGGTGCCAGCGCTTGAGCAGGGCGCTGGAGAGCGCCGGCATCAAGGCGCCGATCCTGCCGCACATCCGCAACGAGATCTGGCTGAAGCTCTGGGGCAACCTCTGCTTCAACCCGATCAGCGCGCTCACGCGCGAGACCCTCGACGTGGTGGCGACCGATCCCGGCACCCGCACCCTGGCACGCGAAATGATGATGGAGGCGCAGCGCATCGCCGTGCGCCTCGGCGTCCACTTCCGGGTCGACGTCGAGCGGCGCATCAACGGCGCGGCCAAGGTCGGCGCGCACCGCACCTCGATGCTCCAGGACCTGGAACGCGGTCGCCAGCTGGAGATCGACGCGCTCTTGACCGTGGTTCAGGAGATGGGCCGCATGGTCGACGTCGAGACGCCGCACATCGACAGCGTGCTCGCCCTGGTGCAACAGCTCGGACGCCAACTGGGCCTGTATCCGACCTTCCCGGAGCACGAGCCGGCCGACGAGGACGCCGAGATCGCAGTGGACTGAAGGCGGCCAGGTCGGCGCGACCGGCCGCGCCCGCGGGCACCCCGAAGACCAGCGCGCTGCAGATAGGCAAGCCGTGGTTGAAATGCGCGCATGCGTCAGCAGATAATGTGCTGTAATCTAAGTAGCGCCAGCATCGGCAAAAGGACGCCATGACGACGGTGCCGCACATCCTGGTGGTCGACGACGACCCGATGATCTGCTCTCTGCTCGAGCGGTTTCTGAGCGACGAAGGATTTTCTGTCAACACGGCCGCCAGCGGTGCCGAGATGCGCCGGCGGATGGCCGACGAGCCGGTCGATCTCGTGATCCTGGACGTAATTCTTCCGGGCGAAGACGGGTTCGAGATCGCCCGCTCGCTGAGGCGGGTGTCCGACGTCGGCATCATCATGTTGACCACCAAGGTCGAAACGTCGGATCAGGTGGTGGGATTGGAGACCGGGGCCGACGATTACGTGCCGAAACCCTTCGATCTGCGTGTCTTGCTGGCCCGGGTGCGCAGCGTGCTGCGCCGCCGCCGGGCCGCGCGGCACGCGCCCAAGTCGGAGGACAGGAAGACCGCGAAATTCGCCGGGTGGCGGCTCGATTTCGGGGCGCGGGAGTTGACCTCGCCGCAGCGCGAACGCGTGCGTCTGACGAACGCCGAGTACAAGCTGCTTGCCGTTCTGGTTGGCCGGGCCGGGGAAGTGCTCGATCGGGACGAGTTGTTGAGCGCCGTAGCCGATCGGCGCTGGACCCCATACGATCGCAGCATCGACGTGCTGGTCGCCCAACTCCGTCAGAAGATCGAGGCCGATCCGAAATCCCCGCGCATGATCAAGACGGTGCGCAACGCGGGCTATACATTCGTTGTCGAGGTGGAGGAGCCGTAGAAAGCGGTGCGGTTCTGTGCGTGGCGCACCTAGCCCCGACCATGAGACAGCTGTTCAGGACAAAATTGCAGGTCGTGGAGTGAACTACGCGGGATCGTCTGTTTCGAGTTCTGCCGTGACGGAGTTCCCGCCGTTCCGGCCGCGCCTGCCCTGGCTGGGCGGCGACCTGCAGACACTGCGCAACTATCTGCGCGCCCGGCCGGCGGACCTGGCCGCCTGGCCGGGTCGGCGGCTGAAGCTGGCGCTGGCCGACGGCAGCGGCGACCGCCTGGCCGCCATGCTCCATCGCCCCGAAGCGCCGGACGGCCGGCCACTCGCCGTGTTGATCCACGGGCTCACCGGCTGCGAGGACTCGAGCTATATCCGCGCCTCGGCCGGTCATCTGCTCGGGCGCGGATATCCGGTGCTGCGCCTCAACCTGCGCGGCGCCGGTCCCTCCGGCCCGCTCTGCCGCTTGCGCTACCACGCCGGCCGCAGCGGGGACCTGCGTGATGCTCTCGCCGGCCTGGAGCGGCTGGCGCCCGACCTCTTCGCCGACGGTCTGCTGCTGGTCGGCTATTCGCTGGGCGCCAACATGCTGCTCAAGTTCCTGGCCGAGCACGGCGGCGATTTTCCGCTGCGCGCCGCCGCGGCGGTCTCGGCGCCGATCGACCCCAAGGCCGCGCAGCTCCGGCTGATGGCGCCGCGCAACGCGCCCTATCACCGCTACCTGCTCGCCCGCATGAAGGCCGAGACGCTCGCCGGCGCGGCCTTGAGCCCGGCCGAGCGGAGGGCCGTCGCGCAGGCCCGTTCGGTCTACGAATTCGACGACGGCTTCGTTGCGCCCGCTGGCGGCTTTGCCGACGCCGAGGACTACTACCGGCGCTGCAGCGCCGGGCGCTTCCTCGCCGCCGTCGCGGTGCCGACCCTGGTCGTCCATGCCCGCGACGACCCCTGGATCCCGGCCGCCGCCTACGACGCGGTCGACTGGCGCGCCAACCCCAGGCTGGTGCCGCTGCTGCCCGCCGCCGGCGGCCACGTCGGCTTCCACGGCCGCGGCGCCAGCGCCGCCTGGCACGACCGCTGCATCGGACGGTTCTTCGACCACGTCCTGGCGTGACGTTGGAGCCTGTTGAAAGGCGCGACATTCGAAACGGGACGTTCCGGATCTTGGGGCGCCCGGGCCCGGTGGGTGTGGATGACGCAATGAAGACTGAGAGTCTGGTTCTTTTCGGCCGGTCACTTCGCTAGGTTGTCATCAAGACTCGAACTGATCTCAAGTGTAAGCGTAGTATTATGGTCTTTGGTGGCACGACGCTGCATGCGATGGTGCATACCCACCTCGGACACTTGATGACGCACTGAGCGGTGATGAAGTCCCCCATTCGGCATACCGATCGCGATAACGACGGAGACGCCAGCCGCCGCCGGCTCGGATGCGTGACCTCGGTCAGCGGTTCGGTGGTGGACATCGCATTTTCGGCTGGCGCGCTGCCGCAGATTAACGACGCTCTCGAAGTTCAGTGGGATGGTCCGCATCGCCTGATCGTAGAGGTTCAACAACACCTTGATCCCGGCACGGTCCGCGGCGTAGCGATGCAGGAGACGGCCGGGCTTCGAAGTGGGGTAACCGTCCGGGATATGGGCGGGCCAATCGAGGTTCCGGTTGGACCGCCGGTTCTCGGGCGATTGATCAACGTCGTCGGGGACCCGATCGATCATGGCCCCGAATTTGGCCCCGAGGTGCCGCGCCAACCGATACACCGCAAGCCGCCTAAGCTGAGCGAGCAGCGTTCAGGTGGTGACCTGTTCATGACCGGCGTCAAGGTCGTCGACCTGCTCGCTCCCCTGGCTCGCGGCGGCAAGGCCGCCATGTTCGGTGGCGCAGGCGTCGGCAAGACCGTGCTCATCATGGAACTCATACGAACGACGGTCGAGAAGTACGCCGGGATCTCGGTCTTCGCCGGCATTGGTGAGCGGTCGCGCGAAGGTCACGAACTATGGCTCGAGCTTCGAAGGACCGGCGTGCTCAATCGAACGGCGCTGGTGTTTGGCCAGATGAACGAGCCGCCGGGTGCGCGCTGGCGTGTTGGGATGACCGCCCTCACGGTCGCCGAGCATTTCCGCGACGTCATGCATCAGGACGTCCTATTGTTGATCGACAACGTATTCCGCTTCGTCCAGGCCGGCGGCGAGGTGTCGGGTTTGCTCGGGCGGCTCCCGTCCCGGGTGGGCTACCAGCCGACCTTGGCGACGGAGATCGCGGAACTCGAAGAACGGATCGCCTCTGTCAGAGAGGTCGCCGTTACTTCGGTTCAGGCGGTCTACGTGCCGGCGGATGACTTCACGGATCCGGCCGTCGCGCAGACCTTCACACACATTGATTCCTCAATCGTCCTCAGCCGCGACATGGCGAGCCAAGGGCTCTATCCGGCAATCGACCCGCTTGCGTCCACGTCTGTCATGCTCGATCCGCGTGTCGTGGGGGAAGAGCATTACGAGACTGCGGAAGAGATCCGGCGCCTCATCGAGCACTACCGTGAGCTGCAGGAGATTATCTCGCTCCTCGGCATGGAGGAACTGAGTGCCATTGACCGGACAGCGGTTGGCCGGGCACGCAGGCTCATCCGTTTCCTGACCCAACCATTCGTCGTTATCTCGCAATTCACCGGCCTGAAAGGAGCCTCGGTTTCCCTTCAAGACGCGCTGAGTGGTTGCCGGGCAATCTTGGATGGTCGGGCCGACGATTGGGCCGAGAGCTCGCTCTACATGGTCGGGACGCTCGACGAGGCGCGCGCCAAGGAAGAGACCTCGGGGTCGGACGCCGCATGAGACTGCTCGTGACCACGCCCCTCTCGGTTATCGTGAACGCCGAAGACGTCCGTCATGTCCGCGCCGAAGACGAGACCGGCAGCTTCGGCATTCTGCCGGGGCATGCGGATTTCATAAGCGTGCTGGCAGTGTCGGTGATCACTTGGCGCAACCATAAGGACGAGGAGCACCACGTGGCCGTACGCGGCGGCTTGCTGAGCGTCCGCGACGGGAACAGCGTCGAGGTCGCGACACGAGAAGCCGTGGCAGAGGACACGCTCGGCGAACTTGGGCAAGCCGTGCTGGAGCGGTTCCGCGAAGAGGCGCATGCGGAGAAAGAGTCCCGGGTTTCCGTGACGCGGCTGCACCTCGCGGCCATTCGGCAGCTCCAGCGGTATCTCCAGTCGGGACGACAGCCGATCCCGCGGGGTCCCCCGCCAACGATTGGCGCCTCAACGGCGAGGGGCGGTCCGCCCGGTGAGGGTGAAGTGACATGAGCATCTCGCCGAACAACCAGGGGCACAAGAAGATGCGTCGGGCCGTCCGCTTACGCGAAAGACGGAGCGAGCGATGGAAGAAGGAGGGCGAACGGTCGCTATGGCAGAACCTGTCGATGGTTGGGGCGCTTGGCTGGTTGATCGTGACGCCGACTTTGCTCGGCGTGCTGGTCGGACGCTGGCTCGACGGCCTCTTCGACACGGGCATCTTCTTTAGCGGCGCCCTGATCTTCTTGGGGATCGCGATCGGCTCCTATCTCGCCTGGCAAAGGGTTACCAAGGAATGAGTTTCATAGGCCCAACTGAAGCCGCCTTGTACCTCACGGCTGGAATGGTGCTTGGTGCGGTTTATTTTGCCTTGCTCTTGCGGACGGTCCGCCTGCATGCGTCACAGGCGGCGGCGATCCGTTTCATGCCGCTCTACTTCCTGCGCTTCGCCGCGGGCATTTCTGGGTTTTGGCTCATCGCCCAGCAGGGCGCGGGCCCGCTCTTGCTCGCCTTGTTGGGCTTTCTGATCGCGCGGATGGCCTTCCAGCGCCGGATAGGATCGGAGTGACCATGGAAGCCAACCCGCTCGTCCCGGACATACTGTTTCACCTGGGACCGGTTCCGATCAGTCGTCCGGTGCTGACGACCTGGGCTATCATGGCGGTCCTGACCGCAGTGTCTTGGCTGGGCCTGCGTCGGGCCAGCATTCATGGGAATGCCCTTCAGACCGTGCTCGAGATTGTGGTCGAGACGCTTGAGAAGCAAGTCTCCGAGATCATCCGGCGAGATCCCTGGCCCTATCTGCCTCTGCTTGGCACCCTGTTCATCTTCCTGGTTCTCGCCAATCTATCAGCGGTCGTGCCCGGCATGAAACCCCCGACCGCGCATATCGAAACCCCGGCGGCGCTTGCGGCAATCGTCTTTTCGTCTGTCCACTATTTTGGAATCCGATCCCGCGGCTTGGCTGAATATGCGAGACGTTACACGAGGCCGAACCTGCTGCTTCTTCCGCTCAATGTGCTGTCCGAGTTCACGCGCACCTTCTCGCTCATGGTGCGCCTCTTCGGCAACATGATGAGTCATGCGTTCGTGATCGCTATCGTTGTTTTTATGGCCGGCCTGTTCTTGCCGATTCCGTTCATGCTTTTGGGCATTCTGATCGGCATTATCCAGGCCTACATCTTCACGGTCCTGGCGGCGGTCTATATCGGTGCGGCCGTGGGTAACGTCGAAGCGGAATAAGAAAGGAGTCATGGAATTGTACCTTGAGACGCTGAGCATCATTGGTGCGGTCGTCGCCGTTTCCTTCGGGGCCATCGGGCCGGCCTTCAGCGAAGGACGCGCGCTTGCGGCGGCGATGGATGCGATCGCCCGCCAGCCGGAATCGGCCGGGCCCCTGTCGCGAACACTCTTCGTCGGGCTTGCGATGATCGAGACCATGGCGATCTACTGTCTGGTGATTGCGCTGCTGCTGCTCTATGCGAATCCGTTTGTTGGCTAACGATGCAGATCGATTGGTGGACGCTCGCACTGCAGGCCATCAACTTCCTCGTTCTCGTTTGGCTGCTTTGGCGATTTCTCTATCGGCCCGTCAAAGAGGTCATCGGGAAGCGAAAGCAGCTTGCCGAGCAGGCGTTCGCCGATGCGGACGAGCAGAAGAGCGAGGCCGAGGCCGCGCGGCAGCGCTTTGAGGCGGGCCGGGCCGGGTTGACCCAAGAACGCCAAGAGATACTTAAGAAGGCCCACGAGGAGTTGGAAGCCGACCGTCAAAATGTCTTAGGGGAGGCAAAGGGCAAGGCTGACGAGCTGTTGGAGGCGGCCCGCGAGTCGATCGCCAAGGAACGTGCGGCCGCCCTGGCAGAGGTCCGTGAACAGGTGGCTGCGCTGGCGGTGGAGCTTGCTTCGGATCTCCTGCGGAAGGCCCAATCACACGTGTCCAATAGCATTTTCCTTGAGCGGCTCGAGACACAATTGAATGACATGCCGGCCGATGAGCGGGAGCGCCTGCAAAAGGACCTTGGGGCCGATGGTGCCCGTCTGGCGGTTGTAACGGCGGCTCCTCTGACTCCCGAGGAGCGGGAACAGTGGAGCGATCGGTTAAGCACCTGCCTCGGTCATCGGGACAAGACCGACTTCGCCACCGATCCCGAGATATTGGGCGGGGCCGAGCTTCGCTTTCCCCACGCCGTGCTGAAGCTCACCTGGGCAGATCAGTTGCAAAAAGCCAAGGACCTGCTGCAAGGCGATGAAGCCGCTCCGTGAAGATATAGCGAATTGGCTACCTGCGGCTCGGCAGCGCCTGCGGGCCATGGATGCCGCACCTACCTTCGAGCATGTGGGTGTTGTCGAGCGTGTCGGCGACGGTGTCGCCACGCTCTCCGGCTTGCCACGGACCCGCCTGGATGAACTCCTGCGGTTCGAAGACGGCACGCTGGGGCTCGCACTACGCGTGGGGGAGGAGTCGGTCGGTTGTGTCCTGCTCGGCAGCGGGGAAAAGGTCGTCGCCGGGAGCCGGGTCCAGGGGACCGGCGAGATCATCCGCGTGCCGGTGGGCGATGGGCTGCTCGGTCGCATAGTGGATTCGACAGGCGCACCGCTGGACGACGGCCCGCCGATCGCTGCCGGTCGCAGAGACCCGATCGAGCGGCCGGCCCCGGCCATTGTTGATCGAGACCTGGTGACGCAACCGCTGATGACAGGCCTCACCGTGATCGACGCCATGATCCCGCTCGGCCGCGGTCAGCGCGAGCTCATTATCGGGGACCGCAAGACAGGCAAGACTGCTATCGCGGTGGACACCATCATCAATCAAAGATCGTCGGATGTGATCTGCGTTTACGCCGCTATCGGCCAGAAGTCTTCCGCGGTCAAACAAGTGATCGAGGCCGTTCAACAACAGGGAGCATTCGATCGGTGCGTCTTTGTGGTCGGCGAGTCGGGTGCTCCGCCCGGGGCACAATGGATCACGCCCTATGCGGCCTGCACCATGGCGGAGTACTTTCGGGACCTAGGACAGGACGCTCTCCTTGTTATCGACGATCTGACCAAGCACGCCATCGTCTATCGGGAGCTTTCGCTGTTGCTCCGCAAGCCGCCGGGCCGAGAGGCCTACCCGGGTGATGTGTTCTATCTCCACGCCCGCCTTCTGGAGCGGGCCGCGGAATTATCAGACCGGCTTGGCGGCGGGTCGCTGACGGCGCTTCCTATTGCCGAAACCCAGGCAGGAAACCTGACTGCATACATTCCGACCAACCTCATCTCGATCACCGATGGTCAGATTTATCTCGAGCCCAAGCTGTTCTATGAAGGGCAAAAACCGGCCGTAAACGTTGGCATGAGTGTTTCGCGCGTCGGTGGCCAGACGCAGGCCCCGGCCATGAAACATGTCGCCGAGACCCTCAAGCTCGAATATGCCCAGTTCCTCGAGCTTGAGGTCTTCACGCGATTTGGGGCGATGGTCGACGAGCGAACGAGGCGCACAATCGAGCACGGACGGCGCATCCGCGCCATTTTGGTTCAACCGGAGCACCGGCCGGTTCCTCTTGCTGAGCAGTTGGCTTTGCTTCTTGCGACCGAGGAAGGAAAGCTCGATGCGGTTCCGCTTGATCTCGTCGAGCGGTTCAAAAGCGGCCTAGGTGATCGGCTGTCGGAACATTGCCCCCGAGCCATCGCCCGGATCGAGAGTATCGGTGAACTCTCCGACGAGGACCGACAGGATCTTGTCGCCGTCATCGATGCCTTCTTGGCCGAGATTGCGCCGGGTTCGCGGGAGGACAGCTGAGATGGAGCAGCTGCCGCGCCTGCAGGCGCGAATCTCCAGTCTGCACGAGCTGCGCGACCTTTTCCGGGCCTTGCGTGCTCTTGCCGCCTCGCACGTACAGGAGGCGCAGAGCGCGCTGGCGGGGATACGCAGATACGTCGAAGTCGTTGAGGACGCCATCGCCGAAGGGGCGGCACTGCTTCCGGAGACCGACGGATTGGGCTTTTCTTCCGAACCGTCCGACGCCCGTGTGTTGATCGTCGTCTGCTCGGAGCACGGTTTTGCCGGCGCCTTCAACGAGCGCTTGCTCGACCGTGCCGCGGCGGAGCGAAAGGCAGGACAGAAACTCATGATCATCGGGCGCCGGGGGACGATATTGGCGGCGGAAAGGGGTCTCGATGTCGACCGCAGTTTCCCCATGGCAACGCGTGTCGGCGGCGTCTTGGCCGTCACGCGCCAGGTCGCCGAGTATTTGGCTGCCATTTCGGCGGCGGATGTCGTGTTCGGCAGCTATCGAAGAGGCGGAAGCTTCGAAACGGAGGCCAGGAGCATTCTGCCCCTGGATCCCGCCCTCTTGGTCGGATCAGAGCGGCGGAGTCCGCCTCTGCATCATCTGACACCGGATGCGCTCTTGCAGCGCCTTGCGAGCGAATATCTCTTCGCCGAGATAACACGGGCCGTCACGGAATCCTTGGCCAGCGAGAACGGTGCCCGGCTTCGCGTAATGGAGACCGCAGATCACAGTATCGGTGACAAACTGGAAGATTTGCGCCGCCGGGAGAATGTTCTGCGCCAAGAAGCGATCACGTCGGAATTGCTCGATGTGGTCACGGGCTCGGAAGCTATTCTGACAGCGGACGGCCGCCCATAGCAGATTTCGGCCATACGGTCTTCGCGGTCGGATATGCCCGAACGCGTTTTGCAGGAACACGTAGACATACCCAGCCAGGCCGCCCTCCGAAATCTCGATAACTCCCACATGTAAACCAGTGGGGTCAGGCGAAAGCGGAAGCACCCGTCCGAGAGCAAGCGCCACGACACAGATGAACGCCCAGCTCACACCGGTCGTCGGCCAAGGCCCGAATTTTCGCCGCCGCCAGAGCAAGGCCACCGAGAGGAAGCCGGTCAGAGCTAGCGTACCGGGTGTTCCGGGCCGCGGCCGCGGTAGGCGTCGATGAAGGCGGCGGCGAGCGGCGGGTCGAACTCGTCCAGGCGCAGCTGCTTGGTCCAGGCCGTCAGCATCAGGCTCTCGCCCAGGCCGGACATGGGGACCGCGAGCAGGCCGTCCCACTGGCCCGTGTAGAGACCGGCCCAATCCTCCAGAGTCTCGACGACATCTTCGCTTGGCCGGTCGTAGTAGATCACGATGTTGCCGTGCTCGAGCGCGTGCACCAAGAGGGTCGGGTGCGGCGCCGTCTCGTGGAAGCCGGCTGGTGCCCCGGTCTGCGCGTGCGGGCCGGAGGTCGGGAAGCTCTCCCCGTAGTTATAGCGCTCGCCCGCGTTAAGGTGCCGGCGGCCCTTGTTCTGCTTTGTCTCCACGGCGTCGAGCCGGTCGCGGCCCTGCGCCGCCAGGACCTCGAAGGCGCTCTCGACCTTCGAGGCGTTGACCCAGTAGACGCCGCCGGCCACCAGCGCGGCCAGCGCCACGACCGCGATCGCGGCGTTGAGCCAGCGCGTACCGGGCGTCGCCTTGCCGCCCCAACCGACCTTTCCGGCCTGGGACCCCGTCTTCTGCCGTTTCCTGGATTTGGGCATGGTTCTTCCCGCTGCGTTCTCTCGTCCTATGAGATAGCGGTTTTTAGCCGCCTGGGAAACGCCCTTTGCCGAGCAGTCCCTCGGGGCGCAGGGCCAGGACGACGGCGAGCAGCGCGAAGACGGCCACGTCCTTGTAGGCGATCGTCAGGTAGGCCGACCAGAAGGTCTCGAGCAGGCCGATCAGGATGCCGCCCAGCATGGCGCCGGGGAGCGAGCCGATGCCGCCGACCACGGCCGCGGTCAGCGCCTTGAAGCCGAGCAGCGCGCCCATGTGGAAGCTCACCCCGCCGTAGTAGAGCGCGACGACGAAGCCGGCGACCGCGGCATAGGCGCCGCCCAGCGCGAAGGTCAACCCCGCGGTCCGGTCGACGTTGATGCCGCAGAGCGCCGCCATGCCGCCGTCCTGGGCGCAGGACCGCCAGGCGAGGCCGAACCTGCTGCGCGCGACCAGGCCCCAGTGGGCGGCGTAGAGCCCGGCGACCAGCACGACGACGACGATCTGCGCCGCGTTTATGGCGACCGGAAAGCCGGCGGCCTCGGCGATCGGGTAGCTCTCGCTGAACACCGGGTGCAGCCAGCGGTCGCCCGCGCCCCGGGTCAGGCGCACGGATTCCTGCAGGAAGATCGCCAGGCCGATGGTGGCGATCAGCGCCGCCTGCGAGCCGCTGCCGCGCAGGGGGCGGAACACGACGCGCTGGATCGCCCAGCCGTGCACGGCCGTGGCGGCGACGGCCAGCAGCAGGGCGGCCAGGAGCGCCATCGGCAGCGCAAGGCCGCCGGCCGCGGCGAAGAGCACGATCGCCAGCCAGGCCGTGAAGGCGGCGATCATCGACAGCTCGCCGAAGGCCAGGTTGATCCTGCCGATGATGGCGTAGACCAGGGTATAGGCGACGGCGAGCAGGCCGTAGACGCTGCATATGACGAGCGCATTGATGACGGTCTGCAGAAGATAGAGCGGGGAGCCGACGGCCGTGGCCTCGTCCGGAGCCGCCGCCTCGCGCGCGCCGGCCTGGGCCTCCAGCGACCCCAGCCAGAAGCGCCGCAGGATCTGCAGCTGTACCTCGCTGAGCACGCCCTTCCGGTCGGTCGCCACCGCCGTCAGCCTGCGCCGTTCGGCATCCAGGCCGCCGCCGCCGAAGCGGCAGGAGACCCAGTGCGTCTCCGGCCCTTCCGGCCTGCCATGAACACGGTAATGGACGACGACCGCGTTCTTTGCGGCGGGGTCGCGCTCCCCGCGCAGATACTCGATCCTGCGTCCCGGGTCCTCGAGCGCGGGGATCACCCGTTCGCAGTCCCGCACCTGCTCGATGTCGACCCGCTCGCAGGCGCCGAGCGCCAGCGCCGCCAGACTCAGCAGGAGAAGGGTGCAGCAGGCCGGGCAGGCTGGCCGCGGAGGCATCGGCCGGTCAAGCCGGGTCACCCCGCCTTGAGGAGCGCGGCGGCCTCGGGCGCGGCGTAGGTCAGGATTGCGTCGGCCCCGGCGCGCCTGAAGGCCAGTAGGCTCTCCATCACCACCTTGTCGTTGTCGAGCCAGCCCTGCTGGGCCGCGGCCTTGAGCATCGCGTACTCGCCGCTGACGTGATAGACGAGCGTGGGCACGGCGAAGGCGTCCTTGACGCGCCGGACGATGTCCAGATAGGGCAGGCCCGGCTTGACCATGACCATGTCGGCGCCCTCCTGCAGGTCGAGCGCCACCTCGCGCAAGGCCTCGTCGGTGTTTGCCGAGTCCATCTGGTAGGTCTTCTTGTCGCCGGTGAGCGCGCCGCCTGAGCCCACCGCCTCGCGGAACGGCCCGTAGAAGGCGGAGGCGTACTTGGCCGAGTAGGCGCAGATCTTGACGTCCTGGAAGCCGGCCTGGTCGAGGCCTTCGCGGATCGCGCCGATGCGCCCGTCCATCATATCCGAGGGCGCCACGACGTCGCAGCCGGCCGCGGCCTGGGCCAGCGACTGGCGGACCAGCATCTCGACCGTCTCGTCGTTGAGGATGCGGCCGTCGGCGACCAGGCCGTCGTGGCCCAGGCTGTTGTAGGGGTCGAGCGCCACGTCGCAGAACACGCCGAGATCGGGCAGGTTCTCCTTGAGCAGGCGGACCGCCCGGCACACCAGGTTCTCCGGGTTCGCCGCCTCGGCGCAGTCCACGGTCTTGAGCGAATTGTCGGCGTAGTAGGGGAACAGCGCAAGCGCCGGGATGCCCAGTTCCGCCGCCCGCCCGGCCGCCTCGACCAGCGCGTCGAGGCCGTAACGCACGACCCCGGGCATGGCCGCGACCGCGCTTTCGCCCGGGGCCTCCTGGACGAAGACCGGCCAGACCAGGTCGTCGGCGGCGAGGCGCGCCTCGGCCACCAGGCGCCGGCTCCAGGCGTCGGTCCGGTTGCGCCGCATGCGCACCTGCGGATAGGCGCCCAGCGCCTCGGGCGCGCGCGCGGCCGGCCGCTCCGGCAGTCGGCGCAGGAAGGCGTTTTCCTTGGTTTTCGGTGTTGCCATGGGTCTGCGGGCCTCGGTTCTCTCCGGCAGCCGGCAGTTTAGGCCCAGCGGCCCCCGGCAACAAGCACCGCCATGCCCGGTTCCGGCGCCGCCGGGACGGCCGGTTCCGAGGCGCTCAGCCGGCCTCGGCCAGGGTCGGCGCGCCCTCGCGGCCGATCTGCGAGATGTCGTAGGGGGTGTGCTGGTACATCTCGTTGATCCAGTTCCACAGCAGCAGGTGGGCATAGGCCCGCCAGTAGTTGACCGGCGCCTGTTCCGGGTCGTCGCCGGGGAAATAGTTCTTCGGCAGCTGGATCTCGGCGCCCGCGTCGAGATCGCGGTCGTACTCGCCCTTCAGCGTGTCGGCGTCGTATTCCAGGTGATTGAACATGTAGACCGCCCGGTGCGGGATGTCCTCCATCAGGCAGACGCCGGAGACCGGCGATTCGGCGAGCATGTTGAGGCCGGGCTTGTCCGGGATCTCTTCCCGGCGCACCTCGGTGTGGCGCGAGACCGGGATCGAGAATTCGTCGTTGAAGCCGATCAGCAGGCTCGACCTCAATCCCGTCAAGCGGTGGCTGAAGACGCCGAACATCTTGCGCTCGAGCTCGTGCTTGGGCACGCCGTGGAAGTGGTGGAGCGCGGCCTGCGCCCCCCAGCAGATATAGAACCCCCTGAAGACGTTCTCCTGCGCCCAGTCGAAGATGGCGGTCAGCTCCCGCCAGTAGTCGACCTTTTCGAAGGGCATGGTTTCGATCGGCGCGCCGGTGACGATCAGCCCGTCGAACTTCTCGTGACGGACCTCGTCCCAGGTCTTGTAGAAGTCGATCAGGTGCTTCTTGGGCGTGTTCCGGGGCCGGTAGGAGCCGGTCTGCAGCAGGGTCATCTCGACCTGCAGCGGCGTGCTGCCGATCAGCCGGGCGATCTGGGCCTCGGTCCGGATCTTGTTCGGCATCAGGTTCAGCAGCGCGAGCCGGAGCGGGCGGATGTCCTGACGCATCGCGTCGGACTCCTTGATGACCATGACGCCTTCCTCCTCGAGGATGCGTCGGGCGGGCAGATCGTTGGGGATCTTTATGGGCACGTTTCGGCTTCCCCGATTGTCACCGACTTAACATAGCGCCTTAATATAGGGCGAAGGCACCGGATTACTCTCCTAAATCGGTGCGGGGCCGGGGGCGATGCCGCACCCCGGCCCCGCACCCCTATTCCGCGGCCTGCGGCTCTGCGCGGTCCGCCTCGGCGAAGGTCAGGCTCACCGGGGTCCTGTTGCCCAGGATGTCGAGCACTGGGCAGAAGCGGTCCACCGTGGCCTTGAGGCGGTCGAGCTCGGCCTCGCTGGCCGGGCTGTCCAGGGTCACCTCCGCCCGGATCGCCTGGAAGCCCGGACGAACCGCCTCGTCGACCGAGAAGAAGCCGCGCAAGTCGAGGTCGCCGTCGACCTTGACCGAGACCGAATCGAGCGGGATGCCCAGGCTGTCGGCGTAGAGCCTGTAAGTGATTTCCTGGCAGCTCGCCAGGGCCGCCAGCACGAGCTCGACCGGGTTGGGGCCCTGGTCGGTGCCGCCGAGCGCCTCGGGCTCGTCCACGGTAAGCTTGAACCGGCGGGTTTGCACCTCGCTGCGCAGCCCCCCGGCCTGGCGGCTTTCCGCGGTGAAGGTGGCCAGCGCCTGGCCGGGCTCGGCGCGCAGGGCCTCCTGGGTGCCGTTGAATACGGTCTTGTAGCTCTGGGTCATGGTCTTCTCCCTCCTTCTGTCCGTAATTGTTAATCAAGCGGCCTGCCGGGTTGCGCCGGCGGCCTCCAGCGCCTGGTCCAGATCGGCCAGGATGTCGTCGATGTGCTCGATGCCGACCGAGAGCCGCACGTAGCCCTCGGAAACCCCGGTGGCGAGCTGCTCGTCGGGCGACAGCTGCGAGTGGGTCGTGGTCGCCGGATGGATCGCCAGCGAGCGGGCGTCGCCGATGTTGGCCACGTGGTAGAACAGCTTCAGCGCGTCGATGAAGCGCCGCCCCGCCGCCTTGCCGCCCTTCAGCTCGAAGCCGACCAGGCCGCCGTATCGGCCGTTCAGGTAGGTCTCGGCCCTTCGCTTCTGCTCGCCCTCGAAGAGGCTTGGGTGAATGACTTTCGTGACGTCCTGGTGGGCCGTCAGATAGCGGGTGACCGCCTCGGCGTTGCGGCAGTGCTCGCGGATCCGCAAGGGGAGGGTCTCGAGGCCCTGGATGAACAGGAAGGCATTGAAGGGGCTCAAGGCATAGCCGAGGTCGCGCTGCAGGGTGACCCGGGCCTTCAGGATGTAGGCGATCGGCCCCAGGGGCTTGGCCGCCTCGGTCCAGACCGCGCCGTGGTAGCTCGGGTCCGGCTGGGTCAGGAGCGGAAACCGCTCGGGGTGGGCCTCCCAGTCGAAGTTGCCGCCGTCGACGATCAGCCCGCCGATCGAGGTGCCGTGGCCGCCGATGTACTTGGTGGTGGAATAGACCACGATGTTGGCGCCGTGGTCGAGCGGCCGGCAGATGATCGGCGCCGCCGTGTTGTCGACGATCAGCGGAATGCCGAGATCGCGGCCGATCCCGGCCACCTCGGCGATCGGGAAGACGGTGAGCTTCGGGTTCGGCAGGGTCTCGGCGTAGAAGGCGCGGGTGCGCTGGTCGGCCGCCCGGCGGAAGTTCTCCGGATCGGCGGGATCGACGAAGCGGACCTCGATGCCGAAGGTGTCGAAGGTGTTCGCGAAGAGGTTCCAGGTGCCGCCGTAGAGGTCGGTCGAGGAGACGATGTTGTCGCCGGCCCGGGCGATGTTCTGGATCGCGATCGCCGAGGCCGCCTGGCCGGAGCTGACCGCGAGCGCTGCCGCGCCGCCGTCGAGCGCCGTGATGCGCTCCTCGAGCACGGCGGTGGTCGGGTTCATGATCCGCGTGTAGATGTTGCCGAGCTCCTTGAGCGCGAAGAGGTTGGCCGCGTGCTCGCTGTGCTCGAACTGATAGGAGGTGGTCTGATAGATCGGCACGGCGACCGCGCCGGTGCCGTCCTCCTTGCGGTAGCCGGCGTGCAGCACGAGGGTTTCGGGGTTCTGGGTGGTCACGGGCATTTCGGGTCCTCCGTCTGGTCGCTTGGTTGGGATTTGGAGCGGGCCGCGGACTGCGGCGCGGCGGACAGCCAGCGGTCGAGCGCGGCGCGCCAGAGCACGCCGTCGGACCAGTCGGGGAGGGGGTCTGAAGGAACGGTCACCATGTGGACTCTCCCGGCACCAGTTGCTTACAACCGCGGGGCCCACAAGGAGTGGCGCTTTAGCTTTTGGTGACCCGGTGCAAGCTGCCCCAATCAAATCCCGGGGGTCCGTTTTTCGGCCGGACCGCGCCGAACAAAAAAACCGCCGCAGCTTTGCCGGGCGGTCGAACCGCTCGCTTTAGCCGCATTTCTAGAGCGCCCGCAAGCTAAGCTTCAAATCGGCGCTTGGCCCCAGGCAACACCACAGGAGGGTCGTCTGTCAAGCGCCGATTTCGACCTGCGGTTAACGTCGGGCGCGGGATTCCGTGCGAAAAGAGCCGCGCGAACGGAAAAAAAGATGCAAAAACCGGGCGTTTATAGTATAATAATCATAGTAATCGTAATGGCTTTCGCCGATGTACGGCGAGGTTATGTCCAGGGTCTACTACAAGGGGGTATGGGCTCGAAGATCAGGTAGAGGGGCTAGGAAATGGAAATCGGTCTGGTGCTGGCTGGGGGGCTGGTAATTGTGATCGGGCTTGTTGCGGCGGGCGCCTTCGGGGGAACCCGCGTCCGCAAGGGCGAGGCCCGGCAGGTAACGAATATCGCGCGCGGATCCGAAGGGGTCGGCGGGCCGGCATCGGGATTTTCGGATGCCGTGGGCTCTGCCGAGCGGCTGAGGTCTGCCGCCCGGGCGGCCTACGAGATGGGCTGGGACAAGGCCGAGGTCGGGGGCAAGGCGCTCGGCAAGTGCCACGAGACGGCGCTGGTCAACGTGCTCTACGAGCGCTGGCGGGTCGAGCCCAGCGCGCCGGCCGCCAACGAGGTCACGTTCCAGGCCTTCGTGCTGGAATCGCTGCCGTTCAACGTGCTGCCGATCCGCCAGGGCCGCACCGCCATGGTCGAGTACATGGTCTGGCGCGAGTTTCCCGAGGACGCCGATACCGCGGTGATCGGACCCGCCGTCAGGCAGGCCGTGGGCCGCCTGCAGACGGACAGCGGCCCCGACGTGGCGGCGCGCCTCAAATCGACCCCGATGCCCTGGACCGAGTTCATCGCCTAGCACGGCCGAGGGGGTGCCGCGCCGGCCCTCGTTCGGAGCGGCACCCCAAGGGATGCGCCACAGGCCGTGGCTGGCCGCCGGGCCGTCCAGGCCTGGCATTGACAGCCACCGCCCTAAAGGGGTATTTACGTTGACGTAAACGTAAACTTTGCCGGGTACGCTCGGCTGGCCGCGAGG
>Ga0224504_10000336_pt1 | contig 20922 bp, 17 predicted proteins | sample SF_Oct11_sed_USG_3_FD_170160 | JGI IMG/M metagenome (GOLD analysis project Ga0224504, IMG submission 170160) | Sediment microbial communities from San Francisco Bay, California, United States - SF_Oct11_sed_USGS_24 | ecosystem: Environmental > Aquatic > Marine > Sediment | place: USA...
TAAAAAAGTAACACAAATATTAAAAGGGGAGTAGCCCAATTGGCAACAATCATATACTCAGGAGTTGGAATGTTTATAATTTGTATCATTGGTATACTCATAAATAAACCCACAATACTAAAAAAAATAAGAGGTACACATATATAATGAATTTCTTGGTTGGTTTTATTTTGATGATTTATAGCGTATTCATCAAACCATTGTTGTAATGTTTTCATTTTTTTTGTATTTCATTAACACACGTTAACAGTAAGACTAGCCGTTAAGTAGTTTGTATTTGTATTTTTGTGAATAGTAATATAATATAAATATATTAAAAAACATTTTTAATTCATCTTCATAAATCCAGTAGTTTGCAAACACTATTTCGTAACCTTTTATTTAGTTTGTTTTTTATATGTATTAATCAAGGGGTAATGGCCCAAAATATCAAGGGTATTGTGGTTGATGAAGAAAACTTACCTTTAGAGTTTGTTTCAGTTGCATTGCTACAACCAAAAGATTCATTACTAGTAAAATACACTTCAACTGGTATAAAAGGAGACTTTGAATTGGATAACATAAAAGAAGATACTTATTTACTTCAAATTTATTTCATGACCTATCAAGCCAACCAACGTACACTAGTTGTTAGTGGTAAACAATTAAAATTAGATACAATTCAATTAAAAAGAGAGGTAAATGAATTAGATGAAGTGGTAATAAGCGCTGTAGTTCCTATAAAAATAAAAAAAGACACCATAGCATTCAACACCAAAGCTTTTAAAGTAAGAAAAGATGACAATGTTGGGGAATTAATTAAAAAATTACCAGGAATAGAAGTTGAAGCTGATGGGACCGTTAATGCGCAAGGCCAACAAATAACCAAGATACTAGTTGATGGAAAGGAGTTTTTTAATGGAGACCCACAAATAGCTTTGCAAAACTTATCGGCAGATGCCTTGGAATTTGTTGAGATTATTGATGAAAGCAGTGATGACGCAAGGGTTTCAGGAGTAAAAGATGGTGAACGAAATAAGGTTTTAAACTTGGTGTTAAAACGCAATAAAAAGTTTGGCTTTTTTGGCAAGGCAGCGCTTGGCTATGGAACCGACGATCGTTATGTTGGAAGGGTAGATATGAATAGTTTTACCAATAAAACGCAATTTGCTGTATTTGGAAACTTAAATAATATAAACAATTCTGGTGCTTCGATTTTTGAAAGAGATGGGACAAAAGGAAATTCACAAAACGGATTTTTAACCACAGGTATTGCTGGTGCTAACTACAATTATGAAATAAAGGAAGATTATAATTTTAACTTAGATTATTATTATAATTACGCCAAGAATAACCAAGCTACACGGTCCAATAGAACAGAGTTTTCTAATAAAGGAGATTTTGATTCAGACATTGATAATATAAGCGAAAGCATCTCAAACAACCATAATTTAAATTTTAGTTTAAGAGATCGTTCAAAGGTGGGCGTTTACTCGGTGTTACGAGGGGATTTTAAAAGCGATAAGCGCATTGAAGATAGGGCTGTTAAAACCATTTATTTTGATGAAGATAATAATGAGGATACAAGTAGCGATAGAATAACCCAAGGCGAAGATGATAGAAAAAAAGGTGGATTAACATACTCATACCGAAAAAAAATGAATCCTAACGGAAGAAATTTTCGTTTTAATTCTGGACTTAATTTTCAAGATTCTTTCGATCAAGACCATCAAATTTCAAAAAATGAATACCAATTGTCAGATCCTAATGATTATGAAATATCAACAGAGTTAACCACTAGAGATAGTAACAATAAAAGTATTCGTTATAATTTTTCATTTCGTTATCAAGAACCTATTGTAGAAAATCATTTTCTAAATTTCACAAGTACTGTAAACAATGAGATAAGAGACTTTGATTTGGTAGAAACCAAGATTATAAATGAAACGTTACAAGACCCTTTTGCATATGATCAACATTATTTTGTGCAAACTTATGACAATGCTTTGGGATATAATTATAGCTTAAAAAAAATACAGATTTCTGTAACGGGTGTTTATAATATTAAAAGGCAATCACTTGATTTAGAAGAACAATCACTTGTAGATAAAGAATATAAAACGCTATTACCTAAGTTTTCATTTAATTATAGATATAAAAAGGGAAATTATTTAAGATTGAATTATAACCAATCATTAAAATTTGCAAATGCATTCCAACTCTCACCAATTGTAAACGATTTTAATCCGTTGCGAATATCTTTTGGAAATCCTGATTTAACCCCTTCTAAGGTTGATGCCTTTAATGCTAGACTTTACACTCATAGTTTTAAAAGTGCCAATAGTTTTTTTATAAATGTAAAGTATACTAAAACAAATAATGCCATTGTTTCAAAAAGAATTTTTGGTGAGAATAGAGTGCGGTATTCAACTTATGAAAATTATGGAGATAAAAACGTATTAACAACCTATCTTCATTTTAGTAGAAAAATTAGTAAACTTGGAATGCGATACGCTCTAAAATTAAGAGGGAATTTAAATGACAGAACTTCTATTATTGGAGATGAATATAACAAAGCAGTAACAAAAGGTTCAATGCTAGGAATTAGTTTTAGCAATATTAATAAGAATATAATTGATTTTACCCTTGGTGCTAATTTAGACTTAAAAAACACCACCTTTTCATTACAAGAAACTGAAAACACCACGTTTCAACAAGTATATTTTGCTAAATACGATTGGGATATATCTAACAGTATAAATTTCAATTCTCAATTTAAATACTCTTTATATTCCGATAGTAATTTTGCTTCACAAGCCATACCAATTTGGAATGTGGCAGTTGAATATGTTTTTATGAGTGGAAAAGAAGGTTTGCTAAAATTTGAAGTAATAGATGTATTAAATAAAGATGTAGGGATACGTATTAAGAGCAATTCAGATTATTATGAGGAATCTTTTAGTGAGAACTTAGGTATGTATGCCATGTTAAGTTTTACTTATAGTATTAAGCCAAGCAAAAAAAACAAAATTAAGAGAGATAAAATAAAAGAATTTTTATAATTAAAATTATTATTAGAGTTAACATTCGTTAACACTAATAATATAAACTACAGACTATATTTGCTCAACAACTAATCTAACCAAACCCCTTTTAATGAATTTTAAAATTACCTCAATAAGCCTAAGCATTTCTAAAGCTGTCATTGTTTTATTGCTATTTTCAGTACAAAATATATTTTCACAAGATATTTCGGGAATAGTTCTGGATGAAGAAAATAAACCAATAGAATTTGCCTCTGTTGCGTTGCTTCAACCAAAAGACTCGTTATTGGTAAAATACACTTCAACCGATAGGAATGGAAAGTATGTGTTACCCAACATAAAAGCAGGTACTTATTTGTTTCAAATTTACTTAATGACTTATCAGGCAAATCAACAAACAATAACCGTTGAAGGTAGTGATATGAATATTAAAACAGTTTCTTTAAAAAGAGAGGTAAATCAGTTAGACGAAGTATTAATTAGTGCTATCGTTCCAATTAAAATTAAACAGGATACCACTGCTTTTAACACCAAGGCTTTCAAGGTGAAACAAGATGATAATGTTGAAGATTTAATTAAGAAACTACCCGGTATTGAGGTTAATACAGATGGTTCTGTAGATGCTCAAGGAGAAGCGGTGACTAAAATTTTAGTAGATGGTAAAGAGTTTTTTAGCAATGATATGACAATTGCTTTAAAAAATTTAAATGCAGACGCCATTAAAACAATACAAATAATAGATGAAGAAAGTGATGAAGCCAGAACAACAGGCGTGAAAGATGGAGAAAAAATGAGAATTTTAAATTTGGTTTTAAAAGAAGGTAAAAAAACGGGTTACTTTGGTAAGCTGGAAGGAGGACTTGGTACCAATGACCGGTTTACAACAAATGCTGATATTAACATGTTTTCTAAAAATACACAATTGGCTGTTTTTGGGAGATTGAATAATATTAACAATACTGGAGCAACAGTATTTCGTTTAGATGGGAGTAGAGGCAATACCAATAGTGGCTTGTTAACAACAGGAAATGCCGGGGCAAATTTTAATTATGAAATTAAAAAGGATTACGATTTTAATATAGATTATTATTACGGCTATTCAGAAAATAAACAAGAAGAAGTTACCGATAGAACTGATTTTACAAACAACTCATCATTCTCCTCTTTAACTGAAAGCGCTAGTGATAACGTTTCGAACAATCACAATGTAAATTTTAGTTTAAGAAATCGCTCTAAAAAAGGGCGTTATATTGAATTTAGGGGAGATTTTAAAAATGATAACAGAGACGCAAGCGGTGTTAATTCTAAGGAGTTTTTTGATGAAAACGGAAATGAAGATACAAAAAGTGAGAGAAAAACAAGTAGTAATTATTTAAGAAATAAGGGAGGTTTGAAATTTAAATTCGATGAGAAATTAAATGAAAACGGACGTAATTTACGTTTAAGATCTGGCATTTCGTTTAGCGACAATACAGATGAAAATTATCAGGTATCAAAGAATGACTACAACCTTTCTGATCCTCCAAATAGTTATAGTAGCGCAGAAATAACCGAAAGAGATCAAAAAACAAATAATATAAATTATAATATGTCATTTCGTTATATGGAGCCAATTGTTAAAAATCATTTGATATTTTTTTCAACAAGCATAAATAATACTATTGAAGGGGATGATGTAGATCAATCAAGTTTAATAAATAATGTAGAACAAGACCCATTAATATACCAGTTAAATTACAACAAACAAGCATACAATAATAAGATTGGATATGCCTTTAGCGAAGATAAGATTCAATTATTTATTTCTGGTGCTGTTGAAACTATAAAGCAAGTTTTAACTGAGGCCTCGTCTTCAGAAGAAATTAACAATACCTATAATAAGTTTATGCCAAGAGCTACTTTTAGTTATGAATATAAAAAAGGCAAAAAAGTGTATATTAGGTATAGAAAAGAATTGGAACTGCCAACTGCCAATCAAATTTCTCCAATTGTAAATGATTTTAACCCGCTAAGAATTTATGTGGGTAATTCTAATTTGACTCCTGAAATCTCAAATAGGATATTTGCAATGTATAGAAATAACGACTTTAAAACAGCTACAAATTTCTTTTCATTTTTAAGTTATACAAAAATTAACAATGCCATTGTTGTATCTAATACTTTCGATGAAAATTATATAGAAACTAGTACTTTTGAAAATTATGGTGATAGGTCTAATTTTAGAGGAACTTTTGGTTATGGAAGCAAAATAAAAAAAATACCATTGCGCTATAATGTAAAGTTAAGTGGGAATATTGATGATTATACAACCATAATTAATAACCAAGCTGGTAAAACTAGAACAAAGGGAACTAGTTTAAATTTGAGCATTAGTAATGACAATAAGAATAACTTTGATGTTATAGTTGGGGCTAAATTTAATTTTAATAGTACATCATACACAATAATAGAGGGTGATAGAGAATTCTTTCAACAAAATTATTACACAAAGTTTGAATGGGATATCACACAAAGCATCAATTTTAATACCCAATTTGATTACACCATTTTTACCGACAATCAATTTGAGTCAAATAATATTCCGATATGGAATATGGCTGTTGAATATGCCTTTTTAAAGGAGAAAAGAGGTAATTTGAAACTTCAGATCATCGATATATTGGATGAGAATATAGGGATTGAAAAGAATAGTGCGGCGAATTATTATGAAGAAACATTTAAAAGAACTTTAGGTACATACGCTATGTTAAGTTTTACCTATAGTTTGAAACCACCTTCAGGCAAAGGAAGCAGAAGAGATTCTGGTGAAAACAAAGGATATAAACGCAGGCAGCATTAAATTTTATACATAGGCAAAAATTACAAAAACAACATTGTTACAACACTGCTATAAGTTCTAGAGGTCCTGGATATTTTAATTGTTTTAATATTTAAAGTTATTTTTTGTGTTTTTTTACAAATTCTTTTGCCCTACGGTTTCCTGAGTCTATTTTCAGTGATTTTTTATAGTATTCAATCGCTTGCATAGTGTCTCCTGATCTTTTCAAGGCATCGGCATAACTATCGTATACATTAGCGCTTTGCGGATGTAATTCAATGTTAATTTTAAAAATTTCTTTTGCCTTGGCATATTCTTTATCATTTAAATATCGGTAACCCTTTCTATTCATATTTTGTTCATTCAAGGCACTGTCTAAAGAATCCTTTTTTTTAATTTGAATATAAGCTTGCAATGCTTTATTAAATTGGTTTTCATCTAAATATTCACTTGCAACTTTTTCGCTTTTATCTAATTTTCTATAATTAAAAGTTATGCTATCTGTAGGCTCTTTAGGAACAAGTATCATAAAATACTTGTTATTATTTGGGTTAGATAGGAACTGAATTTTTTCATTCATTTCCTTTACAAAAAAAGTTTCCTTATTTATCTTAAGTGGTTTTATATCAGTAACACCTCGCCATTTTAAATGCAATACATTTTCGTTAAAATACACCTCGATGGTTTCATCAGAATTAAATAAATATCGCCCTGTTGTTTGTTCAATAAATTCTTTACTATTTGTTTTGTTTACGCAATTAAAGAATAGGCTAGTGGTTAGAATAATGAATATGATTTTAATTTTCATAATAATGATTCTTGGTTTTGGATTAAAGATAAAAAAAAGCGTCTAAACCTTTTTAGATTTAGACGCTTTATAAAATATTTTGTTACAATTATTTTACATCCATCAATTCAACATCAAAAATTAAGGTTGCATCTGGAGGAATTACACCGCCAGCACCTTGACTTCCGTAAGCTAAGTTTGAAGGAATCACAAAGCGGGCTTTGTCTCCAACTTTTAATAATAAAAGTCCTTCATCCCATCCAGCAATTACCTGTCCAATACCCACTTGAAAATCAATAGGTTGTTTTCTTTGGTATGACGAGTCAAAAACAGTTCCATCAACTAATTGACCTTTATAGTGAACAGAAACATTGCTACCTTTTGTAGCTTGTTTACCATTTCCTTCTTGTAAAACTTTATAACGTAATCCACTTTCGGTTTCATCGTATCCAGCAGCAATTTTATCCATAGCAGCTTTTGCTTCTTCTTTAGCTTTGGCTTCACGTTCAACGCGTGAACCTTCAAAAGTTCTAAAGGCTTCAATAGCATTAAATTTTTCTGCAGCCTCACCAACACGAATAATTTCAATAGTGTCAATTTTGTCATCTTGGGTAATGCTATCAACAACTTCTTGACCTTCAATTACATTTCCAAAAACACTGTGTTTGTTGTCTAACCAAGGGGTTGCAACATGCGTAATGAAAAATTGAGATCCATTTGAACCAGGGCCAGAATTTGCCATAGATAATATACCAGGACCACTGTGTTTTAGATCTGGATGAAATTCGTCATCAAAGCTGTATCCAGGAGAACCTGTTCCAGTACCTTGTGGACAACCACCTTGAATCATAAAATCAGCAATAACGCGGTGAAATTTTAATCCATCGTAATATGGTGTTCCTTGTGGTTTAGCATTATTTTCTAAATTTCCTTCTGCTAGGGCTACAAAGTTACCAACTGTTCCCGGTGTTTTTTCAAATTCTAAGTTTACTAAAATAACACCTTTTGAGGTGTTAAATTTTGCGTATAATCCGTTATTCATTTTTTTTTATTTTTTTAACCCTGCAAAGATACACACTTTAGACCAAATTAGAAGAAGAATGATAAAATATAACTGTTTTTAAGGAAAGGAAATGACCGTTATAACGAAATTTATGATTTTATTACATTAAGATTAATTGCATAAAAAAACCGAGTAAATTTTGAATAAGTCACTCGGTTTTTGTTTTAACAATTAGCTATATACAACAGTAAAGAGCTGTCTAATTATTTTTTGTTTCCAGAAAGTCTATATGAAAGACTAACTAAAATTTGTTGAGGTCTTGTGTCTAAAGTATATTTATTTTTGGTTGCATCAACAATATTTTGATCAATAAAAGATGCTTCATTCTCACTAAATCCTCGTTCATAAATTAAATCAATTCCCAATCTTCCAATAATAATTGCAACACCAACATTTAAACCTGCAGTAACATCGTTATTAATATTTTTTAAGTTAAGTCCTTCTAAATCACTGTCAATAATATAATTAAAGGCAGGACCAACAACAAAACTAATAGGTTTAATAATTTGTATACCTACTAAAATAGGTAAATCAAGGGTTTTTAATTTAAATTTTTCCGAGCTTTCATGGCTCAAATTGTATTTGGTAGAAGTTTCCGTATAAACCAATTTTGGGCGTAAATAAATAGGTCCAAAATTTAAATTGCCAAAAACACCAACATTGAATCCTGCACCGCCATGTCCTTTTTCATTTTTAATGTGAATAGCCTCATTAACTAAATCACCATTTGAAGCATAAATTACACTAGCAGTAGCTCCCCAACCATTTTTTTGAGCGTGCATTTTAAAAACCATTGCTAAAAAAAACACCAAGCAGGTTAATCGTTGAATCTTCATAAATAAATATCTGTCGTTATTTGATTTAAATCTTTAATTAAAAAGATTATTTTCTCAATATCACTTTTTTAACAGCTTCAACAATTGCTTTATCGTTTAATTTATATTTTTCCATTAATTGCGCAGGCGTTCCAGATTCCCCAAAACTATCGTTTACAGCAACAAATTCTTGTGGCACCAATTTATTTTGAGTTAATAACCTCGATACACTTTCTCCCAATCCACCAATAATATTATGCTCTTCAGCAGTAACAATACAACCTGTTTTAGAAACCGATTTTAAAATGGCTTCGTCATCTAGAGGTTTAATAGTGTGTATGTTAATTACCTCAGCGCTAATACCCATAGTTTCTAATTGTTCTGATGCTTGTATGGCTTCCCAAACTAAATGGCCGGTAGCAACAATAGTAACATCTGTTCCCTCGGTTAATTGAATTGCTTTTCCAATTTCAAATTTTTCGTTTTCAGGCATAAATACAGGAACTACTGGACGTCCAAAGCGCAAATAAACAGGACCTTCGTGCTCTGCAATTGCAATAGTTGCGGCTTTTGTTTGATTGTAATCACAAGTGTTAATTACAGTCATTCCAGGCAACATTTTCATTAGGCCAATGTCTTCTAATATTTGATGCGTAGCACCATCTTCACCTAAGGTTAACCCTGCGTGTGAAGCACATATTTTTACGTTTTTATCAGAATAAGCAACTGATTGACGAATTTGATCATACACTCTACCGGTAGAAAAATTAGCAAATGTACCGGTAAAAGGAATTTTTCCGCCAATTGTTAATCCGGCTGCAATACCTATCATATTGGCCTCTGCAATTCCTACTTGAAAAAATCTTTCTGGATTTTCTTCAATAAATTTATCCATTTTTAAAGAACCTATCAAATCAGCACATAGTGCAACTACATTCGGATTTGTTCTTCCTAATTCTGCCAAGCCTGCACCAAATCCTGATCTGGTATCTTTTTGTTCTGTAAATGTGTATTTTTTCATTCTATTATTTATTTAAAGCGTCAAAAATAATGATATTATATTATATCAAACTGAAAATTCATTAATTCTTCATATAATTTATGAACAGGAAGCCCCATTACATTAAAATAACTACCTTCTATCTTTGTAACCCCAATAAAACCAATCCATTCTTGTATGCCATAACCACCTGCTTTGTCAAATGGCTGGTAATTATCAACATAAAAGTTAATTTCATTGTTTGATAACTCTTTGAAATATACAGTAGTAGTTTCTGAAAAAACCTGTTGTTTATGTTTTGTTTTTAAACAAACCGAAGTAATTACTTTATGGCTGGTACCTGACAATGCTTGTAACATCTCAATGGCTAATTTTTTACTCTTTGGCTTTTCCAAAGCCCTGTTGTTTAACCAAACAATAGTATCTGAAGTTATTAGTATATCATTTTCATTTAACTCATTGTCAAAGGCACTGGCTTTTAATTCAGCTAAATAATTAGTTATTTCTGTTTTTTTTAATGATAAAGGGTACACCTCATTTACTTCTTTTACTTGTATGGAAAATTCAAACCCTAATTCTTTTAATAGTTCTTGTCGTCTTGGTGATCCAGAGGCAAGAATAATATTTATATTTTTAAATTTTTTGAATAACATTTAAAGCGTAATTGAAAAGATGAGTAAAGCGTTAATACCTAAAAACATAATAATTTTTAATGAGTAACTAATTTTGTGAAAATCACTTTTTTTCTTTGCCGAATTTAATTTAACGCCAAGATAAAACATGGGTAATAAGGTGCCTAATAATAAATAAAGTACGGTGATTTTATATATGGCACTGTAACTAAAAATAATATATAGCAATAATCCTATAGGTATTAAGGATAAAACAAAAGTGAGTTTTAGCGTTCTTGAATTACCCAATATAATTGGTAAAGTTCTCATTTTTAGGTAAAAATCACCATTTACATCTTCAACGTCTTTAATAATTTCTCTTATTAAATTGAGTGAAAAAGCAAAAAAAGACAATGTCCAAATTATTTGAGTTGCTAAAATTTGATTTTTATTTTCACCCATCAAATCAATGTCAAAAATTGGTAAAATAAGGACACTAAACGCTATTAATAATGACACTACAAAATTACCTGTTAATGGTGTTTTCTTTAAATTTTTTGAATAAAAATAGAGTAGGAGCGCAATACCAATAAAAATAAATGAATAAGTAGGCTTGTTCATATTTATGCTAAGTCCAATACCGAGTGCAATTCCAATAGTATTTGTTATTTTATACCATTGCTTGGCTGTTTCCAATGCTATTTTTTGAGAAACAATAACTTTTTTCGGCTTGTTAATGAGGTCGGTTTTAATGTCAAAAATATCATTAATAATATTACCTGCAGCACTAATTGCCAATACCGAAAATAGCAATGTGAAAAATTGGATTATTGAAAGTTTTGTTTCAATTTGTAAAGCATTGAAAAAGGCAAACCTTAATACAAAGAATACAAATACAATTAACAACAAATTTTTCCAGCGCACCAAGTTAAAATAGGTTGTTACATTCATGATATTAATTAAAATTCTTTTTTATTCGAGCTAAATCTATTTTGTTAGCCCTATCTTTAATAACTTCACGTTTGTCATAATTTTTTTTCCCTTTACAAAGTGCAATTTCCAATTTAGCCCATCCTTTTTCAGTTAAAAATAAACGTAACGGAATAATAGTTAAACCAACATTTTGTACTTCTTTTTGTAGCTTTTTTAATTCACCTTTATTTAAAAGTAATTTTCGCTCGCTTTTAGGACTATGGTTATAGGAATGACCATATAAGTACTCTTCAATAAACATATTAATTACAAACAATTCTCCTTTCTCATTAAATTCACAAAAGCTCTCTGTTATACGCGCCTTACTTTCTCGAATGGATTTAATTTCTGTTCCTGTTAATTGTATTCCAGCAATGTATTTATCAAGAATCTCGTATTCAAACCGAGCCTTTTTATTTTTTATGTTAATTTTCTTTTGCATATAGTGCGTAAAGATAATATAATTTAAAATTAAAAAAACGCTTAATTAATAGAGTTTTACCCTAACAGAATTAATTTTGTGATTAGAAAAAATGAAGAATTTGATTGAATTTATCAAAAAAAAACTCAAACCAAAATGGTTTGAGTTTTAATGTTATAAAAAAGCACTGCTTATTCTTTTGTTATTATATCGGGCATTATTTTATTGTAATTTTTTATAGCCTCTAACTGCATTTCTTTAAAAAGCAATTCTTTATTATTATAATTTAGGTTATATATTTTTTTACTATTGGTAGAAACGTACACTTTTTTTTCTGATAAATGTGTTGATTTAGCATTCAATTTACTTTCATAATCGCTATTATTTGATTTATAATCAAAGTCACTCACCGGATGTTTTGAGTTATTGTGTGGTGGATTTATAGTGTTTGAGGCATACAAACCTGATGTTCCAATTACAATTGCTATCGCCAATATTTTTATATTTTTCATAATAATAAATTTTTGTTCTAACAGTATAAAATTACCATATTAAAAGGGGGGAAACAACTACATTACAATGTAGTTTAAATACAATAAACTACTAATATCTAGTTTTTACGAGGAGGTAATGCGCAGTGGCAAAGTAAATATTCTATTTGGTTCTCCTGGTGTTTGTATTGTTTTTTTATTCATTTGTTTTGCTATATATTGCTTTATGTCACTATTTTTAGAATCTATATTTAGTATTACAATATCTCCTTCTGAACTAAAAGTAAATAAGATATTTACAACGGTTTCTTCCTCAATAGTAAATTCTGCATCTGAAAATAATTCAACCACTTGTGTTCTAATTTCTTTTACGGGTACGTCTGGCACAATGTCAAATGCAAATAAACTAGATGTTGAAATTGCAACAACTAACACAAACGAAAATAATTTTAAAGTTTTCATAATAAACGGTTTTTTTGGTTAAAATTCTATTGTTTTTATAGCTATAATTCATTTTTCACTATTGTAAAATTACTTCTAATACCTAGCTAAATCAACTACATTAAAATGTGGTTATCAATAATATAGCAAATCAATCCCTTCATGTTTTTAATGTAGATTATCAAAAATAGACTATCTTTCATGTCTGTTTTAAGCAGTATTAAAGTTCCATTTACAATTGTGGCATGAGTATTAATAGAAAAATTAGTTTAAGTATTCTTATTCTTTTAGGTTTTTTATGGAACCTAAAGGCGCAAGAATATAGTTCTATTGAGAATATTACCTTAGGTACTGAGATACAAAATAATTCAATTACCAGTATCGTTCAAGATTCAAATGGGTTTTTATGGGTTGGTACAAATTTAGGGTTATACCGCTACGATGGGTACCACTTTAAACCATTTAATGTAAATACAAAACCGGCTCTTACAAATAACAATATAAATAGCCTGTTAATAGATAATAATCAATTATGGATTGGTTCTAAAGGAGGAATTAATATTATTAACACAAATACAACATCAAATACTAGTTTAGTAAGTAATGAGCTTATAGCTAGTAGCCTTCCTAATAACTATGTAACAAAAATTTTTAAAGATAAAACCAATACCATATGGGTTGGATATAACACTAACAAAATAAGTAAATATTTAGGAAATGAGAATTTTCAAAATTTTGAACTTAAAAATGTAAGTAGCACCTGTAAGGTAAAGGAGATTTTTGAAATTTCAGAAGACTACTTACTGGTTGAAGTAATAGACGGAAATCCATTGGTATCAAAAACAATACTTGCAACATTAAAGAATAACAATTTTACTCAAAAAATTATCTATAAAGCATCAAGTAATGTACAAACCACTTTTAAAATTGGACCTAATATTTATTTGTTGGAGAAAAACAATATATTTAAATATGATTCTTTATTAGAAAATTTTAAAATTAAAACAAAACTAAATAAAACCATTTCAAAATTTAAAGGGGCGCCGAATACTGATGATAAAAACAATACGTATATAGGTACTCAATCAAATAGTTTTTACAGATTAAATGGAGACCATTTAAATGATTATACAGAAACCATTCTTCCGAATAAAAACATAATTATTAATTGTTTTTTTACTGATAACACAGGCCTACTTTGGATAGGAACAAACAATGGTTTATACAAACTAAAAAAAGATGATTTTTTATTTAATCGGTACTTATATCATAAAAATGAAATCAATCCATATAAAATGCGATCAATCATTCAGGATCAAACCGGTGCTATTTATGCAGTTTGTAATAAAGGAGTGTTTAGTTTTAATAAGAATAAAAAACAGTTCGAAAATAATAACTGGAAAGACCTTGTAGGGGTAGCACCCTACGATATAATTGAATATGACTCTATACGCTTTTTAGTTGGAACCCAAGGAAAAGGTATTGCTATTTACAACAAAACAACAAAAAAATATAATCCATTTGTTAAAATAAATAAAACATTGCCTCCCAATACACATGTTTTAAAATTGTTTAAGGGACCACATAATATTTTATGGATTGGGACAAGTGATGGACTTTTGTATTATAATGAAAAAACAGGTAAAACAAGACGTGTATTAAATGAAAAAATTACTTCAGACTTGTTAATACATGATTTTATATTTGATATTAGTTCTGTTAACAACAACGAAATATGGGTAGCAGCAAGCACTGGTTTGTACCGTATTTTAGTAACTAATTTAAAAAATACAATCGTTACTAAAGTGGCCAAAATCGATAATATCCCATATGAAGTGCGCTCCATATTAGTAGCTAACAATGTTTTATGGTTAGCTACCCAAACCAATGGCTTAGTCAAATACAATATTGATACCAAGCATATATCAATAATTAACGAAGCAAATGGTTTATCTAACAATAAAACATATTCTTTAATATTTGGGACTAAAAATGAATTATGGATTGGCACTTTAAACGGTTTGTCAAGATATGATACAATTAGTAAACAAATTCTTAAATTTTATGATGACGATGGATTGGCAGGAAATGAGTTCAACTCATCATCACAACTAAAAACGAACACAGGAACCATTTTTTTAGGCGGTCAAAACGGAATTACAAGTTTTAATCCTGAAAATTTCGAAGCAACCAAAACAAATTTAAATTTAAATATTACCAACGTTAGCTGGTTTAACTCTACAAAAGATACTGTTTACGCTGCTCATATTAATAATGAGGACTTAAAAGCTATAACAATACCTCATAGCAATTCCTTTGTTAATTTTGAGTTTTCTTTAAGTGATTATTTTAAACCTAAAAACAATACTTTTAAATATCGATTTAAGGGATTACACGCAGATTGGCGTGTTCTAAAGAAAAACAATATTTTATCGTTCATAAATCTTCATCCTGGAGATTATTGGTTGGAAGTTATGGCCTCAACAAGCAATGGAATGTGGAACAAGCAAAAAATTTCATTGCCAATTAAAGTAGAACAGATTTTTTATAAAAAATGGTGGTTTTTAAGTTCCTTAGGCGTTTTATTCCTGTTGTTTTTATATTCTTTGAGAACTTATGAACTATATCACATCAAGAAACTTGAAAAATTAAGATTGCGAATTTCAAGAGATTTACATGATGAATTGGGGAGTTCTTTAACTGGAATTGCCATAAGATCAGAACTAATTAAAGAGAAGGTTGATAGTAAAGAAAAAGATGATTTTTTAAATGAAATAGCAATACAAAGTAGGGGAGCTGTAGATATTTTAAGTGATGTTGTTTGGGCCATTGATTCAAGAAATAATGGACTTCAAAATGTTTCAGATCGAATGCATGATGTGTTGTATTTGTTATTACAACCACTTGATATTACATTTTCTTTTAACATAGTTAAATCCAAGAAACCCATTTCTCTAGACCAAGATCACCGGCGTCATGTATTTCTGATTTTTAAAGAGGCTATTACAAATATTACAAAGCATTCAAATGCGACTCATGTTGATGTTAGTATCACAAAAGAAAAACGCAATTTAAAATTAATTGTTAAAGATAATGGTAGTAAAATTTCAACATCAAAAAACACTCTTAATGGTAATGGTATTATAAATATGAAATTAAGAGCAGAGAAAATAAAAGGAAATTTACAAATTTATTACAATGAAGGTTTTACCGTTGAATTGTTGTTTCGTTTCTTATATTAAGGAACTACATTAACATGTGGCTATCGTTATTTTTATTTTAATTATATTTATAAGGTGGTGCAAACTGAAATCATTCAAACATGAAAATGCTAAATATTGCAATAGTTGAAGATAACAAAGTAATTAGAGATGGCATTGAAACTTATTTTAATGACGATCCTTCTTTTTCGTGTAAAATTGCCGTAGATTCTGTAGAAGAATTTCTTAAAAATGTGAGTCTCAGTCCCGAATTGGATGTGGTTCTACTAGATATAAATTTACCTGGAATGTCGGGAATAGAAGGGATTCACCATATTAAACATCAATTTCAAAATATTTCAATCATAATGCTTACCATTTATAAGGATGATAAACATGTTTTTGACGCTTTAAAAGCGGGATCTGATGGGTATTTATTAAAAAATACGCCATTGCTGTCAATTAAAACAGGGGTACAGCAAATATTAGAAGAAGGGGCGCCAATTTCACCAGTTATTGCAAAAAAAGTAATTAATTATTTTAATCCTCAGAAGCAACATAAGGTTAACGGTTTTGAAAAACTTTCGGCTCGTGAAATAGAAGTGTTACATGCCTTGTCGAAAGGCTTAGCTTTTAAAAATATAGCCAATGAACTGTTTATAAGTATAGATACGGTGCGCTACCATACCAAAAATATTTATAAAAAATTACATGTTAACAGCAAACTGGGAGCTGTTAAAAAATATCTAAGTATGTAATTTGGCAACTTTCAACGAAAAAAAAATCCCTTTATTCTTTTGCTAAAAAAAATAAAGGGAATTCTTTTAATTAATTTCCTAAACACATTCCAACTCCTCTTGCAGTTTTTACTAAAGAAGAGTCTGGTTTTACAATATTATATTTACTAATAGCTTCTAAAAATGGTACAGCTACAATATTTGGATGTTGGTATGCAACCATTTTTCCAAAATCGCCTTCAAGTGCTAATTCCATTGCTTTTACACCAAACTGTGTAGCTAAAATTCTGTCAAATGCAATTGGCACTCCTCCACGTTGTAAATGACCAAGCACTGTTTCTCTCATATCAGCATTACAGCCAGCAGCTTTTAAATCTTTCAGTAATTTATTGGCTACACCACTTAATTTTAAATTAGCATTTCCAATTTCATCGCTTTCTTCAGCTAAAGCACCACCATCAATTGGTTTAGCTCCTTCAGCTACAACAATAATCACATGTCCTTTTCCATCTTTAAAACGTTTGTTTATTACTTTTAAAACGTTGTTAATATCATAAGGAATTTCAGGTATTAAACAAATTTCAGCGCCTCCAGCTATTGCAGAACTTAAAGCAATCCATCCAGCATCACGTCCCATAACTTCAAGTATAATAACACGGTTGTGAGATGCGGCTGTGGTTACCAATCTATCAACAGCTTCAGTAGCAATTTGAACAGCTGTTTGGTATCCAAAAGTATAATCGGTAGAAGACAAATCGTTGTCAATTGTCTTAGGAACTCCAATTATATTTAAACCTTTTTCAAAAAGTACTTGAGAAATTCTTTGAGATCCGTCGCCACCAATACTTATCACAGCTTCAACCCCCATATGTTTTAATTTACGAACCATTTCATCAGAACGGTCAATAAAAGACCAACTACCATCATTTTCTTTTACTGGCCAATTTAAAGGTCCTCCTTTAGTTGTTGTTCCTAAAATAGTACCTCCTTGATAATGAATACCAGAAACACTTTTCTCTGTTAACTCAACAATTTCAGTAGGCTCACGTAAAACCCCATCAAAAGATTGAATACTCCCAACCACTTCCCAATCTTCTGTTTGCGCTGCTCGTTTTACAATTCCTCTAATAACTGCATTTAACCCTGGGCAATCACCGCCTCCAGTTAAAACCAATACTTTTTTCTTCATTTGTACGTATGTTTTTTTAAATGTTTTTTTCTTTTTAATACGATTAATCTCCAAAACTAATTCCTACCCCTTTAGCGGTATGAATTAAATTATGAGATAAACCAACTTTGTTATATTTATCAATAACTTCTTTTAAAGCAATATGTTCCATTTCAGCATTTTTATGAATGGCCATGGTACCAAATTTCTTTTCTTTTACCAATTCAAAAGCTTTAACACCTAAAGCTGTTGCTAAAATTCTGTCAAATGCAATTGGTGTTCCTCCCCGTTGTAAGTGACCAAGAATGGTTTCTCTTATATCGGCTTCAAAATTTATTTCCTTTAATTTACTTGCAATTTTACGCGCAATATTTCCTGATATAACGTCTCCATTTTCATCAATATAATAGGCTCCTTCAGCAACAACTATGTTTGCAAAACCTCTACCATCTGCTGAGTACCTCGATTTTAATTTTTCAATTACCTTATCCATACTAAATGGAATTTCAGGTATTAAACAAACATCAGCTCCACCAGCTATCGCAGCGTGTAAGGCTATCCATCCAGCATCACGCCCCATTACTTCTAATATTAAAATTCTGTTATGTGAACTGGCTGTGGTTACTAATTTGTCAATAGCTTCTGTAGCAACTTGGGCTGCAGTTTGGAACCCAAAAGAATAATCTGTTGATGATAAATCGTTGTTTATTGTTTTTGGAATACCTACAATATTAATTCCTTTTTCAAATAACTTCAGAGAAATTTTATGAGATTCGTTACCACCAATATGAATTACAGCATCAAAGCCAAAAACTTTGAGGTTGTACATAATTTTGTCTGACACATCTTTATTTATCACCGTGCCGTCTTCTTGCATTATTGGATAACAAAAAGGATTCCGTTTATTATTTGTTGTTAAAATAGTTCCTCCTTGTATATGTATCCCTTCAACATTTTCTTCAGTTAAAGGCATTATTTCGAGTGGTTCCGATAAAATTCCGTCAAAACTATTTACACTTCCAATTACTTCCCAATTAGGTTCTAATGAAGTACGTTTAACAATAGCTCTAATAACTGCATTCATTCCAGGGCAGTCTCCTCCACTATTTACTATTAAAATTCTTTGTTTCATTGTTTTTCCTTTATTAAAGGATTATATATTTGAGTAAAATTTGATTATAAAAAAAACGTAAGCAATTATTACATTTTTTTTCAAGCAGGTAAAAGTAGGAAATATTAAGTTAATAAATTATGATGAAAATCATATTTATAGAATTGAGAGAGAACAAAACCGTCACAAAAATGGCTACTATTATTGTAATTTAATAATCGAAGTATCAATTATTTTTTACATTTAAAACTAGGACCTATCGCTACCCAATAAAAGAGATAAAGCTTTTAAGCTTTGTGTTCTATCTGCAATTAATTTTACAATGCTTATAAATGGAATAAATAAAATGAGACCGGCAGCACCCCACAAAATACCACCTGCAATTATTACAACAAGTATGGCCAATGGGTTAATATTTAACTTGTTACCAACCACTAAAGGAAATATAAGGTTTGCTTCCAATAATTGAACAATGGTGAATACAATAATTACACCTATTGGATACCATATAGAATCAAAGGTTATCCAGGAAATAGCCATTGGTAAAAGAGCTGAAATTATTATTCCAATATACGGAACAAATGTTAAAATGGAAGCTATAAAACCAAAAGCAATAGGGTGAGGTATACCTATAATAGCCAAACCTATACTATTTAAAATACCTACAATTAAATATACCATTAGCATGCCTTTAACAAACCTATAATAAGTATGAATGGTTTCTGTAAGGATTTCACGAATGACCTTTTTTTTGTTTGTAGGGAAAAAACTATACAATACCTTTGTTAGCATTTGCCTATAAAAAAGGATAAGCGCCGAAAAAACGGGGATTATAATTAGGTAAAAAAGAGAGATTGAGATTGAAAATACTGAATTTATTATGGTATCAAAAACTTGCCCTCCTGAGTTGCTAAACCAATTATTTTGAACACCGTTTAAGGCTCCAATATTTATTCCATAACGGTTTTCAAGAAATATGTTAAATTGACTTAGTGATTCTAAAAACTTTGTTCTAAACGCTTGCCACTCATGAAGAAAGCCCTCTATTTGAAAAAAAAGCAAATAGCTAATAGCGAAAAATAAAATAAAGACTATTGAAATACTTAAAAAAATACTTGCAATTTTAGGAACCCTCTTTTTTTCCATCCACTTGCATAATGGGTAAAGAACAAAACTAATAAGCATTGAAAAACTAAGTGGAATAAAAAGTGTTTTTCCGAAGTATAAAATCATAGAAATTAGTACCGTAAACAACAACAATTTTAGAATAGAAAATTTTCTATTTGGTGGTGTCGGAACGAGCGTTTTTGCAATTTGTACCATAAGCACTTGTATTTTTCACGATAGCTGTATACGGTTCAAATTATTCACTCTTCTTTGTGAAGTATGAAAATATCAAATTACAAGATGTTTAAGTACCGTTTCAGGCTGTTTTATATATAAAAATTATAGCAACTCTAAGATAATGATTTTTTGAGTATTATGAAGCTGTGAATCCAAATATATTAGTGGAATTTCAAATTATAACAATGCAAGGAGGCGTACTACAAATACCTCATTATAAATATTTAAACTACCTAACTAAAAAGATAAGGCCCTAGAAAATGGTTTTGCACAAGATTAATTTAAAAGCGCTATCTAAAGCTTTTTGAATCAATTAGTTACTGCTCTTTACAATACATTAATATCTATTTAACATATTTTATTATTGTTAAATCATAATTTTAAATTATTTTTGCAGCATTGATAATTTAAACCTTTTATTATGTTAAATCGCATATTATTAACTGTCTTTTTCAGTTTATTCGTAATTTCTATCTATTCTCAAAGTTCAAATGTAAGTGTTAAAGAAGGGGAGGTTTTTGTTATAGGTGAGGTTTCTGATAATAACTATGAACACATTAATTTTCCAAGAAATAACTTCATTGTTAAAGGAGGAGGAGTTTTAAATTACAAAAATGTGGTTGGTCAGAAAGTTGAAATAACTTCAATTAAAAAAAAGAATGATGGTAGTTTAATTGCAACAATTAAATTAACATCAAAAAAATCTTTTTTTAACAGCCATAAATATGTAACTGTTGATATTATTGAAGCTATTCACGATAAAGAATTATTAAGGGTTTAAAAACTTTTTTAATATATAACATAAGATTTCAAATGTTGGAAGACCTTATTTCTATCTGATATTTTAAATAAGTTATCCCTGAAAAAAATCAATTTCAAGGTTATAAGCCAAAAAAACATGAATGTTTTACTCAAATGTA
>Ga0224504_10000337_pt1 | contig 20914 bp, 15 predicted proteins | sample SF_Oct11_sed_USG_3_FD_170160 | JGI IMG/M metagenome (GOLD analysis project Ga0224504, IMG submission 170160) | Sediment microbial communities from San Francisco Bay, California, United States - SF_Oct11_sed_USGS_24 | ecosystem: Environmental > Aquatic > Marine > Sediment | place: USA...
GGTCGTTCCCGCTGTCTGCCACGCCGTCTGGAACGGCATCGACTACCCCCTTTTTGGCTTCGGCGAGAAGATTGGCGCGCTGGGTATAGGGCAAACGCACCTATTTGGCCCGGAGGTAGGACTTATCGGAATCCTGCTGAATACCGCGTTCTTACTATGGATCTGGCGAAAATACGTCACCACAGGCCGATATTAAGTCACATTTTTCATTGACTTGTGGGTAATTGGGTCTACACTTCCCGCAGCCGAACTTTTCGGCATTTTTATTTATTATTAGGAAAAGATTGTGTCCAGAACTACCGGAACCGTTAAATGGTTCAACGAAGCTAAAGGTTTTGGCTTTATTGAACAAGAATCAGGCCCAGACGTATTTGCTCATTTCAGCAACATCTCGGGCGATGGCTTTAAGACCCTGGCCGAAGGCCAGAAAGTCGAGTTCACTGTCACGGACGGCCAGAAAGGCCCCCAGGCTGAGAACATCGTAGCCGTCTAATCCATACCAGGTTAGAGAGAAAGGGCGGACCTTAACGGGCCCGCCCTTTTTTATTGCCTGCCAGATCCGCAGGATTAACCGGCATGCGCGAACTCGCCGGGGTCCTGTTTCGCAAGGTGCTCATACGTCGCCCAGCGCCGATCTACCATCTCCTGCGCCATTTGCATGAGCCGCTCGGCTTCCACCGGATTGCTCTTGGTCAGCACCCTGTAGCGATTCTCGTTGTATGCGTATTCACGCAGCTGAATCGTCGGCCGGGTCGAATCCAGCACAAATGGTTTCTTGCCCGCAGCCCGCAGGGCCGGGTTGTAGCGGATCAGCGGCCAGTAACCACTTGCTGTCGCAAGCTGCTGCTGCCGCAAGCCGTCCTTCAGATCGTAACCGTGCGCAATGCAGTGGCTATACGCGAGAATCAGTGACGGACCGTTGTACTCCTCCGCTTCGCGCATGGCGAGCAAGGTCTGTTGAGCATTCGCACCCATCGCCACCTGCGCAACGTAGACGTTGCCACTGGAAATGGCCTGTAATGCCAGATCCTTCTTGCCGATGCGTTTGCCAGCAGAGGCGAATTTGGCTGACGCGCCCAGCGGCGTGGCTTTTGACATCTGCCCGCCCGTGTTCGAGTACACCTCGGTATCCATCACCAGCACGTTGACGTTTCGGCCGCTGGCCAGTACATGGTCAAGACCGCCCGAGCCAATGTCGTAGGCCCAGCCATCACCGCCGACGAGCCAGATACTGCGCCGAATCAGGTGATCAACAATGGACAACAGTGCCGTCGCCTTCGGATTTTCATGGCGCGATGTCAGTTCCTCCAGGCGCTTGCGCAGTTGCCGCACGCGCCGACGCTGCCGACGGATTTCACTACCGACGCGCTGGCCAGAGTGGACGATATGATCGGCGAGCTCGTGACCGATGTCTTTCTGAAGTTCGGTGACGAGTTGCTTCGCCAGGGTCATATGATGATCCGCGGCGATACGCATGCCGAGCCCGAACTCCGCATTGTCTTCGAACAGCGAGTTCGACCATGCGGGGCCACTTCCTTCGGCGTTCTTCGCCCAAGGCGTAGTCGGCAGGTTGCCGCCATAGATAGATGAGCAACCGGTCGCGTTTGCGACGAGCAGGCGCGGTCCGAACAATTGTGAGAGAAGCTTGACGTATGGAGTTTCGCCGCAACCTGCGCATGCGCCCGAGAATTCGAACAACGGCTGCAGGAACTGCGCACCGCGCACTGACGAAAACTCAACTGTTGCACGATCGTTGTAATCGATGGTTTCAAAAAAGTCGATGTCGTTCTTGGCCTGCTTCAGAAGCGGCGCTTTGTCCGTCATGTTGATCGCACGAACTTCCGAATCCTCCGGACTACGAACCGGGCATGCGCTGACGCAAAGGTTGCAGCCCGTGCAGTCCTCAACGTATACCTGCAGCGAATAGCGCGTTTCAGGGAACCCGCGTGCCGAAATTGGCGCGGACGGGAACCCTTCGGGTGCTTCTTCAAGCGAGCTTTCGTGATAGAACTTGGCGCGAATAACACTGTGCGGACACACGAACGCGCAATTGCCGCACTGGATACACAGGTCCGGCTCCCATTTCGGCACAGTATCCGAGACGTTGCTCTTTTCAAACATTGACGTTGCACTGGGATACGTGCCATCGACCGGCATCTTGCTTACCGGCAGGTCGTCACCATGGCCCCGCATCATGTGCGCAGTAACTTCGCGAACGAAGGCAGGCGCATCCACCGGTACGACGTCGTCGAGCGGCCGTTCGCTGCTTGCCGTTTCGGGAACCGCTACTTCGTGGAGATGATCGATTGCTGCATCGACCGCCGCAAAGTTCTTGTCGACAATCGCCTGTCCTTTCGCGCGGTAGCTCTTCTCGATCGCTTTCTTAATCTGCTGGATCGCTTCATCGCGCGGCAATACGCCAGACAGCGCAAAGAAACAGGCCTGCATGATCGTGTTAATGCGCTTACCCATGCCGGCATCGCGCGCGACACTGGTAGCATCGATGACGTGCAGCTTGATCTTGCGGTCGATGATTGTCTGCTGCACTGGCTGTGGCAGCTTATCCCAAACCTCGTCAGGCCCGTACGGGCTGTCGAGCAGGAACACAGCGCCTTCCGCTGCATCTTTGAGAATCTCAATTTTGTTGATCTGGTCGAACTTGTGGCACGCGATAAAGTTGGCTGACTGGATCAGGTATGGCGAATGAATCGGTTCGGGACCGAAACGCAGGTGCGATACGGTACGTGAGCCCGATTTCTTCGAGTCGTAGACAAAATAGCCCTGGCAATACAGGTCCGTATTTTCGCCAATGATCTTGATGCTGTTCTTGTTGGCACCGACCGTGCCGTCTGAGCCCAGACCAAAGAAGAGCGCGCGCGTGGCGTCCGTACCTTCGATCTGGAATGACGGGTCGTACTCAAGACTTGTGTGCGTTACGTCGTCGTTAATTCCGAGTGTGAAGTGATTCTTCGGCTTATCCTTCAGTAACTCATCGAATACACACTTGACCATCGCCGGCGTGAACTCTTTCGAGGACAGTCCGTAGCGACCGCCAATCACATGCGGCATCGATTTCATCGTACCCGCAATATTTGCCTCTGCGAGAGCCGTGATGATGTCCTGGTACAAGGGTTCACCACTTGCTCCGATTTCCTTCGTGCGATCAAGCACCGCGATCGACTTGGTGGTCTCCGGCAACGCGGCATACAGGTGTTCGTTGGAGAACGGACGGTACAGGCGCACATTGATCATGCCAACGCCCTTCTCGGGCAGCGCGTCGATGGTCTGCATAACCGTATCGGCACCAGACCCCATCAATACGATGACGCGTTCCGCCTTTGGATCGCCATAGTAGTCGAACAGTTTGTATTGCCGACCGGTCAGCGTCGCGAACCGATCCATCATGTCCTGCACGATACCCGGCGTCGCGGCATAGAAGCTGTTGACGCTTTCGCGTCCCTGGAAATAGACATCCGGATTCTGCGCGGTACCGCGAATAAATGGATTGTCCGGATTCAGTGCGCGCAGGCGATGCTCGTACACCAGATGATCATCAATCATCACGCGCATTTCGTCCTCGGAAACGAGATCTATCTTGCTGACTTCGTGCGATGTGCGGAAACCGTCGAAGAAATGGATGAACGGCACTCGCGCTTTCAGGGTCGACGCATGACTGATCAAAGCCAGATCCTGTGCCGCCTGCACCGACGAAGCCGACAGCAGGCCAAAGCCTGTCGTCCGCGCAGCCATCACATCCTGGTGGTCACCGAAAATCGATAATGCCTGGGCGGCGAGCGACCGCGAGGCTACGTGGAACACCGTTGACGTCAGTTCACCGGCGATCTTGTACATGTTCGGCAACATGAGCATAAGACCCTGCGACGCTGTGAATGTCGTCGTCAGTGCGCCTGTCTGCAATGCGCCGTGCGCGGTGCCAGCGGCGCCGCCCTCACTCTGCATTTCAATAATGTCGGGAATCTGGCCCCAGAGGTTTTCCTTACCGAGAGCCGACCAGACGTCGGCCGATTCGGCCATCGGGGACGATGGGGTAATGGGGTAAATCGAGCAGATCTCACTAACCGCGTACGCCACTCGCGCGACGGCCTCGTTACCCTCCAGTGCACGTTTCTCACTCATGCTAGCGCCTCTGTAGTGGCCGGCTCATCGATCATTTCGATGGCATGACACGGACACTGTTCGTAGCACACGGCGCATCCCGTGCACTTGTCGAAGTCAAATTTGTACCGCTTGCCCGGACCGAGTTTGATGATCGCGTCCTGCGGGCAGGCGCCGTAGCAGCCGTCGCATTCAAAGCAGTTGCCACAGGACAGGCAACGTTTCGCTTCAAACAATGCTTCTTCTTCGCTAAGGTTTTGCAGCACTTCATCGAACCCCGTGCCGCGTCGCTCAATCGGCAGGCGCTCCTGCTCGACCTTGGGCGCATTGGTTCGATACCAGAGATGCAGTCGCTCATGCCCTATCAACTCGTTACGAGGGCCGCGAACGTACTTGGAGTCCTGCAGAAACGCGTCTATATGGCGCGCCGCGTGCTTGCCATGACCTACCGCAATCGTAACGGAGCGTTCACTCGGGACCATATCGCCACCGGCGAAGATACCGGTATGGCCCGTCATCATGTTGTCGTCGACAACGACCGTGTGGTCCCACTCGAACTCGATACCAGGTACGGATTCGAGAAATGCGGTATCGGTGTCTTGCCCCAGGGCAAGAATCAATGAGTCTGCTTCGAGTTCTTCGAATTCGCCCGTCGGCTGCGGGCGCCGATTCTCATCGAGTTCCATTACCTCGACTTTGAACGTGGACTTGTCGATTTCCTTGATCGTTCGCAGCCAGTTGATCTTGACGCCCTCTTCCATCGCCTCGTCGGCTTCGAAGTCATGCGCCGGCATCGTGCTGCGGTCGCGACGATAGATGATCATCGTCTCCGCGCCGAGACGCTTCGCGGTACGCGCAGCGTCCATGGCTGTGTTGCCGCCACCATAGATAGCGACGCGACGTCCGAGCTTGGGTGGATCGCCCTCATTCGCCTGGCTAAGGAATGACACGGCGTCGAGAATCTTGCCTGCGTCACGATTCGGGATCTCGATCTTCTTGCTGATGTGTGCGCCAACGGCAACGAAGACAGCATCGAAGCCGCCCTCGTCTTTCTCGGCCAGCACGTCATCAACACGATGGTTAAGTGAGATCTTTACGCCAAAGTTTTCGATCCGCTCGATCTCAGCCTGCAGTTCGTCACGCGGCATGCGATACGCTGGAATGCCAAAGTGAATCATGCCGCCGGCGACAGGCCCGGCTTCACGGATCTCGACGTCGTGTCCTATTTTCGTAAGGTGGTACGCGGCGGAGAGTCCACTGGGGCCGGCACCCACGATCAGGATTTTTCGGCCCGACTTCACTTCCGGTTTCTCAAACTGCCAGCCTTTCTCAAGCGCAAGATCGCCCAGGAAGCGTTCGACGGCATGGATGCTGACGGTGCTGTCCGTATGGATGCGATTGCAGGAGTCTTCGCAGGGGTGGTAACAGACCCGGCCATGAATGGACGGCATCGGATTGTTGCGCACCAGCTCGCGCCAGGCTGCTTCAAACTGGCCGTCTTGCGCGAGCGCAAGCCAGGCCTGGATGTTCTCGCCAGCCGGACAGGCATCGTTGCAGGGTGGGAGGAAATCGACGTAATCGGGGCGACGCGTACGCAGCGCACCCGTACCTCGGCCGTGGCGCGTCAAATCCGCGCGTTGTGTCAGGTCTTTGGTATTCATGATTAGAATCAATATTAGTCGCCGAGTTTCATAGCTACATCAGTACTATTACTATCTCAATGTGACTTGCCGAACCTTGATTTTGCTGTGTTTTATGACTGCCGCCATGCTCTCCTCGCAGGGCGCAAAAGGTAACACTTGCAACAATTGTCATGTGGCCGAACGTACGGGGTTTGTTTCGGCACACGGCTTCGCAGCAGACAACTGCACGCTTTGCCATGGTGGTGACAATCAAGGTATGACGCCCGATGAAGCGCATGCCGGCATGACAGGTTTTCCCGGCTTGCTCGCTAATGCTGCAGAGGCTTGTGGGTCCTGCCACGCCGACAAGGTGGCGTCAGTTAGTGACAGCCTGATGAACACCGGCCACGGCATGGTCGAAGTAACGCGGCGCCTGGTCGATGGCGATGCTGGAGACGCGGCACATGCAAATCTCCAGTCACTTGGCCACGGGCCGGCCGACTCGATGCTGCGGAAACTATGCGCAAGCTGCCACCTCGGGCAGGCGAAAACTGTGCACGATCTCGATCCGGTGAATGACCGCGGCGGCGGCTGCCTCGCGTGTCATATCAACGTGTACCCAGAGAATGCGCACCCCGCGTTGAGTGCCAATGTTTCCGATGCACGTTGTTTCGGCTGCCACTCTCGATCGGCACGTATCTCTCTGAGCTACACCGGACTGGGCGAGATCGACGCGGCGACAGCCGCGGAAAAGCAATCAAGATTGCGCCTGTCTGACGGCCGTCACCTCGAACGCAAACCTGCCGACGTGCACTTTGCCAACGGCATGACATGTACCGAATGTCACAAGGGAGCGGATATCATGAGTGCCGCAGGTGATGCCGTGCACCAGCGGGATGCCGTGGACGCCGCATGTGGCGACTGCCACAACACAGAGCATGCAGAGGCAACTGCGCATGATCCCGACCATGCACGTCTCGAATGCGCGACCTGCCATAGCCAGTGGGTGCCTCAGTGCTTTGGCTGCCATATGGAATACGATGCCGATGGCACGCAATGGGATCATATCGAGCAACGGGAAACGGCGGGGCGCTGGCACGAACAACGATCCGATTTTCGCAATGGCCTGGGTACGCTCGGTGTTACTGCTCAGAATCGTATCGAACTGTTCACACCCGGGATGATAATGACGCTAGTGCATCCGGACTGGAACGACGAAAAGTTCGTGCGCGCGTTTGCCCCGATCTCACCTCATACGATCGGGCCCGCACGTTCCTGCGAATCCTGCCACCGCTCGAGTGTTGCCATGGGGCTCGGGAGTGGAACGGTTGACCTGCGCGACGGCGAGATTCTGTTCACGCCTGATCAGCCGTTGCTGCAGGATGGATTACCCGCCGACGCATGGACAAACATCGACGGCAGCCTTGGCGGCATTGCTGCCCGGCCCGGGCAGCGGCCGCTCAGCCAGGAAGAAATGAAAACGGTACTTGCCGCGCCTCTGAACTAGCAGCCTTCCTCGGGCGGCGGCGGTAGATCCTCCAGCTCATCCATCGCCTCGTAAACGGGCGGCACGAAGGGTTCGCTGCTGCGTTCCAGGGTCGCCGCATCCGACCGCTCGCCGACAAAGTAGCAGGCATAAGCGCGTTGCTCTGCGATCTCCAGGCTCTCACCGTCCAGGGCTGCGGCCGAGATATCGGGATTGAGGATCTTCTCCTGCCAGGCGTTGTAGCCGCCTGTCAGGAGCAGCGCACTAATACCCGAAAGTCGCAACATCACGGTGGCTTTCGCCGCATTCTCGGAACCGTTCGAATACACGATGATTTTGCGATCCGTCGGCAGAGCATTGATCACTGCGTCGGTCACCAGTTCGGCGAGCGGAATATTCTCGGCCTTATCGATACTGCCTTTCTCAAAATCTGCCGGCATACGGACGTCCACCAGCTTGAAATCGCCCCGTCCTTCGATCAGCCAGGTCGCTAGTTCATGTGCGCTGACACGATCGTCCTGGCGCGCCGCAGCCTGTGCCACATCCGTCAGCGAAACACTCGGCTTTGCGGACGGACCGCACGCGGCAATGGACGCGACCGAGAGTGACAGCAATGTGGCTTTAAGGGTTTTCTTCATGCAAACGCTCCAGTAATTCCGAATTGTATTGGGTGTCGTAATTCGTCCAGCTACTTTCCTGACCTGCATCGAGCATGATCTGTCGTAGCGCATAGCCACCGATCAGGACCAGCACGGGTGCCAGTAACGCCAGTGAACGATTGACGCCTGTTATCTCGAGTACCTCGATCAGTGCCGGAATGAGCAAACCAACACCGACGAACAACACCCAGAATACCAAGGTATACGAACCACCTAAAATACTTTGTACCGCCTCGATCTGCTGGCCGGATCCTGTCGAGAGATTAACCAGGAACATAGCGACCAGTGCAATCTCTGCAACTATCAATGCCAGGTCGATGCGTGTGAACAGCGCTTTCTCGCTGTGCTGCCTTGCAATCAAGGCAACCAGCGCGGCAGCGGTCGACAAGCCGGACACCAGGAACAACGGTCCGAGCACGCCCGAATTCCAGAATGGTCGCGCACCGAATGCGCTGAGCAGGATGCCGGTGTAGATGCCCAGCGCGATCGCAAACGGGATTGCAGCCATCGCAATCTCATAGCGGTAGCGCTCGCAGGTATCGAGAATGGTCCGACCAATGGCAAATCCATCGAAAAAGCCGGCGAGAACTCCATAACCACTTCTGAACGTCGACAGAATCTGCATGATCGAAATCGGATAAATGACGATCAGAATCCAGGCGCCCCAGGACATCGGGGACGTGATCTGAAACGACGTATAGAAACGATAGACAAACAGCTTGTGCTCGAGGTCGAGGAACAAAGTCGTCATACCGGCCGACAACACGATCGGCGCAAGTAGCGCCAGCCGACGGGCTGCGAATGGCGCTTCCTCATCCCGGCCCATCACGGTCATCAGCGCCGCAAAAATCATCACACCAGCAGTAAGTCCGCCGAGGAACAGGTACATCGCGACTTCCCAGGTCCAGATATGGAGACTCGGGTCGATCAGTTCGTTGCCCCTGGCCGTGACGAGAAGTTCTTCTTTCATAGCTTCATCGCCCCTAGATCAGGTAGAAAACATTGGGCTCATTGCCCGTTTCAGGATTGAGCACCTTGTGCTCGCGTGTCTTCAACAGTGTGCTGACTTTGCTGTTCGGGTCATCGAGCGATCCGAAATACATGCACCCTGTCGGGCAGGTGGATACACAAGCCGGGTCCAACCCCTTTTCCACGCGATGGTGACAAAACGTGCACTTGTCGATGTAGCCGTCGGGATGCATCACGAGGCGTGCGTCATAAGGGCATGCTGCGATACAGGCTTTGCAGCCCGTGCACTTCTCGGGTTCGACGAGCACGATGTTCGTATCGTTCCAAAGGTGGCTTGCTCCGGTCGGGCACAGGGTTACACAGGTCGGATTTGAGCAATGGTTGCAGCGCTCGGAGCGGAACTCGGTTTTGAGGTCCGGGTACGTGCCGCTGGTCGCTTCGACAACCCAGTCACGATTCAATCCTACCGGCACGTGGTTCTCGGTTTTGCAGGCGACGACGCAGTCACCGCAACCAATGCAGGTGCGCGTATCGATGACCATGGCAAAGCGCGTCATGATTCACCTCCTGCCGTTGCTTCTTTGACGAACGTAACAAAGTTGCCGCGCATCCCGGTACCGCCCATGATCGGGTCAATCTTGACGTTGGTCATGAGTTCCGAATCGTCTGCACCTGCACCGGCCGTCAGACGCAAGCGTTTTGACTTGTGCCCGAAGCCATGTGCCATGAACACGGAGTCGGGACCGATACGTTCGGTCACCCGTACCCGGATCTTGCTGCTTACAGCACCCTCTCGAGAGGCAAGCCTTACATATTCGCCACTCTCAAGTTTGTGCTCATTCGCGACCAGCGGATTCACCCACAGCTGGTTCTCTGGTGCGAGCTGGAACAACAATGGATTGTTCGTCGTTTTGCCAAACGTGTGTGCCGGCATGCGACCGTAGTTGAGCCGATAGTAGCCGCGAGGAACCGGTTCCGGCGCCGTGTAAACCGGCATTGGATCGAAACCCTTTGCAGCCAGCTGCTTCGAATACAGCTCGATCTTGCGGCTGGGCGTGAAGAAGCGTGCAGGCTCACGTTCTCTGAAATACAAGGGGCGTTTGCGTGGGAAGTTCTTGACGCCAATCTTCTGCATTTCTTTGAGCGAACTGCCTACCTGTTGCAGTTCCCAGTCAATCTTGTCGGCGTAGTCCTCCCACGGGAAATACTTGCGCAAACCGAGGTGCTCGCCAAGCTGCTTGGCGATCCACCAGCCCGGCTTGCTTTCATATTTCGGCTCAAAGGCGGGCATGCGCAGGGCCAACGATGGATGCCGCTCGCCGGAGTTACGCACATCGTCATAGCGTTCAAGGTAGGTGCATTCGGGCAGAATGACGTCGGCATAGCCCGTCATCTCAGACGGCATCGTCTCAACAACCACAACGAGATCGAGTGAGTCGGCGGCTGCGCGCAGCTTCGCCGCCGCGCCTGGAATCGTTTGCGGCAGGTTGGTGCCATACACCATCCAGCCTTTGAAGAAGGCATTCTCGCCAATTGACGCCTCGATGACGCCATTCGTTACACCCTGGCTCGCGAATGGCCACTTGCCTGGATACGCATCGCCCGTCTGCAGCCTGGGCTGCGGATATTTGGGCAGTGGGAAATGTGGCATATCCACTTTTTCAGGGATGTAAAAACCTCCCTTGCGATTCCAGCTGCCCAGCAACGCATTGAGCATGGCGATTGCCCGACTTCGCTGCGTGTCATCGCCGTACCAGGCCGCGTGTCGGCCCGGATGCACCACCGTCGCCGGTGCGGCTTTACCCATCTCTCTTGCTGTTTCCCGAATGACGTCAGGGCGAATACCGGTCTCGAGGAATACCCACTCGGGCGTGTACTGCCGAACATGGTCGGCCAGTTGTTCGAAGCCTATCGTGTAGCGCTCGACGTAATCCCTGTCGTAGAGCTCTTCTTCGATGATGACGTTCATCCAGCCAAGCAGTAGCGCTATGTCGGTGCCGGGCTTGATAGGGAGCCAGTACTTGGACTTGCCCGCCGGGACAGAGAATCTCGGGTCTACCGTGATGAGCGTCGCGTCCTTGTTGATGGCGTCCGCCAGTGTCTGCACCTGGGCGTTGTGCAGGTTTTCACCAATGTGCGAACCCAACAGGACGATACAACGCGCATTCGCCATATCGGTCCGCTCCGGAGAACTCGCCGATTCGCCAAACGTGAGCCTGAAGCCAACATCGCGCGGACCGCGACACTGTGCAAAGGCGGGTTCAGCATGGCTGTTGGATCCGAACGCACGCAACAGGTGCAGGAAGTGATGACCACCCGAACCGTGGTGCAGTAGCGCCATGCGCTCGGGTCCGACGGTATCCGCGATTCCCTGCATTTTCGTTGCAACGTATTGCAGCGCTTCATCCCAGGAGACCTCTCTGAACGTCTGCCGTCCGTCGACTGTGACGCGTAGCAGAGGCTTCCTCAGCCGATCAGGATCGAGGTAGGCACCCGGACCACCGGTGCCGCGTGTGCAAAGGCGCCCACCGCTGTGCAGGTCGTCCTCGTTACCGGTGATCTTCCAAAGCTCACCGTCTTCCTTGTAAACATCGCCGGCACACTTCCAGAAACACATGTCGCAGACAGTCGGGGTCTTGCTGACAACGCCCGTGCCGGGCAATGGCTTGCTCGCACAACCGCCGAGCATAAGCGCGGGTCCTGCTACCGCGCTGGTACCCAGCAGTGACGAAAGTTTGATGAACTCGCGACGTTTCATGGAGCTGCCTCGATCACGTCCGCACGCGGAATGATGTAAAAAGGTGTCTCAACCGTGTCGTCAATAAAGGACTCGGTCGGAAAGAACGCAAACACAATACCGATTGCCACAGCCGCTGCGACGAGTGCGCCCTGCAACTTCATAAAGGGCCGAGACTTGGTCATCGTGTCTTTCTTTCCCCAGACAAAGTCTTGTACGAAAATCATGCCAACCGTACCTGCAACCGCGACGATCACGATGATGAGGACCATCGGACCCAGCCCTATGCCCAGCCACTGGTCGAGCCGAAACGCACCCTGGTAATCGCTGTTGTAGAAATCACCCCAGACCGGGAAGAAATCGCCGAACACGAGGCTGCCAATCAGGAAACCACCGATGAATACCATGCCGTCGATTTTGCCCGTTGCCACCGCGGCAATCGCCGTGCCGGGACAGTAGCCGCCGATAACCATGCCAACGCCGAATAAGACACCACCAACAGCCATCGGCACGAGGTAGGTCGGCAACATGTAAACGAGCGAGATGTCGAGTACACCGATGAGGCTCAGGCCCCATAACCCGATCATGCCGGTGACGATGGCCGAGAACATGACGACGGGTACACCAACATCTTTGAAGTAGAAGGCCCAGGCGATACGACGCGAGTCTGTAAAGCCCGCATGAAACAACGCAAAGCCAAAAACAAACCCGATCGGAATCGCCAGCCACAGGTTCGCAGCGGCAGATATCACGCCTGTCTTGGCAAGAGGAATTGCTAAATCCATTGTTTTCTCACAAACCAGGCGACCAGCCAGCCGCCAACAAAAACACACATCAGGAATGCCCAGGAGCCGACTGAGAGCTCCGCTCCTCCGACCAGGCCCTGCCCGCTTGTGCAGCCACGCGCGAGGCGGGCCGCGAAGCCGGAAATAACGCCGCCCGCCAGTGCAAGCATCAGGCGATTTTGCGTTGTGATATTCGGTCCCCGCAGGACCTCGAGACGCAATTCGCCGCTGCGCCAGGCGGCGACAAATGCACCGATGAGCAGCCCAACCAACAAGAAGACCACGTAGTCATCAAGTGGGTGTGCGCCATCGGCGAAATACCTGCCGAAGTAGGCACTTTGCTCTGTGGCCGCAGGAAACAGGCCATGCTGGACCCAGGCGACGAGCCGGGTCATCGCGCCGCTGGCACCGATACCGCGGCCAGCCACGACGAACGCGAGCAGCATACTGATTCCAATAAGGATGCCGGCCGGGATGGGTGGCCAGCGCGTGCCGAATTTCATACCTGACTCCTGAAGATTGCCCAATTCTCGATTTGGAAAGACTATACATTAGGAAAATCTAATTTAATCGCAGTAGTTTCCCTTATCTAAATAAGTTTCTTATGCAACTAATATTGACCCCATGAAGACGATCATCGAGCCCTTCCGGATCAAGATGGTCGAGCCCATCAAGCTCACCACTCGCGACGAACGCGAACAATTGATCCGCGACGCCCACCACAACACGTTCCTGCTGCGTGCCGAAGACGTCATCATCGACCTGTTGACTGATTCGGGTACAAGCGCCATGTCCTCCGAGGCATGGGGCGCAATGATGCGCGGCGACGAGTCCTACGCAGGCGCGCGTAGCTGGTTTCGCTTCCGCGACACGGTCAAGGACATCTTCGGTTTCGAGCAGGTGATCCCAACGCATCAGGGCCGCGCTGCGGAACACATCCTGTTTGGCGTCATGGTCAAGCCCGGTTCCTTTGTGCCCAACAACACGCACTTCGACACCACGCGCGGCAACATCGACTTCGTTGGCGGCAATCCCGTCGACCTGCCCTGTAAGGAAGCCCAGGACCTTGACTCCGACTTCCCGTTCAAGGGCAACATGGATACCGAGGCACTCGAGAATTTCATCGCCGAGCACGGGCCCGACAACATCCCCGTCATCATGGTGACGGTGACTAACAACTCAGGCGGCGGCCAGCCCGTGTCGATGGCCAATATCCGGGAGATCAGCCGTATTGCCAGGGCAGCCGGCATTCCCTTCTACATAGATGCCTGCCGATTCGCCGAGAACTCGCACTTCATCAAATGTCGCGAAGCAGGTTACGAAGACGTCGCCACGATCGATATAGCACGCGAGATGTTTAGCTACGCTGACGGCTGCACGATGTCGGCGAAGAAAGATTCATTCGCCAATATCGGCGGCTTCCTGTGCACCAACGATGCCGAACTGGCGAGCCAGGAACGCAATATTCTGATCATGACCGAGGGCTTTCCGACTTACGGTGGTCTCGCCGGCCGCGATCTGGAAGCGATCGCTGTGGGGCTGCGCGAGACCCTCGACGAGCACTATCTCGACTATCGCCTGCTCTCGACGCAATACGTTGTTGAGCACCTCATCGACGCAGGCATTCCTGTAATGGCACCGGCCGGTGGTCACGCGGTGTATCTCGATGCACGTCGCTTCCTGCCGCACATCGAACCGTTGCAGTATCCGGGACAGGCACTGTCCGTCGAGTTGTACCTCGAAGCCGGCATTCGCACCGCTGAAATTGGCACGGTTATGTTCGGGCTCGACCCGCAGACCGGTAAAGAAAAACCCGCGCGCCTCGACCTGTTGCGTCTCGCGATTCCGCGGCGCGTCTATACACAGAGCCACATGGACTACGTGCTCGAAGCAATACAGCTGGTCTGGGAACGGCGCGCAGCGATTCGGGGTATGAAGATTGTGAAAGCCCCGCAGTTCCTGCGGCACTTCACGGCACATTTCGACTGGGTGTAGGACCTGCGGGCTAAAACCCCGTTACCGAGCCCGGCCGGGCTCGCAGCAGTTTGAAGCGGTGGAAACCCAGCTTGATATAGGGTTCGAGTGGAAAATCGACCATGCCGTGCAGGTCACGGGGCTTGAGATCCTGCGAACAGACCGGCCCGGGATCCTCACCCTTGTTCTGTTTTGACGTCGCCACGTAGCAGATCTTCGACGGGCACGTCAGCGCACAACCCGCGTTCGCGAACAGGGTGATCTTGTCCTTGTCTTCAAGCTGCTCGAGGAACTCGAGGTCCTCGTTCACGCTCATCGGCAACACGACCGAATCATAGAGCTCCCACGCCTCCTCTATTTTCTCACGGGACTTGAGGTTCTTGATGACGCTCGCGTCCAATCGATAGTCCGGAAAGTCGTCGCGGATCCACTGTGCAAGTTCATCATTAGTGCAGATGACCGAGTTCCCCGGCTGGTGGTACTTCTTCAGCAGGCGCTTGTTCTCGACGTATTCCTCACGTTCGACGTAGTGGTTCGTCATCGGCAGGCGCACACCGATGCCCGCATTGTTTAGCTGGAAAACATCGCGCTCGGAAAGCTCGCGGCGCAGAAACACGCGGCCACCGTAGAGCATGCTACGCTCCACGAAACCGAACAGGCTGTCGATCTCCCGCAGCGGAACGTTGCCGTAATTCTTGCGCAGGTACGCGAACACCGGCACGCCAGGGGGCTTGCCGCGCGCAGAAACCGTGTAGGTCGCGGGCGGCGGTGGCAGGGGCTCCGCCTGGGTGAAAATGCGGTCACTGCCGACCGCTACAATTTCAACACCTTTGCTACTCGCAGACATATTCACTCATTGCGAGGGATCTTCGTCGCCTGCCAGGCCACGACTTGCCAGATTCCATCCCGCTTCAAAAATGTACCCGTATTGTAGTAGTACAGCACATCGGCTCCGGCCGCCTCATTCGTAGGTGTACCTACCAGCTTGAACGCCACAACAGCCATATCGCCATAGACTCGGACATCGACCTCTTCGCCCGAATACACCATGGGCGGCTCCTCGTCGCTCGTCGAGGCTTCCTCTTCTTCCCCAGACGATTCGTAGCCAGCGAGGATTTCCGCCTTGCCGAAACGCAGTCCGGCAGAAGAGCTGTAAACAAGGTCATCCGCCCAGAAGCGTTGATGCGCCGCTTCTGTACTCGAATGGGCCAGGAAATGATGCAGCATGCTGGTGATCTCCTCGACGTCAGTTGCGGCAGCCGACTGCGCAACCAGCGCCAATGCGAGGGTCAGTATTAGTTTTTTTATCATCTTGATTTCCTTTCCTTTATTGCGGCTAGCCCATGCGCGCCTGCGGCAACCGCGTATTTGGTGAGCTGAGCATTTCCGGTTCAATTGATTTGGGTAAGTGCATCCATAATACGTGAATACATCGGGAGGAAACTGCGCATGTCCGACTTGTTTCGCCCGATCAGCGCCGACCAGCTTGCGCGCTGGCTGTTCACGGAACTCGACGACCAGAACTCGGCCCTCGGCATCCCAAAGCAATACTTCTTCGTGCCCGATCCAGAGGCACGTTACCGCATACAGGCCTTCGGCCAGTCACTGGATACTCCGTTCGGCCCCGCCGCGGGCCCGCATTCGCAAATGGCGCAGAACATTATCGCGGCATGGCTTTGCGGCGCACGCTACATAGAACTGAAGACCGTTCAGACGCTCGACGAACTCGACGTCAGCAAGCCTTGTATCGACATGGAGGACGAAGGCTACAACGTCGAGTGGTCGCAGGAGTTAAAGGTCCATGAGTCCTTCGAGGAATATCTGCGCGCCTGGGTTCTGATTCACGCACTGCATCACAAGCTCGGCTACCCCGGCGACACGCCGGTCTTGTTCAACCTGAGTGTCGGTTATGACCTTGCAGGAATACGCCAGCCGAACATGCAGTGGTTCCTGGACAATATCGCCGACTGCTCAGTACGAAAGGCCGAGATTATCGACGCTGTCGCACATTACTACCCGGCCGTTCGGGACATCGACATTCCTGACCGTATTTCCGACAACGTCACCTTATCGACCATGCATGGCTGTCCGCCTGGCGAAATTGAGGGCATCTGCAAATACCTGCTACAGGAACGGCGGCTCCACACGCTGGTGAAGTGCAATCCGACCTTGCTGGGACCGGATCGCGTTCGCGGGATCATCAACGAAGACCTGGGATTTAATGATGTGGTTGTGCCGGACATTGCGTTCGAGCATGACCTCAAATATGACGACGCCCTCCCGATGCTCCGCAGGTTGCAGACGGTGGCAAGAGACAGTGGTCTCGAATTTGGGGTCAAGCTGTCGAACACACTCGAAGTCGAGAACCGGCGTGAGGTGTTCAGTCCCGACGAGAAAATGATGTACCTGTCCGGCCGTCCGCTGCACGCCGTTACGGTGAAGCTGGCAGCAACCCTCGCCGCGGAGTTCGACGGCAGGCTGCCGATGTCATTCTCGGCCGGTGCGAGCTGCTATAACGCGGCGAACCTGCTCGAGGCTGGAATGCAGACCATCACAGTCTGCTCCGACTTACTGAAGACCGGCGGTTACCTGCGGCTGCTCGACTACATCAAGGCGGTGGAAGACGTCACGATTGACCCCGATGCTGCGCTGGACAATCTAAGGCGCTATGCGGGCGAGGTCTCCGCCGATCCGGACAATATGAAATCGGAGTTTGTCACATCCGGCAGCAAGACGAACCGCACGCTCGATCCGTTCGACTGCATCAAAGCACCCTGCATTGACGTGTGCCCGCTCGGTCAGAAAGTCCCGCAGTATATGTCCGAGGTTTGCCATGATGACATCGCAGCGGCGCAGCACATTGTCCATGCTGACAACCCTTTGCCCTGCACCCTTGGGCGAATTTGCGACCACCTCTGCGAACAGGCTTGCGTGCGCACTCATCTCGACGAACCTGTCGCGATTCGTGACATCAAGCGCTTCATCGTCGATCGGGAATGCTTAGCGGAACCGGCACCAGCCGCAGAACCATCGCACCGAAAGGTGGCGATCATCGGGGCGGGACCGGGAGGCATGTCCGCTGCCTTGGAGCTGGCGCGAGGTGGCTGCCAGGTTGAGGTTTTTGAAGAGCAGGCCTACGCGGGAGGCATGGTCGGCGGCGTGGTTCCCGAGTATCGACTGCCACGCGCCGTGTTTGCGCAGGACTACGCCGCGCTCGAGCAACTCGGTGTTCGTATTCACTTCAACACGCGCGTGGGGCGCGACCTCACGCTCTCGCAGCTGCGCGACGACGGCTTCAGCGACATTGCCATCATGGCCGGTGCGCAGCTTGGCAGGACGCTTGCCTTAGAAGGCGCCGACAGCGACGGCGTCGTCGATGCCCTGCAATTCCTGAGGCAATCGAAGGAACAGCAGACTCTCGATATCGGCAAACGCGTCAGCATTATCGGCGCAGGCGATACAGCCATGGACTGCGCTCGCGTTGCGTGGCGCCTGGGCGATCGCGAGGTGACCCTGATTTACCGGCGCACGATCGACCAGATGCCGGCCGACCGTGAGGAGATCACACAGTTGCTGGAGGAAGGCATCGACGTCCTGGAACTGGCCCGCCCCGAGCGCCTGCTTGTCGAGGACGGCAGGCTTCGAGGAGTCCGGTGCAAGCGTATGCAGCTTACCGATGACCGAGACGCTTCCGGTCGACGGGTTGTAGTCGATGCCCCGGACGCCGACTTCGACATACCGGTCGACACGCTGATCCTGGCGATCAGCCAGCACGCGGTCCTCGATTTTCTCGAAGACGAACCGATTGCACTCAATGATCGCGGTTACATCAAAGTCGACCCGCAGACCTGTGAGACGTCGATACCCGGCATCTACGCCGGTGGCGATGTAGCAAACGACGGTCCCGCGACCATCGTTAAAGCCGCGGCTGCCGGCAAAGCGATCGCCAGCAGCATCCTCAATGAAAAGGGGACAGTCACCTTATCTGAAAAGGGGACAGTCACCTTTTATGAAAAAGGGACAAGCACCCTTGATTCCGGAGAAAAGGTGGGAGAAAAGGTGACTGTCCCCCTGTTGAAATCCGGAGAAAAGGTGACTGTCCCCCTGTTGGGGTCGAGGGGTGAGATGGTGAGACGGCGCAGCCATCGGGAGCGGCGCATCCGCGCACCGCAGACGAATGTCGCCGAGCGGCAGAATTTCAGCGAGGTCATGCTCACTTACACGCCCGAGCAGGCACGTACCGAGGCGGCTCGCTGCCTCGACTGCCATACCTATTGCAGCATCTGCGTCGGCGTGTGCCCGAACCTCGCGCTCTTCACCTATGAGACGGACCGACGCGACCAGCATTACCAGGTCGCCGTTCTCGCCGATCTTTGCAATGAATGCGGCAACTGCACAACGTTCTGCCCCACGTCAGGCGCCCCGTACCGTGACAAGCCGCGTCTGTACGTCAATCGTGACGATTTCGAGGCGCAACAGGACAACGCGTTCATGATTTTCCACGATAGCGACAGGTGGGCAATCGAGGCACGCTTCCACGGTGCCACCAGGCACCTTGAACTCAACGACCCTCAGGACAACCCGGATGCGCAGCAGACTGCCATGTACACGATACTGAAAGGCGTGCAGCAATCGATGCCATTCCTGCCGATGCGCGAGGCATGACATGAAATCGCTGTTAATCACCAACGGACATCTCGTCACGCTCGACGCACAAAACCGCTTCATCGAGAACGGCAGCATTCTCGTTGAGGGCAACCACATCATCGATGTTGGCCAGTTCCCCGCTGACAAGTACAAGGTGGACCGCAGCATTGACGCCCGGGGTAGCCTGGTAATGCCCGGGCTGATCAACGCCCACCACCATCTGTACTCAACGTTCGCTCGCGGCTTCACGCCGCCCGGGCCGCCCGCTACGAATTTCGAAGAAACGCTGAAGAATCTCTGGTGGAAGCTGGACAAGGCCCTCGACGAAGAAGACGTCTACTACTCGGCCCTGCTCGCGATCATGCATGCGGCCCGCGCCGGCTGTACGACGATCATTGATCACCATGCCTCGCCGTCCTGTGTGGAAGGCAGCCTCGACCAGGTCGAACGCGCGTTCCGCGATGTCGGCCTTAGCGGCTGCCTGAGTTACGAGGTTTCGGACCGAAATCGACCCGGTGAAGGCATCGAGGAAAACGCCCGCTTCATCCGCAAGTGCCAGGACTCGCACGATGACCAGATGACCGCCCTGTTCGGCCTGCATGCGCTGCTCACGCTCGGTACCCGTACGCTCGATCGCTGCGCCGAAGTCGCGCATTCGCTCGATACAGGATTCCACGTACACGCGGCGGAGGACGAGATCGACGTCAAAACGACCATGGAGAAATACGGTCGTGGCGTCATGGACCGCTTCCTCGATTTCGGCATCGCCGGCTCCAAAACGATATTTGTACACGGTGTGCACTTCGCGTCCCGCGAACTGGATCTGTTGCGCTCGACAAACTCAATACTCGTCAACAATCCCGAATCGAATATGAACAACGGGCTTGGCGTCGCACCGATCCTCGACATGCTCAAGCACGGCGTCCTGGTCGGCGTCGGCACCGACGGCATGTCGTCGCACATGATTTCTCAGGCGCGCGCAATGTACCTCCATCAACGGACGTATCACCGTGACCCGACGGTGGCGTTCGGCGAGGCCTGCGAGATTCTCCTGAAGAACAATCGTGAGATCTGCAACCGGCTGTTCCGGGAGCCGCGCGGCATGCTCGCGACCGGCCAGCTGGCCGACATCATCATTCCCGACTACGTGCCCTTCACCCCGCTTACCGCGGAGACCTTCTACGGGCATCTGCTGTTCGGGCTGAGCTTTACGCGGGTCCGCACGACGATCTCGCGCGGCGAGATCATCGTCGACGACGGGCGCCTGCCGCACCTCGACGAGGATGGAATTCGCGCCAAATGTGCCGAAAGAGCACGCAGAATATGGTCGAGGATTAGTTAATAACATGATGAAATGGTTAATAAATTGACCTCTGCCTGGGAAAACTACTACGCACCCGACACCGTCGCCGCAGCGCTGGATATCCTGCAGCGGCACGAGGGTCGCGCGCGCGTCATCGGCGGCGGCACCGACCTGCTTGTGGAATCCCGCCGCGGCCTGAGGCGACCGCTGGAGGCTATCGTTGACGCGACCCGCATTGAGGGCCTCGATGCTATTTCGGCAGAAGGCGACGACATCGTCATCGGCTGCGGTGTCACCCACACGACCATTGTGAACGACCCACACATCCTTCGTTACGGCCAGTGCCTTGCGGAGAGCTGCGGCGTAATCGGCGGCCCACAGGTTCGCAACACCGGCACGCTTGCGGGCAACGTGGCGCATGCCCTCCCCGCCGGCGACGGCACCATCGGCCTGCTCGCACTCGGCGGGGAAATCGAGGTCGCGAGCGCTGACGGTACACGCTGGATGCCAGCTAAAGATACGTTCGAAGGCCCGGGTCGCAGCATTATCGACCGGCACCGCGAAATCCTGACGCGACTGCGCTTCAAGCGGACAGCTGAAAACGAGGGTTCGGCGT
>Ga0224504_10000338_pt1 | contig 20850 bp, 18 predicted proteins | sample SF_Oct11_sed_USG_3_FD_170160 | JGI IMG/M metagenome (GOLD analysis project Ga0224504, IMG submission 170160) | Sediment microbial communities from San Francisco Bay, California, United States - SF_Oct11_sed_USGS_24 | ecosystem: Environmental > Aquatic > Marine > Sediment | place: USA...
GCCGCGTTCCAGTTGTTCGAGGAAACTACGGGCGCGGAGCCGCTCCGCCGTATCGAAGGCCTTCTGAGTCCGGCCGAGTTCGAGCTGAAGCTGAACCAGGTCGACATAAACCTGGTACTTGTCCTGGATGTAACCCGTTCTGAAACGGTCTTCGCGCAGGCGCTCCCGGACGCTTTCGATGACTTCGACGGCAGCCTTGAGCTCAGCGACAGCCGCCTCGCGTTGATTGCGACCGGTCAGCGTCCGGGCCCTGCCGTAATGTACCTGCCACATCAAGTCGGGATCGGTGCCGGACGTTACGGCCTCTTCGGCTCGCCCGTAGGCCGTCAGCGCCGGGTTCGCATCGCCTTGCAGACGGGCCAGTTCGCCAAGCGCAAACCAGGCTTCTGCTTCAATATCGGATGCACCGGTTTCACCGGCAATGGCCAAAGCTTGCCTGGCCTCTTTCTCCGCTTTGGCAAACTGTTGCAGTTCACGGTGGGCCAGCGACAGGCGGAGCAGGCTTTCAGACTGAAAATTCAATTCACTTGCATCAACGGCACGTGACAGCGCCTGCTGGTAAAGCGCCTCGGCCTGTTCGTGATGTTTACGCCGGAGCTGCAGGTCACCCAATGCCAGCAGGTTGGCGGTGACGGCCTGTGTCAGGCCGATTTCACGCGCCATTTCAGTCCCCCGTAGAAAATATTGCTCAGCCGTCTGTAAATCGCCCAGCATCAAGTGGAGCCGCCCCATGTCGTGCAGGCCGTCCAGCAACAGGCCGCGAGCTTCGATTTCTTCGTAGATGGCGAGTGCTGCACGATGATTCGCCAGGCCCAGGTCATAGCGGCCATTGCGAATCAGAATATTGCCCTTGCCCCGCAGCCACAGGGCCTCTTCCTTGCGCATGCCGGTTTCCACGGCCAGTGCCAGCGCCCGGTCGATATGCTCCAGGGCCTTATCCAGCCGGCCCAGGCCCAGGTAACAGAAGGCCAGGTTACCGTGATCAAGGCTCATCGACGGCTTGGAATCGAGACTTGCACTGATGGCCAACGCACGTTCGTAATAGGACAGGGCTTCCCGGTAGTGCCCGAGGAGCAGGTAGGTGCCGCCGATGTTGCCCAGCGTGTCGCCTTCACCACGTGGAAAGTTAGCCCCTTCGTACAATTCAAGCGCTTTTTGGTACTGCTTCAACGAGGTCTGGTAGTCACCCAGTTCGTCATAGACCAGGCTGAGATTGTTCATGGTGGACCCGGCCAGCCGTGCGTCCCCCAGTTCACTGCCGATGGTGCTGGCCTGCTGAAACCAGGCAATGGCCTGGTCATAATTTCCCAGGTCCCATTCGAGCAGGCCCAGCACGTTCAGCGTTTTACCCTCCGCGAGGCGGTGTCGCAGTACACGCGAGTCTTCAAGCGAGCCTTCGAGGTATTTTCGGGACTGTTTGTAATTACCCAGCCGCCAGTGGCATTCACCGATGAAGTGCTCGGCCCTGGCTTCATTGAACCGGTCGCCATTCTGTTCGTACAGAACCTGTAGTTTTTCGAACTGTGGCAGGGTCGTCTCCGGACCCTCGGCCCGGTACTGCTTGATCACGGCATCCAGTTCCGCCGACTCCTTGAATTCCGCCGCCACTTGCCCACTTGGCAGCAGCACCAGGGCGGCGAACAGCAGTACCAGGTAACGGTGGCGATTCGGCTGCATGGCGCTACCGTTCCATTACCCGGAATGCGAGGTGTTTCGACGTAATCGTCTCACCATTGGGCAGCTCGGCTTCGACCCTGAAGAAAAAGTCTCCGTTGGGATCCAGTTTCATTTCATTCTGGACAGCCCACTCGTTGTCCTGCAGGTGTTCGGTCCACAACACGTCTCCAGCATCCGACAGAACGAACACGGTGTAATGGCTGCCCTCGGGAAATTCTGTCCAGCGGATCGGTGAGCCCATTGAAAGTACCTGGTCGCGGCCGGGTAAAATGACTTCAAGCCCGCTTACAGGCCGGTCGATATTTCTCAGTTGCCGGGTTTCTGGCGCGATGGCCGGTGCTTTGACCGGCTCTTTTACGGCTATGAATAGCACTCCCAGCAGAACAACCGCTGCCATAGCCCATGCAGGAGCCCATCTAATCCGCTGGGAAGAAGGTGTTCTTGCGAGGGATTTGGCGGTAGCAATGGCATCCTCGGATGCAGGTGTAGCCTGGGGGTCATTGTGCTGGCGATGCAGCATACCGATACGTGCCTGGCAGTAGCGGCAGTCGGCCAGGTGACGCTCCAGCTTCTGCCGTTCCGCTTCCAGGACCTGGCCGTCGAAATATTCAGCGATGGCCTGGTCTTGCGGGCAAAACGGGGTGCGTTCAGTCAGTTCTGCAGACTGCAGAACAAGGGGGTCCGTATGTTTGTACTTGTCCATCACATTCCGTGTACGGATTGGAAATCAGGTTTTTCGCCTGTTTTGCAAATCCATAGAGCGCATGTTCTGAAAAAGTGCTTTCAGTGCGGCTTGCAGGTGGCGCCAGGCGCGGTTGGTATCGCCCAGGTGGTTCAGTTCGGCGATTTTTTTCAGGCTCAGGCCTTCCCGGAACCGCAGGGCCAACAGCAATCGCTGGCGATGTGGTAGCTGACCCAGAGCCCACTGCAGGCGCTCCAGTTCCTGTTGTTTCTGGGCTTCGAGTTCGGGCCCGATACCCGGATCTGGCAAAAACTCAACGCGGCGGGCAGCCTGGTTTTGGCGGTGTTTTTTTCTGCGGCGATTTTGCACGGTGATCTGCCAGCGCTGACGTGGCGTCAGCAGGGCATAGACCCGCTTGATGGAACTGACCAGTATATCCCGGGTCAGATCAGGGAAATCGGCCTGCAGCGCCTGGAAGGTGGATTCCTTGTCCAGGCCCTGTTCGATGGCCAGTCGATAGACGGCCCGATCGAAGGCAGGAAGTGCGGAAATCGCCGGTAACAGCGTGGCTCTCCCGTATTCGTGCCGGTGCCAGTCCACGCAAAGGTTAAAGACGACGGCTCCCAGCCAGGTGCGGAACTTGCAGGGACTGGAAGCGTTATATTTCAGCAGGCGGCGAAAACCGTCATCGACCAGTTTTTCGCACACGAACAAAAAACATTCGTTGCTGCGATCGTGCTGGTACTCGAACTGAATGGCTGTTTTCATGATCAGCCCGGAATAGTGATCCAGGAATTTCACCCACGCAGGTCCCGGGTCTGAAGAACTCAAGCGATGCAGGATATCCTCAACGGATTGTTCGGGATCGTGCTTGTTGAAGTGGTCTTTTTTCATGCCGCATGAACGTCTTGCAACGCCCGGCCAGCCAGATATAAGGGCTTCCATGCGGATCAGGATTTATCGCCGGGTGTATTACTAACCTTAGCAGAGTAGGCAGGAATTGCAGGGAAGGGACTGATCAGGCCTTTGATTTTACGGGTGGTTTGACCCCGATATGTCGCTCACCGCGAGCTTTTGCCAGCTCTATCTGGCGGGCTCTTTCCAGCAATCCCTCGCGTTTTTTATCATTCAGCCGATGATGGCAACGCGGGCAGGAAACATGGAGTTCGAACAGCGGTGATTCACGGTCATCGTCGGTCAACGGCATGCGGCAGGCGGGGCAGACTTCAAAGTCACCTTCCTGCAGGCTGTGGTCAACGGTGACGCGATTGTCGAAGACGAAACAATCGCCCTGCCAAAGACTTTCTTCCTGCGGCACGGACTCGAGATAATTGAGTATGCCGCCATCCAGGTGGTAAACGTTTTTGAAGCCCAGGCCCAGCAGGTAGGAAGTCGCTTTTTCACAGCGAATGCCACCGGTGCAGAACATGGCGACCTCCTGGTCTTTCGCCGGGTCCAGGTGGCTGCTTACCCAATCCGGGAAATCACGGAACGAAGTGGTTTCCGGATCTTCGGCGCCGCTGAAAGTTCCCAGGTGGTGCTCGTAATGGTTGCGGGTGTCGATCAAGCGCACGTTTTCACGTGATATCAGCTCGTTCCAGTCTTCCGGCGCCACGTACTCGCCGACGGCCTGATTCGGGTCGACGCCTTCGACGCCCAGGCTCACAATTTCCTTCTTTAGCCGAACTTTCATGCGGTAGAAGGGCTGCTCATCAGCCCAGGATTCCTTGTAATGCAGGTCCTGGAACCGCGTGTCGGTTTTCAGTTCCTCGAACAGGCGGCGTACTCCGGTTTCCGGGCCGCTGATGGTGCCGTTGATTCCCTCCTCGGCCAACAGGATGCTGCCCAGCAGACCAAGTTCTTCGCAGCGCCGCTGCAGTGATTCGCGGACCGCACGGTAATCGGGCAGCGCAACAAACTTGTAAAAAGCGGCTACGAGGTATTTTTCCATCGGACTATTCTAGTTCAGCCTTCAAGTTCGGGTCAGCTATGGGTGGCGTAGCCGCCCAGCAGTTTTTTCAGGCTTTCGACCATGCGGGTGACCGTGCCGGTCAGCAGCACGAAATCTGCATCCATGCGAGCCAGGGGATCCTCGTAATCGGGCGTATCGACGGCGTCACCTTCGATAAACTTAAGCTTGCTGATGTCACCGGCTTCATTAATCACGCAGCTAAGCACTTCATCGAAGCCGACCCCCAGGTGGGTCAGTCTCATGCCATCCACCACGTGCTTGCGGATAGACGCATCGGTCAGCTCGAATTCCCGCCAGGTCGCGATCGATTTGCTGTCCGACACATCCTGCATGCGGCATTCGCGCCCGAGGCTGAAACCAAGCAGTGATTCACCCAGGAAAATGCGTTTCAACAACTCTGACGGTTCATGGCTAAATGCCAGGGGCACACAGGTGAATTCACCGAAGCAGGTCCTGAGGTGATCGATAAACCACTCGGCCTTGCTGTCGGTGCCGGCATCGATGGCCAGCAACGATTCAGAGTGAATGAAACAGCCGCGGCTGCGATCCGATTTCAGCAGGGCTTTGGGCAGCAGTTCCTCCCTGGTTTCCTCGCGCAGGCGGCGCAGCTCACTACGGGGTGGTTCCTGTGTCATGCGCGAGCGGTATTCGTCCACCTTGTCGACCAGCGCCTCCTTGATGGCGGCGACGGGCAGCACCCGGCTTTGTGTGCGCAATTGCAACAGGTCAGCGCCGTGCAGGCGCCTGCACAGGGGGGCGCCATCAAACTCGGCGGGAGCTTCCCAACCTGCACTGCGCTCGGAATAAGCGCCACAGGGCGAAAAGGCGTTTTCAGCGAGGATTTCCGACAGTTTTTCTTCGGTTTTTGGCCATGGGCTGGTGATTCGGTAAAAGCGCAAATTGCGAAACATTTATGGATCCTGGGGCGATGGAGGCGGGGGATTATAGACCATCCGGACCGACATGTGGGTTGCTACCCGAAGGCATCAACGAGCGTTACCTGGTCCGGGGTTCCACGATCAGGTAGCTGGTGGGTGTGTCTCCGATGTTTATTGCTTCATGAACGGTGCGTTCGGTTGTGGACCAGGTGCCGTCAGACCGGGTGGTCACGGTTCGCTGTCCGGCGGCATCGGTGATGCTCAGCGTGCCTCCTTCCAGCACGTAACCAAAGTGCGGGTTATGGTAGTGCTTTTCATGGCCCACGCCCGGCGGAAAAACGCAGCGTCCAACCCGAACGGTTTCATCTTCATATTGAACTTCGCAGGTTTTTTGGCCTTTCCAGCCCGCGTCGAAGGCATGGGGAAGGTCCGGTTGCTCAGCTGCCGTTGCGGTCGTCGTCAAGCAAAGCAGGTTTGCTGAAATTAATACCATGACAGCTGTCGCTAAATTCATTTACCGGTTCTCCCGTTCTTGTCAGTACAATGTGTTGACGAGTGGCACGAGTGCCATGACCAGTGCTTCGGTGTAGACACTTTCCCGTGTATAGAGTCCATGGGTCAGCAATCCGAAAGCACCGCCCTGGTGCTTGCTGTTGACGGTGGAAAAAACCTGGTCATTCGCCTCTCCCAGTTCCATCCCCGCGTCGATCAGCTCTTTTATGGCCATGGGCAATGGCAGGCAGACTGTGCGGGCCTCGCCGATGTTACCGTCCGGACTGTGAATAGCCATCCAGGCAAATGCGACCAGCTGCTTGTCAATGGTTTCGATGCCGCCTTCAAGACCGACGGAGAATGTTGCATCCGGGTGCAGCTGGAGGGCATTGGTGGCCCGGTTGCTGGCGCCTTGCCTGGTCTCCTGGTCCGAGAGGGGTTGCTCACTGACCCCGGAGTCGACACTGACGGATAAGTAGTTGATGCGGGAGGCAGGGAATTGCAATGAAAAAGCGGCTTCGACGGCACGGATTTTCACTGGATTATGAGATGCGATGACAACCTTCATGACCAGCTTTCATTGAACAGGCGCAGCAGGTTGGCGCCCAGCAGTTTTTCCACCCGGGCTTCGCTGTAGCCCCTGGCCAGCAGCAAGTCCGCCAGCGTTTCGAATCGCTGCGGTGTATTCAGATCATTGGCGAACAGGTAGCCGGTTTCCGTCTCGTAGGGAGCGGCGATACCCAGTTCCGCCCGGCGGCGCGTTGATTTTCTGAAGTTCTCGATGTACTCCGGAGTCAGCGTCGTGTGAGAAATAGTTCCATCGGTGCCCATGGCGACATGGTCCTCCCCGGCGACATTAATCACGTGTTCAACGTGGCGAACAACATCATTTGCGGTCGGCTGCTTGCCCCTGGCCAGGTAAGGCATGATGAACACACCGATCACGCCGCCGGTGTCGGCAACGGCCTTTATTTCCGCATCGGTGCGATGCCGGGGATGTTCCGCCAGCGTGTACATGCCCGTGTGAGTGAAGCTGACCGGGCGTTTTGAAGCGGCGATGGCGTCCGCCGTCGTCCTGCGGCCACAATGACTGAGGTCGATGAGGATATTCAGTTCATTCAACTTCTCGATGGCCTGGAGACCGGTGCGGCTGAGGCCGGCGTCAGCGGGTTCCATGCAGCCGTCGCCCAGCAGGTTGCGACGGTTGTAGGTCGGTTGAATGATGCGTACACCGATTTGATGCAAGGCGTCAAGCCGGCCCAGGTCGTCTTCGAAAGACACGCCATCCTGCAGGCCGTAGATCAGGCCGGTCTTTCCCTGCTGTTTGGCTGCAGGGATATCAGCAGCGCTCCTCACCCGGGCAAGAAAGGCTGGATGGGTATCGATTTCATGTTCCCACTGGGCGATTGAGCGGACGATCTTCTCGAAGGCAGCCAGCGGCGCCATGCCGCCGACATCACCCACGGTCAGGTGTGTCGCGGTCAGGCCGGACGCCCGGATATGGTCCAGTTCCAGTTGACTGAGCCGGGCGTTGTCGTCGCTGGACAAGCCGCCCGGAAAACCCAGGCCGTCGATAATAATACCCTCGCGAAAGAGCCGGGATGCAGCGTCCTGGGCGAACAAAGATGGTGCGGCGACCGCCAGCACTGAACCCGCTGTGTATTGAAGCCATTCTCGCCGCGACAGTGTCATGGCTGCTCCAGGTCCGCAGGGTTAAGGGGGGAAGACAGCAGACGGGTGAATTTTTCCCAGCGTTCCGTGGAGTTGGTAGTGCCGGTTTCTACCCAGCCAGCGACCAGGTCCTTGCCATAGTTGTAGTTGATCACGTAGCTGCGGTAAGCATCGATAAAGTCGATCGATTTTTCAGCTCTTTCCGGGGTGGCCAGCGCGTAACTGACCAACCATTGTTGTGCCTGTTCCGCGGAAAATTCTCCATCCAGGTATTGGCGGGCGGCTTCGTTAGTGGCGTAGTTCAGCTGCACGAGTAAAGCCAGTAACCGGTAATAGCGGTCGGCGTCCGAAGCATCCAGTCCGGCCAGGGGGAACAGGCGATCACGCTCGTATTCGATGCGCTCATCGCCCGGAAAGGCGAGGTCTACCCCGTAGTTGCCGCTGCCCTCGGCAATCAGGGATTGTGGGCTGAATAGTGGGTAGAGGCTGAACTCCTGCCAGCCATTGCCTTCCACCAGGTTCTGCTCAATCAATGCGTTGTAGGTGTGATGTCCCGGGTAACCTTCGTGACAACCCAGGTCCACGGCCTGGTCGATGTAGACAGGCAAGTCCAGGTTCACCTGGATCAGGCTGTGTGAATTGCCCTGGTACCAGTTGTAGGCCGACCAGGGTTGGTCAGTGACATACTCGATGTCGAAGCTCTCATGCTTTGGCAGTTCGATATGCTCCAGGGTCCGTCGACGGCATTCTTCGAGCGCCGCCGTGAACACGAACTCAATGCGTTCCGGCGGGATCATGAAGCGTTTTCGGAACGCGTTCACGCGTTCCGGGAGCGGAGCATTGCCCGGTAACAGATCGTCGATCTGTTCCAGGATCGTTTTGAAGTGTTGTTCCCCGTAAGCCGGCGCTACCGCGCTGAATAGCAGCTGTGACTCCTGGTCGAACGGTATTTTCTCTCCCTGCTCCAGGGTAATTCGGGTCCGCAGCGCCAGCAGCCTCAGTTGCAGGCTTTCGATGCGCTGTGCATCCGCACCTTCAGCCTCCAACTCTCCGAGTTTCTCGGACAGCGCAAGAGCCCGGCTCTCGATATCCTCGAGCGAAAGTTGTTGTTCTTCCGCCATCGCTTTGAATTCCCCGGGCCCGAAATAGGCATCGACCTGTGCCGGGTCATGCCGGGCCATTGAAAGCTCCAGCAGCAGGTACTCTTCAACCAGTGGCTGCAGGTCCTCAGCCTGGGCAGGCCCGGCAAGTGCGAACACCGCAAGCAAGATCAACGGAAGTTTCATAGTGATCGGTTTTCCTGGGAGTGGGGTGTGGTTTGAACCCGAATTTCTTCACCGGCAAAACCGACAATGTCGCCGGCAAGGATCTTTTTACGCTTGCGGGTCTCTGTTTCGCCATTCACCGTGACCAGGCCCTCAGCGATCACACTCTTTGCTTCGCCACCACTGGAGGCCATGCCTTCGAACTTCAGTAGCTTGTAGAGCTCGACGGGTTCGCTGCGAATTTCAACATCACGCACAGGCTCAGTCCCTGAAGTTCTTGAATTGCAATGGCACGGCAAACCCACCTTCTTTCAGCAATGCCATCACGGCCTGCAGGTCGTCGCGTTTTTTACCGGTGACCCGCAGCTGATCGCCCTGGATGGCAGCCTGCACCTTCATTTTCTTTTCCTTGATCAGCTTGACCATTTTCTTGGCCTCGGGCGTGTCAATGCCCTCGCGCACGGTGACCACCTGGGTCGCTGTTTTGAGCTGCACCACCGGATCCGACAACTCCAGGCAGCTGATGTCGATACCACGCTTGACCAGCTTGCTGCACAGCATGTCGTACATCTGCTGAAGCTGGAACTCCGATTCGGTATTCATCGTGATAAGCGACTCGTTGAGTTCAAAATTTGACCCGGTTCCCTTGAAGTCAAAGCGCGTGCTGACTTCACGGTTGGCCTGGTCGACGGCATTGGTAAGTTCATGATGATTGACTTCGGAAACAACGTCGAAAGAAGGCATGGTTCAATCCTGGCAAATAAAACAGTGACGTCAAGATAGAGCCACCGGCGGCTTTGTTCAACGTAAAATAGCCTCTTTGTTCTTTCTGGAGATCACATGAGGCACTGGACTCTGCTTGGTGAAGCACCCATTCCCGGCAGCCGGCAATCGCTGAGCCTGCACCAGGGCAAGGATGATTTCGTCATTTCCATATCCTCTGGTGGTGGTGAATTGATGAGTACCCGCAAGCATGGTTCAGAGGATGCGCTGGGCGCGCTGCCCTGCCGAAGGCTCCGTAACAAGGAGGCGGCCCGGGTGTTGATTGGCGGCCTGGGCATGGGGTTCACGCTGGCAGCGGTGCTTAAGGAAGTGGGTGCAAATGCCGAGGTAACGGTCGCAGAGTTGATTCCCGAGGTGGTGGAATGGAATCGCGGCCCACTGGGTGAGCACAGCGGTTTTCCTTTGAATGACCCTCGGACCAGGGTGCATGTGGGGGATGTTGCGAGACTTTTACGTAACAAGCGGGACTGTTTCGACGTGATCGCCCTGGACGTGGATAACGGGCCCGAGGGCTTGACTCAAAGCGACAACGACTGGCTGTACAGCACAGCGGGCATTACTGCAGCCCAGGCAGCCTTAAAACCCGGCGGCATCATCGCCTACTGGTCGGCCGGGCCCGACCAGGCGTTTCATGACCGCTTGCGGCGCTGTGGCTTGCTGGTCGAAGAGGAGATTGTCTTTGCTCATGGCAAGAAAGGGGCCAGGCATACGATCTGGCTGGCCAGCCTGGACGGTTAGCCATCCGGCAACTAACGACATGGGCGTACAATACCCTTATACTGCGCCGCCGGTGCTGTTCCCTTGCCCCCGCGCCCTCCCGCTCAACAGGAATTCCCAATGTCTGACAATCGCCCTTCCGCAGTTACGTTCCGTGACCTGAACTTGCCCGGCCCGCTGCTGGCCGCGTTGGATGAGGTCGGCTACGAAACGCCGTCCCCGATCCAGTCACAGGCGATTCCCTACCTGCTGGAAGGGATGGACCTGCTGGGTCATGCGCCGACCGGCACCGGTAAAACGGCAGCGTTTGCATTGCCATTGCTCGCACGCCTGGAGATGGATCGGCAACACGTGCAGATCATGGTGTTGACACCCACGCGTGAGCTGGCCATCCAGGTAGCCGAAGCGTTCCAGCGCTATGCGTCGGGTATCAAGGGGTTTCATGTTCTGCCGATTTATGGCGGGTCCGGCTATTCCGGCCAGCTTCGCCAGTTGCGGCGGGGTGTCCATGCTGTGGTGGGCACACCGGGACGGGTCATGGATCATATGCGCAAGGGCACGTTGAAGCTGGATGGGCTGCAGGCCCTGGTGCTGGATGAAGCCGACGAGATGCTGCGCATGGGCTTTATCGATGATGTGGACTGGATTCTGGAGAAAACGCCAAAAGATCGGCAAATGGCCCTTTTCTCAGCCACGATGCCTAAAGAAATCCAGAGCATCGCCAGGCGCCACCTGCGCGATCCGCGGGAAATCGCCATCAAGACCAAAACCGCCAACCCCGATACGATCCGGCAGCGCTACTGGTCCGTCGACCGCACCCATAAGCTGGACGCGCTGACCCGCATCCTGGAAGTCGAGCCGTTTGACGCCATGATCATGTTCGTGCGCACCAAGACCGCCACGGCGATGTTGAGCGAGCGGCTCGAGGCACGGGGGTACTCGTCGGCGCCTCTCAATGGAGACATGGCGCAGAAAGACCGCGAACGGACCGTTGACCGCCTGAAGAAGGGGGATCTGGATATCCTGGTCGCCACGGATGTGGCTGCGCGCGGGCTGGACGTCGAGCGAATCAGCCACGTGGTCAATTACGATATCCCGAACGACACCGAAGCCTATATCCACCGCATCGGACGGACCGGCCGCGCCGGGCGCAAAGGGGAGGCGATCCTGTTCGTCGCACCCCGCGAACGGCGTATGCTGAGCGCGATTGAAAGGGCGACGCGCCAGAAAATCGAGCCCCTGCAGTTGCCGTCGACCGAGATGGTCAACAACAAACGCATATCCAACTTCAAGCAAAGCATCACCGATACACTGGCGGCCGGCGACCTGGTGTTCATCCATGGTTTGCTCGAGCAATACCGGCTTGAACATGATGTTCCGGCAATGGACATTGCCGCCGCACTGGCTCAAATGGCCATGGGCGAACAGCCGCTGTTACTCGAACCTGAAAAGCCCGGGCGTCACCGGCAGGAAAACGAGCCCCGTGGAAAACGCGGTGAATCGCGTAAGAAAAAGCCGCAGACCAGTCCGGGTAAAGGGATGGAGCGGTTCCGGGTTGAAGTGGGTCACCAGCACAACATAAAGCCTGGCAATATCGTCGGCGCGATCGCCAACGAGGCAGGGCTGGCAGGTAAGTACATCGGGCATATCGACATACACGCCACCCATTCGTTTGTAGATTTGCCCAAGGACATGCCGGACGATGTTTTCCAGGACCTGAGGAATCTGCGGGTGCGTGGTCAGCGCATGAATATCTCGCTGGTCAAGCCCACAGGAAAACGGCGGACAAAGGGCCGGTGACCACTTTAACTATCGTTCAGCGCCCCGGATCGGGATTCAGCCCACGTGTGCAGCATGTCATCCTGACCGCGGTTTAGTCATCTTCATCCTTTTTCGGGCGAGGGGTGTCCGTGATCTGATCGAGCACCAGGTCGCGCACCTCCATCAGCTCGTATGCAGTAACCACGTTTGAATTGCAGAAGATGACAACCGATGTTCGGCGGTCCGGATATCGCACATAATAAGTCGTAAAACCAACCCATGATCCCGTATGGGCTACCTGCTTCAGCCCGCGGTAGGTATCGACGCCCTGCCCCCAGGCGTAATTTCCACTGACGCTGTAGGTCTGTTCCATCCGGCTGACCAGCGCATCCCCGGTTGAGCCAAGAATGTTGTGGTAGAAGTTCTGGTCCCACTTGAACCAGTCGTCCAGGTTCGTATAAACACCGCCATCGCCGACCCAGCTCAGGTTGGTCATGAAGATGGAATAACCGCCGTCTTTATTTCGGTGATAACCGTCAACACGGTTTCGGACAACGTCGTTCACTTCGTCATTGAAGAAGCTCCGGTTCATACCCAGTGGTCCGAATATATTTTCTTGGGCGTAGGCGCGCAGCGACTGCCCTGTTACGGCTTCAACGATCTGCGAGAGCAGGAAATAGGCGGTGTTCGAGTAGGCGAACTCGGTTTCCGGCGGCGCAAACAGGGGGATGGTTTTCACTCGATCGTAAAACTCGCGAATACTCAGGTAATCCTTGTTTTCAAGGTCCAGGTCTTCACCGCTGGCGGTCTTCAGCGCCGGCAGTCCTTTCTCATAGTCAGGAATGCCGCTGACATGATGGATCATCTGGCGGATGGTTACCTTGTGGCCGTAGTCAGGCAGATCCGGCAGGTATTCGTGGACATCCGCGTCCAGGTCGATTTTTCCCCCCTCAGCCAGCAGGGCTATGGCCGTCGCCGTGAACTGCTTGCCCAGCGAACCGGTGCGAAAAATCGACTGGCTGGTAATCGGAATGTCGTGTTCCAGGTTGGCCATGCCGAAGCTGCTTCGCATTGCCCACTGGCCGTGCTCGATAACGCCGACCGCGCAACCGGGCATCGTGTTATCAACGGCCTTCGCCGCGAACAGGCCACCCACTTCCCGTGCGAGTTTTTGTCTATCCAGGACGGGTGAGGCATTGGCCTGGCCCACCCAGACCATGAGCACAGCCGCTATCGAGAATCTTATTAGCATGACCGGAAGTATAGCCCATCAAAAAAACATCCTATAATCAGTGTATGAGGTGGCAAATACTGACATTAATGGTTCTGTCTTTGGGGGTCGGCAGCGGCGTGGGCGCTACCGAGATTTTCCACTGGGTTGATGAAAATGGGGTTTCCCACTTTACCCAAAGCGCCCCTCCCTCGGACGTCGCCGGGGTGAAACAGATGATGGTTGAAGACAGCCCTCCGCCCGATTATGACCCTGAAGAGGATCGCTACGGCGTTGCTCAGCAACAGGAGCGCATGGCCGCCATGCGTGCAGAAATGGAGGAAAAACGCGAGGCCGAGGCCAAGCGGCAACGCGATGCTGCTGCCCGCCAGCCGGTCGTGCGTTACCAGGACCGCTACGGCTCGCCGCTGTTCTATAATCCACCGTATTACCGCCCACGCCCGCCGCGGCCGGAGCGGCCCATCGCGGTTCCCTATGAAACCGCCACGCTGAGGCCTCCGGGTGGTGGGCGCAACTAGCCTTGCCGGACCGGGCTGCCGGTTTTTACTATTCGCCTGGTGGCTGCGATCAGCTCCCGGGTAATGCCCGGTTCGTGGGATGAATGGCCCGATGCGGGCGCCACTTCGTAGTCCAGTTCGGGCCATGCTTTTGCCAGGTCCAGCAGGCTCTTGATCGGACAGACGATGTCGTAACGGCCATGCACCGCGAAGGCGGGGATGCCCCGGATAGTGTCCACTTGGTCCAGTAACAAGGTGTCCGGGTCGGGATTGACGTTGCGGAAGTAGTGGGCTTCCAGCCGGGCGACGGCCCAGGCGGTATCATCAGCCGCAAAGTGGCCAAGGAATTCCTCGTTGGGCAACAGCGTGCAGCAGGCCGTTTCGTATATCGCCCAATGTTTTGCGGCTTCCAGCGCCAATTCACGGTCGTCGCCGGTCAGGCGTTTCCAGTAGGCTTCGAGCAGGTCGTCACGCTCGTTCTCAGGAATGAACTCCGCAAAGGCGTCCCACAGTTCCGGCTGAACCATTCCCGCCCGGTACAGCCACCAGTCGATTTCTTCCCGGCGAAGCAGCCAGATGCCGCGCAGAACGAGGCTTTTGCAACGTTCGGGGAACCGCTGGGAATAAAATAGCGACAGGGTGCTGCCATAGGAACCTCCAAAAACATGCCACCGTTCGATACCAAGGGTTTCCCGCAGCAGCTCGATGTCGCGGGCAGAATCTGACATCGTGTTATTACTCAGCTCGCCAATCGGGCTGGAACGTCCGCAGCCGCGTTGGTCGAACAGGATAATGCGGAAATGTTCAGGGTCAAAAAAGCAGCGATCAAGCTCCGTGCAGCCGGCACCGGGGCCACCATGCAGAAAAAGGACAGGTTCGCCGTTAGGATTACCGCACTGCTCCCAGTACAGGAAGTGGGGCTGGTCGACTTCGAGTGTGCCGGTCTGATAGGGCTCGATGGGCGGATAAAAGTGTTTGTTGGCCATGTCTGCTTCCCGTGGGGCTGTTTTGACCCGTGAAGAACAAACAGCGATTATAGGGCTTCACACACCCATATTGTGCAGTGGAGATCGCAATGGCCGGCGGGTTTGCCAAAGACGGAGCGGTGCAGGACCAGATCGATGCGACCATCGAAGATGCCGTGCAGCGCGCTCGTAGCCAGTTACCCAGCGGTGAAAGCCTGGCTGAGTGTGAAGAGTGTGGCGCCGTCATTCCCGAGGCGCGCCGCCAGGCCGTGCCGGGTGTTCGCCTGTGCGTCGTTTGCCAGGAGGCGGAGGATTCTGAGAAGGCGGCGGTGTCCGCCTACAATCGCCGGGGCAGCAAAGACAGCCAGTTGCGGTAGGCTCGGCCATTGAGTCTGCGCTTCGACGTTTTAGAATCGTCGCTGATCTTGAGCCAAATCAAGTGGGGTGACCCCTTGAGTGATTATGGTTAAGACGTCCGAAGTCCAACAGGGGCGAGCGATGTTAAGCGACCGGCAACTGCACGAATTCAAAACGCTTTTGAAAGAGCGGTTCAGCGACCTCAGGGAGGAAATCCGCCAGGAGCTGCTCAGGTCTGACGAACAGCACTATATTGACCTGGCTGGCCAGGTTCATGACCTGGAAGAGGAATCAGTCGCTGATTTGCTGGTTGATCTGAACCTGGCAATCCTCGACCTCCACATCGAAGAAATCAGGGAAATCGATGCCTCGCTGATTCGCATCGCCAAGGGCAGCTATGGCGTTTGTGTGGATTGCTCGGCTGCAATCGTGCCGGAGCGGCTTAATGCGTACCCTACAGCCCGGCGCTGCACTCCCTGCCAGTCAGCCTATGAACACCTCCACCTGGGCCCGGAGGGCCATACTCTGTAGTTCAAAGTTCCACGAAACAGTCAAGCAGGGGGAAATAGAGCGCGACCCTGATCGGCAAGGTTTCCGTCATCGCCATGGCCTGGCGGTAGCGCTGCAGTTGCCCGGCATAGCGGTCGCTTTCGTTCTGTAAAAATCCTTCAAGGTCACCGCCTGAGTGACTGGACGTTTTGTAGTCGATGATCCAGCGCTCACCGTCTTCGACGAAGGTGCGGTCCAGTACCATGTTGCGGGCCTGTCCGTCCAACAGGGCTGTAATCCCATATTCGCAGGCCGACTCATCGCGTGGTTTCAGTATCCATGCCCCCCGTTCGGATGCCAGGCAGTTTTCGACGGCCTTGCCGGTACGCTCCAGGATCTGCTCAGCCTTCTCGCCCATTACGCCATTGCTGGCCAGTTGCTGACGGCACCATTTCCGCCGGCTCGCCATACCGCCACTTGCCAGCCAACTTGATTCACCCAGGTCTGCAATGAGCTGCAGCAAGCGGTGGACCAGGTTACCGGTCAGGCGGGCATCTTCTCCGGCCCAGCTGAATTCAATCTCGTCATGCAGGTCAAAAGCCTCAGCAACGGGTTGCCCGATCGCTTCCGGAGGAGCCGGGAGTTTCCAGTCTGACGCCAGGCGCCGATAGAACTGAACAGGCTGTGTCGCTGATTTCTTTGCAGGATGATCCCCGGCAGACGGTGGTTCAGGGGTCTGCTCCGGTACACATAATGTAGCCTCGAGCAGTGGAAGCTGGTCCTGCCTGACAGCCGGCCAGAGTTCGGCCAGCAGGGTTCCGCTGCCGGGATTGATTTCACCTTTGCTGGTAGGTGCGATGGCGCCAAGCAGGAACAGGCTGTGCCTGGCCCGGGTAGCCGCCACGTATAAAAGCCGGCCGTTTTCCAGGCCCTGGCGTCGCTTTTCGACGTTGGCGATGAACTGGATCAGGTCGCCTTCATGTTTCTGCCGCTGTTTCTCCAGTGCATTGCGCATGGGCGACAGTACGATCTGGTCTTTTCCGGCCAGCTCAAACCAGTGCAGTAACTGGCCCTTGTCGTTTCCCGTGGAGCGGTTCAGTCCCGGCAGGATAACGGTATCGAACTGCAGACCCTTGGCAGCGTATATGGTCATGACCTGGAGCTTGCCGCTGGCCATTGAATCCGGTTGTGCAAACAATTTTTCGAGGCGCGGTTCCAGCGTGTCCCTGTCTATGGGCAGGTTTTCGACTTCCAGGTCATCCAGCAAATCGAAAAAAGTCGCCGCGTCTTCCAGTTCGCTTTCATTCGTCACGCAGGCCGGGCCGCCCAGCCGTGTCCAGGCAGACTGCACCAGGGTGCGAATGGAAACCCGGCCCCGGTTGCGCAGTGCTGCGAGCAGCACCGGCGTTACCCGGTGCACCCGCTGAATGCCCGCGGCAGTCAATACGGATGGTCCTTCCGATTCCTGCAATTCCTGCAGGACATCTGCAATGATGCGTTGCTGGTCCGTGCTGGCCAGGGCATCCAGATCAACAAGGTCCAGGCCCACGAACGGGGCGCGCAACACGGCCAGCCACGCCAGCCGGTCAGCGACCTGGGTCAGAGCGAGGGTCAGTGCGAACAGGTCAAGAATGGCGGGCGTTTCGGCCAGGGAATTGAAATCTATCGCCTGGTAGCGAAAGCGGGTATCGCTGGTTTTTAACCGGTCCAGCCGGGAAAGGATGGCGGAGGCATGATTTCTCGACCGCACCAGGATGGCCACCGTGTCCTCCGGATCGCTCTGACGGATGATGCCGGTGATGCGCCGGGCCTCTTCTTCATCATCGCGCTGTGCCGTGATATGCAGATCAACGCCGCCATTGAAGCCGGCATCCGGCCCCGGATATGACGTGCTGTAGTGAACGGCATCTTCCAGCGGATCGCTGGTCCTGGGCATGACCGCGGGAAATATTTGATTGACCCAATCCAGGATGGGCCTGGTCGAGCGAAAATTGACCCGCAGTTGCAGGGGTTCAAGTGCAATATGCTGAAACAGGTCTCCCTCGAAAGCCTGGATGAACAGGCTGACTTCGGCCTTGCGGAAACGGTAAATCGACTGCATGGGATCACCCACCAGGAACAGGGTTCGGCCGTCTCCGGGTGTCCAGCCCGCTGTCAGTCGTTCCAGCAGTCGAATCTGGTTCATGGAGGTGTCCTGGAATTCGTCCACCAGTAAATGCTCGATGCGATAATCCAGGCGCAAGGCGAGATCGCTGGGCTGATCCTCGGTGCCCAGCGCCTGGATCGCGCGCATCGCGATTTCACTGAAGTCGGCGGAACCGTTCTCCTGTACCACCAGTTGCCATTCCTGGACTGCCCGGATCAGGATGCGAATCAGCGATTGCAGTGATTCCCAGGACTCATCATCGTAATCGGGGCGCGGCAGCAACCGTACGATGTTTAAACGGTCGAGCAGTTCCTCGTTATCGCCCAGGGCATTCAGCAACTCCACGAAATCGGCCTTCATTTGCTGACGCAGTTCCCGTTCTTCCCCGGTGGTTTTTTCCAGCGCCGGGAAACCTTCCCTTTTTGTGACGCTCTTTCTCCAGGTGCCGCTCCGTGTCAGCAGAAAATTGGCCAGGGTGACCCAGTGCGGCAGCGACTCGCCCGTTGCCGGTAGGCTGGTGATGCTCTGACCGGGGTCCATGCAGGCAGCGAGCAGTTGTCTCAGGGGCTGCGCGTCGCTGTCCGCCAGGTTCCTCGCCGCATACTCGATGAACGCCGGCAGTTCGGCGAAGAGGTCCTGGTTTTGCGCCAGCATCAGCAAGGACCGCAGCTCGGCTTCCACCAACAGGGACAGTGCGCCCTCCAGCGCTTCACGGTTGAAAGCGTCACCGGACTTGATTGAGAGCAGGTGGCCCAGCCACTGCTCACGGTGTGACAGCATGCTGGTGAGCAGGTCGACCAGCCGGTCGTACTGATTGTCGTATCGGTCAAGAACCCGGGTGATGTCAGCCTGCAGGTTTTCCTGCTGTTCTTCTATCAGCGCCATGGTCCTGGAGGCCGCCAGGCGGTACAGCGGTTCTGCATTTTCCGCGACCTGCTGTCCGCCACCCAGGCCTGACAGGATTGGCAACTGCCGGGCCAGGTCGTTGCAAAGACTGTCGATGGTCCGAATTCTCAGGCGGCTGGGTTGGTCGAGAAGATTCCAGCCAAGTTTTCGGTCGTTTTCGAGGGCGGCCAGTGCGAGTTCGCGGCTGATCTGCTGGTGGGGTTGAAGTTCCTTTTCCGGTTCGGTGGCGGCTGCTTTCAACCGTGTCACCAGGCGGTGGTTCATTTCAGCCGCGGCCTTACGCGTGAACGTAATGGCGATGATTTCTTCCGGCTGTTGCACGCGGGACAGTAGCCCCAGCATTCTTTGCGTCAGGAGTTCGGTTTTGCCCGAGCCTGCGGGTGCCTGGACGATAAAGGAGTGTCCGGCGTCCAGGGCTTGTCGACGTTGCATGCTGTCATCGCGGGAATCCATCACAGCGAAGACTCCAGTTCGTGGATACGGCAAAATGCCTGCAGATCGCAATAGCTGCTTGCGCAGGTCCTGCTGCCGTCTTTCGGGTCGATACGGGCGTCACCCTGCAGGAAATCCGCCATCAGCCGGTGCAGGACTTCCCGCCAATGCCCGATGGTCTCCGGCATATTTTCTCCCGCTGCTCTCAGTAACGAGGCGTTCGACCCCTGGCGGGGCGGCAGTCCCGGTAAAATGCCGGCGGCGGCCGTAACGCCTTTATAGACGCATTCATCGTCCCTGATGACTGAAAAAACGACGGCGGCCGGCTCCCTGTCGCTGGCGATGGCATACAGGGGTAGCTGCGGATCATCCGGGCGGTCGCCGAACCATTTGCCGGGCTGCACCTTGCCGGTCTTGTAGTCGATGATGACTTCCTCTCCGGACGACAGTTGATCGATCCGGTCAATGATCAGACGAATCTGCTGCCCCTCGATCTCCTGCAGCAGTTCGCGTTCGAAGCCTATAACTTCGTAAGGCTGCCGTTCTTTCTCCAGCTCCAGCTGGACCCCGACCAGTCGTTGCAGGCGATTGCTTTCCACCTCTCGGAACTCCGGCCGGTCCATCAGGCTGCGCTCATCCTCCACCACCCTGGTGACATGTGAGCGGATGCGGCGCTGCAATTCCTCGCGGTCCAGGGAGATAAGCGCCTGCTGCGTGCGGGTTTGCCGCCAGAAGTTTTCCAGCACACGATGGACCAGGCTGCCGTGCAGCGCAGGACTGATACCATCCACTGGCGTTTCCAGTCCCTTTGCACCCAGGCGGTTTACGGCGAATGCCCGGAAAGGACACAGCGCCTGGTGCTTCAGGATGGAACTGCCGCCCCTGGCCGTTCCAACTGCCGGCGGACCGGGCATCAGCAAGGGGTCCTGCCCCGGCGGACCGGCGGAGTGTATCCGGGCCTGCCAGTCATCGCCTGCCCAGCCTGGCAGCTGCCTCGACGGCTTAACGGATTCGCCCGACAGCAGGGGACTGGGCAGAACCTGTTCACCGTCAATCTGGCCCGGGTAGCTGAACACGCAGTCGGGCGAGGTTTGCAGCAGGCGCCCGGTGATGGCGCGCGCCACATTGAGCTCACGTTGCGGACTGGATTGTGGCAACAGAGCCTTGATTTGTAACTGACCGGGTATGAAGGGATTCGGTTTTGCAGCGGGTGGCCAGTTGTCGTTATGCAGACCCATTACCCACAGGTGATCGAACCGTAATCCGTTGACTTCGTAGAGGCCGAGCACCTGGATATGGGCCGGTGGCGTGCGTGCCTGGAATACCTGCTCTCGACAGATTTGCTGCAGCTTGGCAATGGCCGCATTGCGGCCCAACTGCCGGCTGGTTGCATTCAGCGATGCAAGTCCACGCAGAGCGTCCTTCCATGCCTGGATGATCTGCCAGCCTTCATCGCCTGCGGATTCGGCGCTGGCGTGCCAGCCGGTTGCCGCCAACAGCCCGTCAATGGCTTCCGCCCAGGCGGAAGGCTGGAGCCTGCTTGTGTGTTTCCGCCTGAAGCGGTCCAGTTGACTGACCAGCGAGACCATGACCGGGCTATTCCATGGCTGAGGCTGCTGCTGCTCCGGTGGCAGTTCCCGTTGTTCGCTGTCGTATTTCCTGACCTCGCCGGCCCGGTAGCGGACTTCGTTCAGTTTCAGCTGGCGCGGATAGTTTTCGCGCAGACACTTTTCAAGCAGCGCGCGGTTGCCGCGTTCTTCATCGTGGCCGTTGAACCACGGTGAGCGAAGCACCCGACCGATGTCCTGTATGTCAATGCGTTGTTCAAGCCAGCGCAACAGGTCGAAGGCAGATTCAATCATCGGCACCTGTATCAGGGGTGTGCCCATCGAGGTATTCCAGGGTTTTGCCTTTGTTCTGTCGTTCATT